>ERZ1034669.322-NODE-322-length-18368-cov-10.282641_pt1 | contig 18368 bp, 13 predicted proteins | sample MGYA00520705_ERZ1034669 | MGnify/ENA primary metagenome ERZ1034669 (study PRJEB33766, sample SAMN09781766) | gut metagenome | biome: gut microbiome | host: Homo sapiens | place: Madagascar | study: EMG produced TPA metagenomics assembly of the PRJNA485056 data... | reverse complement strand
GCCGAATACGTTCTGGGTTTATCCGAGGGCTCGTGGATGGAAGAGGATTACCGAGACGTTTTGTCCTTGTACGGTCAAGCGGGTAACATAATATCTTTATGCGCCAAAAGTGAGCTTCCTAATCGTTATGCCAACGTTTGGCGTGCGTATAGAGCGGTGAAGGAAAAGCCGGTGGCGAACAGAAGGATCAACGCCCTGATGCGAAAAAGAATACTGGAAGCATTGGAGGAATCGGGCGTAACGCGCTATGGCCTCTGCCGTGCTCTGCACCTGAATAAAGGAAACGTATACGCATACTTGGCCGGCGATGACTCAAAGGTGAGCAGGGAGACGGCGCGCCGCATTATGGAATATGCGGAGGAGAGGGGCACCCAAGAAGGGGCCGGCCGCCCGGTGCGTGTGGCGGGGTAAGATTGATCGCGGTTTTGATTGATAATCGATTGGGTTTGTTGGGCGGAGTCTATGTCTGCTATTGATATTGCGCTTGTTGTGATTGCCTTGGTGGCGGTGGGAGTTGCTGTGGCTTGCGCCCTCCAGCTCAAGAGCCTGCGTGCCGAGCTGCGGGAGCGTGGCGACAGTAGCGCGGAAACGCTGGCAGCGCTCGAGCAGGCCAACAGCACGCTCGACACCCTGAACGTCGCGTTGGCCGAAACCCGCCGCACGGCAAATGCCATCGCGCAGCAGCAGACGACCGACGCCGCCGTAGAGCAGCAGCGCTACCTGACCATTGCGCGCGAGTTCTCGCAGGCCGGCGACCGTATGGATGACCTGCGCCGCGAGACGGCCCAACAGCTTGGCGCCAACCGCGAAGGCATCGAGCATCGCCTGGACAAGGTGCGTGAGACGGTCGATGCTCAGCTGGGCGCCATCCGCAAAGACAACAACGTGCAGCTCGACCAAATGCGTGCGACGGTGGACGAGAAGCTCTCTCGCACGCTCAACGACCGACTGTCGGCATCGTTTAAGCAGGTGAGCGACCAGCTCGAGGCCGTGTACAAGGGCCTGGGCGACATGCAGTCTATCGCCACCGGCGTGGGCGACCTTAAGCGCGTGCTGGGCAATGTCAAGGCGCGTGGCATTTTGGGCGAGGTGCAGCTGGGTGCAATCCTGGCGGACATCCTCACGCCCGATCAGTATCTGGAAAACATCGCCACCAAGCCTGGTGCCTCGGAGCGTGTTGAGTTTGCCGTCAAGCTGCCGGTGGACGAGGGCGACCCCGTGCTGTTGCCGATCGACTCCAAATTCCCGGGTGACGCGTACGAGCATCTGCTCGACGCGCAGGAGTCGGGCGATGCGGAGACCGTGGCGGCTGCGCGCAAGACGCTCGACACCATGGTCAAGCGCGAGGCTAAAGACATCTGCGAAAAGTACCTGAGTGTGCCGGCAACGACCAACTTTGGCATCATGTTCGTGCCGTTTGAGGGACTGTACGCCGAGGTCGTCAGCCGCCCCGGGCTTATCGAGACCCTGGGCCGCGACTATCACGTCAACGTCGCCGGTCCCAGCACCATGGCCGCCATTCTCAACAGCCTGCAGATGAGCTACCAGACGTTTAGGCTGCAAAAACGTACCGACGACGTACTGCGCGTGCTCTCCGCCGTCAAGGCCGAGCTGCCACGCTATCAGGCGGCGCTGCGCCGCGCCCAGCAGCAGATCGAGACCGCGGGCAAAACGGTCGAGGGCATCATCACCACGCGCACCAACGTCATGGAGCGCAAGCTCAAGGACATTGACGCGCTGGAAGACGCGCGGGAGGCCGACGAGATTTTGGGCTTGGAGTCCGCAGGCTTACTCGCAGACCAAAAAGACGAGGACTAGTCGCAACGGACGGTGGGGCGCCGGCGTAAGCGCGGGTGCCCCACCGCTTTTCGCGTCGCGCTTGCCTGAAGCGCGCTTTAATGTGCTTTAATGTGCAACAATGGCCTCTCGCCCTATCAGACGCGAAAGGAAGCCCATGTCTCAGAGAAGCACTAGCCCGCTCAGCCGCTCCACCGTGCGCCGCACGCTGCGGCGGTTTTGGGGTGTGACGCGCACGCAGCCGCTGATTGTCTTTCTCTCGGTGTTCTCGTCGGCGGGCTACATCTTTTTGCTCACGTTTGCCAACACCTACGTGATGGCCCTCATCGTCGACCGCGTCCAGGCCGGCCCCGTGGCGGGCGATCAAGTATTCGAGGTCTTCGGCCCCTATATCCTGGCGCTCGTACTCGTTAACCTGGTGGGTCAGATCCTCTCCAAGTTACAGGACTACACCGTCTACAAGCTCGAGATCGCAGGCAACTACCACCTGGCGCGCCTGTGCTTCGACACGCTCTCCAACCAATCCATGACATTCCATACCAGCCGCTTTGGCGGATCGCTTGTGAGCCAGACAAGCCGTTTTATGAGCGGCTACACGGGTCTGGTTGACGTGACGGTGTATTCGCTCATCCCCACCATCACCTCGGTAATCTGCACCGTGGCCGCACTCGCCCCGGTGGTGCCGACGTTTACCGTGATCCTGGTGTGCATCATGGTCGTCTACATCGCGTTTGTCTGGCTTATGTACAAGCGCATCATGCCGCTTTCGGCCGCGACGTCCGCCGCGCAGAACAAGCTCTCGGGCGTGCTCTCCGACGCGGTCACGAACATCTTGGCCGTCAAGACCTGCGGGCGCGAGGACTTTGAGCGCGACCTGTTCGACGCCGCCGATCGTGCCGCGCGCGACGCCGAGACGGTCTCGATGCACGCCATGATGCAGCGCAACTTTACGACCTCGGGCCTTATCGTCATCACCATGGCCGTGGTGAGTGCGTTCGTGGCGGGCGGCAACGCGTGGTTTGGCATCTCGGCCGGCTCGCTCGTCATGATCTTTACCTACACCTATAACCTCACCATGCGCCTGAACTACGTGAGTTCCATGATGCAGCGTATCAACCGCGCGCTGGGCGATGCGGCCGAGATGACGCGCGTGCTGGACGAGCCACGTTTGGTGGCAGACGACCCGGACGCCCCTGAGCTCAAAGTAACCGAGGGCGCGATTGATTTTGAGCACCTGGGCTTTGCGTACCGTGACGCTGCGGCGGGCGAGAGCGTGTTCAACGATCTGACGCTCCATGTGTCGGCGGGCCAGCGCGTGGGTCTGGTGGGCAAATCGGGCTCGGGTAAGACGACGCTCACCAAGCTGCTGCTGCGCCTGGACGATGTCCAGGGCGGCCGCGTGCTCGTGGACGGTCAGGATGTCTCGCGCTGCACGCAGCAGAGCCTGCGCCGCCAGGTTGCCTACGTGCCGCAGGAGGCGCTGCTGTTCCACCGCTCCATTCGCGAAAACATTGCCTACGGTCGTCCCAACGCCACTGATGAGCAGATTCGCGAGGCCGCGCGCCTGGCCAATGCCCTGGAGTTTATCGACCGATTGCCCCGTGGCTTTGACACCATGGTGGGTGAGCGCGGCGTCAAGCTCTCGGGCGGCCAGCGTCAGCGCGTGGCTATCGCCCGCGCGATTCTCACCGACGCGCCGATTCTAGTGCTCGACGAGGCGACCTCTGCCCTGGACAGCGAGTCCGAGGCGCTGGTGCAGGAGGTGCTCGAAAACCTGATGCGTGGACGTACCTCCATTGTGGTAGCGCACCGCCTGTCCACCGTGGCGGCGCTCGACCGCATTGTGGTGCTGGCCGATGGTGAGATTGTCGAGGACGGCACGCATGCGCAGCTTGTCGAGGCGGGTGGCGAGTACGCAAGCCTGTGGAGTCGCCAGACGGGCGCTTTCTTGGATACGGACGGTGAGTAAGCCAGAGGCTCATCGACGAACATGTCAATCAGTGTGGCGCAGGCGATAATTGCGCAGCTGCGTCAGAAAGGGCTGTCATGCTTGGGGCCAATTTGTGTCGCCATGCTATGCCCTGCACAGGAATTTATGTCGACTGAATTGCAGAAATCTCAACATTTATTCTTTGATAAACTAAATTGGAAACGCCGGGGATGTCAAAGAAGGAAGGGCTCGCATGGACACCGATCGCTGTCGCGAGTTTGTGGTGCTGGCGCAGACCTGCAACTACCTGCAGGCAGCTGAGCAGCTGTTTATCTCGCAGTCGTCCCTCTCCAAGCACATCAAGTCCCTTGAGCGCGAGCTTGGGGTGGAGCTGTTCAGCCGCACGACGCGCCGTGTCCAGCTTACAGAGAACGGGCGCGTGTTTCTCCCCTTTGCACGCAAACTGGCCTTCATGGCGCACGATGCAGAGGTTGCGCTGGCGGATGCAGCCGATAACGAGCGCCGCATCGTCGAGATAGGATCAATTCCGGTCATGGTGCCCTATGGCATCACGGAGCTTCTGTTCGCCTTCGAGCGCGACCACCGCAACGTCCACCTGCGCATAATGGAGGGCGAGGCCGATCAGCTGAAGGAACTGCTGCGCAATCGCAAACTCGACCTCGCGTTTATCAGAGAGTGGAAAGGGGAGGCGCGTCCCGATACGGAGGACGAAGAGTTCGTGACGGCGGGCTTCACCAACGATCGGCTGGCGGCGATTCTGCCCTCAGGCCACCCGCTGGCATCGCGGCCCTCGGTTTGCTTGTCCGAGCTGGCAAACGAGAACTTCCTGCTCCTGCCCAAGGGCTCGGTCATGAACGCGCTCATCATGGACGCGTGTGCGGCCGAGGGCTTCGTTCCCGAGGTGTGCTACCGTGGCGCTCGGGCAGAGAACATCATCGATCTCGTGGAGCGCGGCATGGGCGTATCGCTTCTCATGCGCACGCCTGCAGCTCATCTCGCCCACGCGGGAGTCTCGATTGTCGACTTGGAGCAGCCCATCGAGACACGCATCAAGCTCTATCGCCTAAAAGACCGCGAGCCCTCTGCCGATGTCCGCGCTTTCCTGGACTACGCGCTCCTCTCCACGGAGGGGCAAGCTCAAGTTTAGGTTGTTCCCAATGGGAATAAATAAACGTTTATTTTGAATTGTTCAGGAATAAGTAGATACGTACCATAACTCTCAAGACAAGATACGAGAGATAGGGGTACGCAATGGTCATCGATGCCAACATGTATTGGGTTCCCGAGAGCCTATTCAGCAACGACGAGGTGCTCGCGCGTTTTGTGGCCGAGGCGCCGCAGGACGAGAATACGCGCGTCTATCTGAAGGACGAGGACGGCGTGCGCCAGGTCATCGTCGAGAAGCCCGCGGGCTACCAGGCCCTCAACTACGCGCAGGGGGACTATGTCCTCGAGCGCATGCTGGCCGACATGGATGAGGCCGGTGTGGACGTAGCAGCGCTCAAGGTGCCTGGTGCCAACGAGTGGATGAGCCTCGAGACCTGCAAGTTCTTCAACGACGGCATGGCCGACTACGCGCGCCGCTCGAATGGCCGCATGGTGCCGCTGGCCGTCATTCCGGCGCTTGACTTTACGCCTGAGTGCGCTGCCGAGATAGACCGCTGCATGGGCGAGTTGGGTTTTGCCGGCGTGCAGCTCTGCAGTCACTACGGCGACAAATATCTGGATGAGCCTGCGTTCGCTCCGCTCTTCGAGTGCCTGGACGCGCATGGTGCCACGGTCTACGTGCATCATGTGCCGGTGCCGGTGGACTGTGCCTCTATCATCGATTACAACAATCTGCGCCGCAGCTACGGTCGTTGCCAAGACCAAGTCACGGCGGTGGGCCGCGAACTCTTCAGCGAATTTTTCCAGCACTATCCGCACATCCGCATGGTGCACTCCATGCTGGGCGGGGGCTTCTTTGCCGTGTCCGAGATGCTGCTGCCCAAGCCTTCAAAGCGCGCCGACGCCGTTCAGCGTTTCAAGACCGATGACGGCACCCTTGCAGCTCGCCTGCACGACCACATCTTCTTTGAGATGAGCCATGCCCAGCCGTGGGGTGCCGCACAGCTCAAGTGCGCCATCGAGGTTCTTGGTGCCGACCATGTGATCTTTGGCACGAGTTACCCTGTGCGGCGCGAGTGGCTGCTCGACGGCCCTGCGTTCGTCAAGGGGCTGGGGCTCTCCGCAGACGATGAGGAGCTTGTCCTCGGCGGTGCTGCCCGTTCGCTCTACCATATTGCCTAGCGACGCGTGACTGAGAAGGGACGTATTGCCATGCTTGCAGGAGCGGGAAAAGCAGCGATAGGCCTTGAGGGCGTATTGCCCTTTGACGGCTTTGACGTCGTGCGCGACCGGCTTTCCATTCGAGCGGTCGTATTCCAGTGCCCTGACGAGACACGCTCATGCCTGCTCTCGATAGACGCCACCTCGATGCGCGATGACGCTGCCGTGCGAGCGGAGGCCGCACACACGGTTGGCTGCGACGCCGAGGCGGTATGGGTGACGGTGACGCATACCTTCAGCGCGCCGCATGTCCGTACCCCCGAGCATCTGGCAGACGATGCGGAGCGCGCGCGTAACCTGCTGCTCGCCGAGTGCCTTGTCAAAGCGGCGCATGCTGCCTGCCTGGCTGCAATGGAGGACCTCGCCCCGGCGCACATCGAGTGCGCGCGCGGGCGATGCTCCGTCAACGCCAACCGCGACGTGGAGACTCCCGAGGGCTGGTGGCTTGGTATCAACCCCGACGGGTTCAGCGACCGCTCGCTTCGCGTCATGCGCATCATCTCGGCCGATCGCCTGCAGTGCGCCATTGCCACGCTCTATACTGCGGACGTACAGCCATCGGTGGTCCAGGGCCTGCGTGACGCAGGCGGCGGGGTCATGGTGAGCGCGGACCTTGCGGGGGAGACTTCGCGCCTTTTGGAAGAGCGCCTTGGCGGCGTGGCCATCTTCTTGGTGGGTGCGGCGGGAAACCAGTCACCTCGTGCCAAGGGCTTCGAGGCGCTGCCGGAACTGGGCCGCATCCTGGCGGCAGAGGTCGAGGCGGCCCTTGCGGGCGCCGAACCCGTGCGGGCTGAGCACGTGGAGTTGTCACGCCTGACGGTGAGCTGTCCGGCGCAGCAGCGTGTCGACTTCCACAGCCTTGCACCGTCGCGCAGCTTCGAGTTTGTGCCGAAGGGCACGACCACGACCACACTTTCCGTCGCACGCATTGGCGAGCTTACGGTGGTGGGCGTAGAACCCGAGGTAGATAGCGTCTTTGGGGCGCGTATGCGTGCGGCTATGCCGGCGCCCTTCGAGCTGCTCACCATGGTCAACGGTGCCCGCAAGTACCTCCCAAGTTCGGAGGCGTACGACCGCATCACCTACGAGGCCATGAACTCTGAGTTTGCCCGCGGTGCCGACGAGGTGCTTGCATCAGCCATTCTCAATCTCGTGAAGGAGTAACTATGAACGTTGGATGCGCACGACGCTGCCTTACCCCCCAGATCGAGGAGGTTTACCTCATCGGCTACCGCAACCTCGAGAACCGTCTGCACCCTGCCACGGGCATCTATGACGACGTCTTTGGCAACGCACTCTATTTTGAGGATGGCGGCAAGGAGCTCTTCGTCTTCTCCTGCGATTTTATGGAGATAGACGAGGACACCTCAGAGGACGTTAAGACGCTTCTGCATGACCGCTATGGCATCGACCGTGACTGCGTGCTGCTGTGTGCCACGCACAACCACACGACCGTGGTGGCGTACCATCGCACGTGGTGGACGGGCAAATTTGACCAGGAGTACTACGACTGGTACCTCGAGACCGTGTGTAGCGCCTTTGAGGAGGCGCGCGACAACGCCCGCCCCGCCACGTGCAAAGTGGGCAAACAAGACATTTATGGCTGGTACAACAACCGCATCACCAATGAGCCGGCCGACCAGGAGGTCATCGTCGTCAAATTCTTCGACGAGGCGGGTATGCCCTTTGCCGGCCTTGTCAACTGGGCTACGCACTCTGCAACCTGCGGCCAGGCCGAGACACGCCTGAACTCTGAGTTTGCGGGCATGACCTCCAAGAAGCTCGAGAAGCACTTTGGCTTCTTCCCTGCCATGATCGTGGGCGCGGCGGGAGATTGCTCCAACCGCAACATGCGGCAGGGCACCGGCGTCGAGGAGGCCGAGCGCATCTCGAGCGGCATTGCGCCCGAGATCGCCGCCATCCCCGTGGAGACCGAGGTTGCGCTTCGCGGCATCCGGGTGCAGACCCTCTTTCATACCGTGCATAACGAGGGCGGCCACCTGGACATTCGCGGCTGCGTCATCAGCCTGGGCGGACTGCACCTCTTTGTGGCGCCGCTTGAGTGGGGCGCCAAGCTCGGCAAACAGATGAAGGCCGCTTGCCCTCAGCAAGGTCTCATTTTTGGTTATACCGGTGGCTACTACGAGTACTGGCTGCCCAGGGAGGAGTATGGCCTCTCTTTCGAGACACAGAAGTCCATCGTTCCCAAGGGCGACCCCGAGATCCTGGCAAATAAGTACATTCAAGCAAGCCAGCTGCTTGGCTAGCGAATAACAGAGAAGCGCCTCGCGATTCCAATTAAGTCGATACTGGCAATAATATAACTACCAATAGAATTGCTTCAGCATATATCCATACGTACTATAAGTATGGGCGGGCGGTCCAAGACGCGCGAGCACCGGAGACGTCGACTTACCCGGAAGTGCCAGCCGCCACGAGACGCGAAGAACCCATCAGAGCTTCGTTCATCACACAGGAAGGAACCTATCATGGGTAAGTACGAAACCCTATGCAATCAGGTCATTGAGGGGGTAGGCGGTAGGGACAACGTCATCGACGTGAGCCACTGCATCACGCGCCTGCGCTTCCGCCTCAAGGACGAGGCCAAGGCTGACACCGAGACTCTTAAGGCCACCAAGGGTGTTATCGACATCATCCAGGCCGGCGGCCAGTACCAGGTGGTTGTCGGTCCCCAGGTCGAGGGCATCTACAGCGAACTCTGCGAGTTGGGCGGCTTCTCGACCCAGACGGCGCTCGACATCGACGAGGGCGATCTTGCCGACGAGAAGACCGACCCCGTCTCCAAGCTCCTCGGCCTTATCTCGAGCATCTTCCAGCCCATCCTGGGCACGCTCATGGCAGGCGGCTTCATCGTATCCATGCTGTCGCTTGTCTGCGCTATCGATCCGACTTTTAAGGGGACCACAACCTACACCGTGCTTTATGGCATTGGCTATGCGGTCTTCCAGTTCTTCCCCATCATTGTCGCCTGGTCTGCGGGCCAGAGGTTCGGCGTCAAGCCGGTCCTTGCGATGGCCATCGGTGCGACACTCATCTATCCTGACTTCATTACCATGGTAAGTGGCGAGCCCACGGGCGTCATCTTTGAGGGTAACAAGCTGCTGCAGGCCAATGTCTACGGCGACGTGTTTGGCATCCCCCTGGTCCTGCTCAACTACTACCTGCAGGTCATTCCTTCCATCCCCATTATCTGGCTCGCTTCCAAGATTCATAAGTTCTTTGAGAACTGTCTGCCCGAGCTCATCCGTGGCATTTTCGCCAACGTCTTCACGCTGCTCATCTCCGGACTTGCCGGCATCCTGCTTATTGGCCCCATCACCACCATCCTTGCCAACGCGGTTGCCGTGGGCATTCAGGCCTTCGTCTCCATCTCTCCCGCACTCGCCGGTTTTGTGGTCGGCACCTTCTGGAGCCTGCTTGTCATGTTTGGCCTGCACTGGGGCATCATTCCCCTGTGGTTTGTCGAGATGGGCGAGGTTGGCTACTCCACCCTCAACCCGCTTAACTTTGCCGGTTGTGGCGCAATCATGGGTGCTTGCATCGGCATGGTCCTGAAGTGCAAGGACAAGGAGCTCAACACCTCCCTGCACATTCCGTCGCTCATCTCTTCCTTCTTTGGCATTGCCGAGCCTGCTCTCTACGGTATCCTCATTCCCCGTAAGAAGCTGATGTGGGCAACGTTCATCTCTGCCGGCATTGGCGGCGCCATTGCCGGAGCCTGCGGAGCCAAGTGGTACACCCCTGGCGCCAACGGCTGGCTCGGACTGCCCTGCTACATTGGCCCCAACGGCATCGACATGTGCTTCATCGGCCTGGCAGTGGGTGGCCTCATCGCTACGGCAGCCTCCATCGCGGCGGTCTTCGTCCTGGGCACTAAGACGGATGCCGAGGCTGCGAAGGAGAAGAAGGCGGCGTAAGCCAGTCACTCTCCAACATATCTGCTCCTTCGGTTGACCCCGCACTGGTGTGGGGTCAACCTTTTTGCAAAAAAGCGAATTCTATTCTGGTGCTCGTCGAGGCGGGTGGCGAGGATGCGAGCCCGTGGAGTCGCCAGACCGGTGCTTTTTTGGAGGCGTAAAGGTCCCGGACGTGGGACAATCGTGGACATAAGTTTGTTGTGCCGTTGAGCCGTTGAGCCGAGGAGTCGTTATGCCACGCGAGACCAATGCCGCCAAGCGCGAGCGCGCCATCGAGGTGTGCGAGCGCCTCAACCGTCGCTATGGCCCGGTCGAGTGCTTCTTGGACCACGAGAATCCTTTCCGCCTGCTGATCGCGGTGTTGCTCTCGGCGCAAACGACCGATGCGCAGGTCAACAAGGTGACGCCGAGGCTGTTTGCCCAGTGGCCCACGTCCGAGGCCATGGCCGGGGCGAGTGTTGCCGACGTGGCGGACACGATCAAGTCGCTTGGCTTCTATAAGAGCAAGGCCAAGCATGCCGTGGAGGCCGCCCAGATGATCGTTGCTGACTACGGCGGCGAGGTACCGGCCGACATGAAGGAGCTTGTAAAGCTGCCGGGCGTGGGGCGCAAGACGGCGAACATCGTACTCAACGTGGGGTACGGCATCGTGGAAGGCATCGCAGTGGATACGCACGTCAACCGCATTGCGCACCGCCTGATGCTGAGTCCCAAGACGCATGCCAAGGAGCCGCTCAAGACCGAGCAGGATCTGCTCAAGATTTTGCCGCACGAGTATTGGGAGTCGGTCAACCATCAGTGGATCACCTTCGGTCGCGAGATCTGCGATGCCCGCAAACCCAAGTGCGACGAGTGTCCGCTGGCAGATTTGTGCCCCAGCGTGCGCGTAGCGGGGTAGGGCGGAACGCATCTTCGTCTGGCTTTTTTTGCGGGGCCGGGTTTGCCCTTGAGCCGGAGTTCTCTCCATGCGCTACCATGACAGACAATGTATTTGACGTACGACCCGCCGAGCTTGCCCCGGCGGGCTTTTGGCGTTGCGATGCCGGAGGAACAGCATGCTCATTCACCGTATAGCCGCGCAGCTCTACACTGCCGAGGCACTGCAGACCGTCGAGGCCGGGCTCGATTCTGGCGAGGACGTGACGCTGGCCGTGTCTCAGTCGGGTCGCACGCTTATGGCTGCCGCCCAGTTTGCGCGCCGTCCGCGCCCCACGGTCTACATTGTGAGCGGCGAGGACGCGGCCGATCGTGCCGCCCGCAGCCTTGCCGCCTATGTGGGGCTGGCGCACGTGTGCCGCTTCCCCGAGCGCAAGGACTATCCGTGGCGCGAGCAGGCGCCCGACGACGCCGTGGTGGCGCAGCGCTGCGAGGCGCTCGGGCGCATCGTGCGCGGCGACAACTGCATTATGGTCGCCTCGGCCCGCGCGCTGCTGCGCTGCGTGCCGCCGGTCGAGAGCCGCTACTGGGAGTCCACGACCTTTGCGGTGGGCGAGGAGATCCCTTTTGACGAGGTGCCGCAGCGCCTGGTGGGCATGGGCTACACCAATGCCGGCGCCGCCGATGCACCCGGTCTGTTCCGCGTGCACGGTGACACCGTCGAGGTGTTTCCCGCACAGGAAAAGGCGCCCGTGCGCATCGAGTTTTTTGGCGACGAGATCGACCGTATCCGCCGCATGGTGAGTTCCACGGGCCAGACCATCGGCAACGAGGACAGCATCGAGATCTTCCCCTGTCGCGAGCTCGCACTCACCGACGACGCCGTCCACAACATGCATGTGGCGCTCTATCGTGCCAGCCAGGACGACAGCAAACTGGCGGCGCTGCTCGAGATGGTGGATGCGCGCATCGTCACGCCCGAGCTCGATCGCTTTTTGCCGGTGATGTACGGCCAGACCGTGAGCCCGCTGGCGCACGTGAGCGGCAAGGCGCTCGTGGTGCTGTCCGAGCCGCGCTCGCTGTTCGACGATTGCCTGCGTGCCTACGAGGATATCGAGGCGCGTGCCGGCGAGGCGGGGATTGACCGACTGGATGGCCTGTATGTACGTGCCCAGCAGCTCGATTTTGGTGCTCAGCAGCGCCTGAACTACGTGAGCCTGATTCGTGCCGGCGGTGCGGTGACGGCAGAGCTCAAGATTGAGCAGCCGGCCATTGCGGGCTCGGACAATCGCTTTATGACGCGCATTCAGGAAGTCGTGGGCAAGCGCTATGCCTGCGTATTTGCCATCCCCGACCGCGGTGCGCGCGAGTCGATGGAGCTCACCTTTGGCGACGAGGGCATTACCTTTGAGGAGTCGTTGACGGCCGCGCCCGAAAACGCCGGCGTTATTGGCGAGCGCGTACGCGTGGCAACGGCGGATTCTGCCGACCGTGCCGCACGCCAGGAGGCCCATGCTTCCATTCGCGAGCGTAAGGCCGACGCGCTCAACGCCCGCTCGCTCGAGGCGGGCGCGGCCCAGGCTGCCGCCGGTGCCGCCGTGCCCACCATCTCGCGCGGACGCGTGACCTTTGTGGATGCCGCCCTGCCGCAGGGCGTGGTGGTGCCCGATGCCAACCTGGCCGTGTTCTCAATCGCCGACCTCAACGCCCGCATGGACACCAACCGCGCGCGCAGCCGCCGCAAGGTGGACATTACGCAGATCACGTTCCCGTTTAAGCCGGGCGACTACGTGGTGCACGCCACTCACGGCATCGCGCTCTTTAGCGAGATCGCGCGCCAGGAAGTGGGCGGCAAGGAGCGCGACTACTTTTTGCTGGAATATGCCGACGGCGACAAGCTCTACGTGCCGCTGGAGCAGGTTGACCGCATTACGCGCTACGTTGGTCCCGACGGCGACAAGCCGCGCCTGACCAGGCTCAACACCGCCGACTGGACGCGTGCCACCAACAAGGCGCGCAAGAACGCCAAAAAGCTGGCGTTTGACCTGGTCGATCTGTATACGCGCCGCTCTTCGATTACCGGTATCGCTTGCCCGCCCGACACGCCCGAGCAGATCGAGATGGAGCAGAGCTTCCCCTACGACGAGACGCGCGATCAGCTGGAGGCCATCGCTGACATTAAGGCCGATATGGAGGCGCCCAAGCCCATGGACCGCCTGCTGTGCGGAGACGTGGGCTTTGGCAAGACCGAGGTCGCCCTGCGCGCGGCGTTTAAGTGCGTGGACTCCGGCCGCCAGGTCATGGTGCTCTGCCCCACGACCATTCTGGCCCAGCAGCACTACGAGACATTCTTTGAGCGCTTTGCCCCGTTTGGCCTGGAGGTCGAGGTGCTCAGCCGCTTTCGCACGCCGGCGCAGCAAAAGCGCGCGCTCAAGGCGTTTGCCGAGGGCACGATCGATGTGCTCATCGGCACGCACCGCCTGCTCTCGGCCGATGTGAACCCCAAGAACCTGGGCCTGGTGATCATTGACGAAGAGCAGCGCTTTGGCGTGCAGCACAAGGAGCAGCTCAAGAACCTGCGCGAGCAGATTGACGTGCTCACGCTTTCGGCCACGCCCATCCCGCGTACCATGCAGATGGCCACGAGCGGCGTGCGCGACATGAGCCTGATCACCACGCCGCCGACCGGACGTCGCCCCGTGATCGTGCACGTGGGGGAGTACGACCCCGACGTGGTGAGCGCGGCGATTCGCCTGGAGGTGGGCCGCGGCGGACAGGTGTACTACGTGTCCAACCGCGTCAAGACCATCGACGACGCCGTGGCGCGCGTGCACGAGGCCGCGCCCGAGGCACGCGTGGGCGTGGCGCACGGAAAGATGAGCCCGCGCGAGGTCGAGGACGTGATGATCGAGTTCGCGACCAAAAAGATCGACGTGCTCATCGCCACGACCATTGTGGAGAGCGGTATCGACAACGCGACCGCCAACACGCTCATCATCGAGGACTCGCAGCGCCTGGGTCTGGCACAGCTCTACCAGCTTAAGGGCCGCGTGGGCCGCTCGGCCACGCAGGCATACGCGTACTTTATGTTCCCCGGCGAGCTGCCGCTCACCGAGGAGGCCACGGCGCGCCTGACTGCACTTTCCGAGTTCCAGGACCTGGGCAGCGGCATGCGCATCGCCATGCGCGACCTGGAGATCCGCGGCGCCGGCTCGCTCATGGGCGCCGAGCAGCACGGCAACCTGTCGAGTGTGGGCTTTGACCTGTTTACGCAGATGCTGGGACAGGCTGTGGCCGAGGCGCGCGGCGATGACGACGCCGGTGTGGAGGCGGCGAGCGTGGGTATTAACCTGCCGGCCGACTACTTCTTGTCCGAGGAGTACCTGCCGGCGGTGGACCAGCGCGTGCTCGTGTACCGCAAGCTCGCGGCGGCTGAGGACCTGGAGAGTGTCGACGAGGTGCAGGAGGAGACCGAGGCCGCGCATGGTGAGCTGCCGCTGGCGGGACTCAACCTGTTCAACCGCGCGCGCATCCGCATTCGCGGCGAGCGCCTGGGGCTCGAGAGCGTCACGCTCAGCGGCGGGCGCATCACCTTCCTGGGCGTTGACGTGCCCAAGAAGGTGGCCTTTGAGCTCAAGAATCGCTACGGCGCGGTGAACTTCCCCAAGAGCCGCAAGCTGTCGGTGCCCTACAAGGCGGGCGCCGGTGCGGGCAGCGGCCTGGGCCGAGGCCTCGATGCCAACGACGGCACCGGCCCGGTGGCAGCCGCGCTCATGCTGCTGCAACAGCTAGGTGCCAGCGACGATGATTAACAAGTAAGGGGCGTGGTGGGACAATGTCCCACCACGTCGCTGGTTGACCTTCTGCCCGACCGAAAGGATGCCATGTTCGGGTACATCTATAAGAAAGATGCCGCCATTATTGCGGCTATTCTGGCCCTTTGCCTGCTCACGGGCAGCTTCTTCGATTATCAGATCTCGAGCGCGCTGTTCAACATCGCCAGCATGTACGGACGCTTTATCGAGGCTGCCGGCGAGCTGCCGTTTGAGCTGACAGCGAGCATCGCGGGCGTCATGCTCGTGCGCGCGGTGCGCCCCGATTCCAGGGCGAGCAAATGGCTCGCCGTGCTCGGCATCCTCGTCAATGTTGGCATGGCCGGCTACGAGATCATTTCGTCCCTGCGGGTTGGCGGCAAGCTCGTCGCGGTCCAGTTGGTACTGACATTTGTGCTGGTCATCGCCGCCAACTTCATCGTCTATCGCCTTACGCGCAAAACCTCGCCCGACGAGCTCACGCGCTGGGCGCTGATGGTGCTTGCCGTGTGGGTCGCTCAGGCCATTATCCTCAACGTCATCGTTAAGCCACTGTGGTCGCGCCCGCGCATGCGTGTGATCGAGGTCACGCCGGGGCTCAATTTTCAGCCGTGGTGGGTGATCGGCAACCCCGACAAGTGGAGCTATATTGCGGCTGGCGTGATCAAGGACGGCTTCAAGTCGTTTGCGAGCGGTCACACCGCACACGCGGCGATCGGCCTGATGCTTGCCGGCCTTCCCGCGGCGGCATTTACGGAAAAGCCGTCGCGCCGCCGCGTGGTCTTTTGGGCCGCGGCTGTGGTCGCAGCACTCGTCGCCTTTGGCCGCATCGTGATCGGCGCGCATTTTTTGACCGATGTGAGCTGCGGCTTTGCCCTGGTGTTGGCACTTGAGTGCCTTGCCGCGCGCATTGCCTATCCGCACGGCGTACAATAAGCGCCACCTGAATCATCTGGCCGATACCCGGTAAGAGAGGATTGCCATGCTCGCGTTCAACAACGACTATTCCCACGGTGCGCACCCGGTGGTGCTGCAGGCACTCGTCGACACCAACATGGAGCCGCAGCCCGGCTATGGTACCGACACGCACACCGAGCGTGCCAAGCAGCTCATCCGTGAGGCTTGTCAGGCGCCCGATGCCGATGTGTTCTTGCTGGTGGGCGGCACGCAGACCAACGCGACGGTAATCGACATGCTGCTCGCTCCGTACGAGGGCGTCGTTGCCGCCGAGACCGGCCACGTTGCTTGCCATGAGGCAGGCGCCATCGAGTTTGGCGGCCACAAGGTGCTCACCATCCCCGGTTACGAGGGCAAGATGCACGCCGAGGATCTCGAGAACTACATCCAGGTGTTTTACGAGAACGAGAGCTACGAGCACACGGTGTTCCCGGGTGCCGTGTACGTGAGTCTGTCGACCGAATACGGCACGCTGTACTCCAAGGCCGAGCTCGCGGCGATTCATGCGGTGTGCCAGAAGCGCGAGATTCCGCTGTTTGTGGACGGCGCCCGCCTGGCCTATGCGCTGGCGGCCGACGAGTGCGACATCACCCTACCCGAGCTGGCGCAGCTGTGCGACGTGTTCTACATCGGCGGCACCAAGTGCGGTGCTCTGTGCGGCGAGGCCGTGGTGTTCTGCGGCATGCATGCTCCGGCTCATCCCATTCCGCGCATTAAGCAGCATGGTGCGCTGCTGGCCAAAGGTCGCCTGACGGGCGTGCAGTTCGAGGCGCTCTTTACCGACGGCCTATATTTTGAGATCGGCCGCCAGGCGATTGAGACCGCGCAGGCCCTTCGTCGCGTGCTGCATGAGCGCGGCTACCAGTTCTTCTTGGAGACGCCTACCAACCAGCAGTTTGTGATTCTGCCCAACGAGGACATGACGCGCATTCGCGAGCATGCGGCGATTGAGTACTGGGAAAAGTACGACGAGACCCGCACCGTGGTGCGCTTTTGCACCAGCTGGGCCACGACGCAGGAGGACATCGACGCGCTGGCGGCTGTCCTGTAGATTGATGTGATGACGAGGGGCCGCCCTGCGTCTGGGTTTGGCGTGGGGCGGCCTTTGCTTTTGAGGGGGAGGGTCTGTATGCCCGAGATATCCGAGCCGACGATTCGTCTGGCAACGCCCGACGACGCGCCGGCGTTGCTTGCCATTTACGAGCCGTATGTGCTCGAGACGGCGATTACCTGCGAATATGAGGTGCCGAGCGTTGAGGAGTTTGCTGGGCGCATTGCTCATACACTCGAGCGCTATCCGTATTTGGTGATGGAACTGGACGGGCGCCCAGTGGGCTATGCCTATGTGAGCCCGCTCAATAGCCGCGAGGCCTATGACTGGTCGGTCGAGACATCGATCTACCTGGCGCGCGATGCGCGCCATGGCGGTCTGGGTCGCAAGCTGCACGACGCGCTCAAGCAATGCCTGGTCGCGATGGGCATTACCAACATGTGCGCGCTCATCGCCGTGCCGCACGATAAGGACGACGAGTACCTGACGCACAACAGCCAGGATTTCCATGCCCATATGGGGTATCGCCTGGTGGGCGCCTTCGATCGCTGCGCCCAAAAGTTCGGCCGCTGGTACGACATGTGCTGGATGGAGCTGGTCCTAGCCGAGCGCGTCCCTAACCAACCCAAACCAACCTGGTTCCCCGACCTCCTCGCCTAAAACCACCACGAAGGTGCCTGTCCCCTTTGTGGTGGTTTTCGGTTGGCTAGCCGATGGGCTCGGTGTATTTGGCGCGGTCGGTGCGTTGGATGCGCTTGGAGACATGGAGCGGGCGACCGTCGGTGTCGTAGACGTAGTCGGTGATAAGGATCAGCGCCTGCCCGCGCTCCACGTTGAGCAAAAACGCCTCGTTTTGCGAGGCATAGCACACCTCAAAGGTTTTGTGGCCCTGGGCCGGCGCGCGATGGAACTCTTGGCGCAGTGTGGCGTAGAGCGACCCGTTGATGTCGCGGTCGATGAGCGCCCCAAAGCTCGGCGGCAGATACGTGGTCTCCAGGCACAGCGGCACGTCGTCCAAATAGCGCAGGCGGACGAGCTTGACGAGCTTGCTGCCCACGGCGGCATCAAAGAACTTGGCCACGCTGCCCGCCGCCTTGGCGAAACCCGAGTCCACCGTGCGCGTGGTGGGCTTCATGCCCTGTCCCTCGACCTGCTTGGTATAGCTCGAAAACACCAGATTGTTCTCGTGCACCTCGGGCGTGTCGGCCACAAAGGCGCCGCGCCCGCGCTCGGTGCGAACCAGGCCCTCATCCACCAATACTTTGAGCGCGTGGCGCACGGTGCTGCGCGACAGCCCCGACTCGTCCATGAGCTCCATCTCGGATGGCAGCTTGTCTCCGCGTGCGTAGGTGCCAGCGGCGATACGGTCGCGCAGCGTGCCCGCCAGGCGCTCGTATTGGGCCAAGTTCTTTTTCGACGAAGTGCTCATGCGACCAACCTGTACCTAACTTGTATGCTTACCTAAGCAAGCATGTATCTTATACGAGAACAAAACCGCTGGTAAATGATTTCTGAAAACCCTATCAGCAAAATTTTTAAGACAAATATAGCATACAACTAGTCGACATCGTCAAAACATGTATGTAACTTGTATGCCTGTGATGAGCATCAAACGAGAAGAAAGGCTGATGCACGATGACTACTCAGGAACAGGTTAA
>ERZ1034669.319-NODE-319-length-18490-cov-667.454787_pt1 | contig 18490 bp, 22 predicted proteins | sample MGYA00520705_ERZ1034669 | MGnify/ENA primary metagenome ERZ1034669 (study PRJEB33766, sample SAMN09781766) | gut metagenome | biome: gut microbiome | host: Homo sapiens | place: Madagascar | study: EMG produced TPA metagenomics assembly of the PRJNA485056 data... | reverse complement strand
TAATGTTGGCAAAAAGCAGAGAAAACAGTAAGTTCAGGATGTCGTGATGTATCAGAGCTTCCGGTCCCCCCGGTATTAAGTAAGTGATGCTACCTGTACAGCGTTCGTGTGGATACATCAAACGTTCCTGCCGCTGCTTTGATACCATGTTTCTCCCGGAAATGCAGCGCTTTTTTAGCAATCTCAGGTATAGCAGAGCGTCGATGGTTGCACGGTAATACCCAAAAAAAACGACGCCGACATGCTGGCTTTCCCTGAAGAGACGAGAAGCCGCATCAGATAGCAATTCTCTCGTATTGAAATAGTTAAAATTCAGTCTGTTCTGTTTCGCGGCAGAATTTCAAGAGCGTTATATATGAAAAAAATGAATATTTTGTCTTTCATTACGCTAATTATGTCATTAATTACGACATCAGCTGCTTTTGCAAATTTAGATGAAATTCACGCTTTAGGATTAAAAGCAAGCCGTGGCGATGCCACGGCAAATTTTGAACTGGCTAAACGTTTGGAAAATGGGCATGGAACGGAAAAAAATCTTGGTCAGGCAATTTTTTATTACAAACGGGCCATTCATTTCGGTAAATCAGAAGAAGCCCGTAAACGATTTGATGCTCTTCGTAGCCATTACAATGAAATAGAAGCGCTGGCAAAAGCTGGCGATGTACAGGCACAGTACGATTTTGCGACAATACTGGCGGCAGATCCCGATTATGAAAATTTTTATCCGCGTCGTAATGAGCCCAAATCTACTGACTGGTATCAACGTGCCGCCAGACAGGGATATCGGCCCGCCCAGAAAGCACTGGCTGCGGGTTATGCCAGGGGGCAACGAGGAAAACCAGACACAGAACAATCCCTGCATTGGTATTCCACATGGGCACAATCAGGTAGTGCCAGCGATCAGCTGGAATTTGCTGAACTGCTGGATAAGTATCCTTTTCTGTTATTAAAAAACAAAAATGAATTAAAGAAAAAATGGCTGACAGAGTCTGCAAATAATGGTTCAGCGGAAGGAATGCTTCAGCTGGGATATTTTCTGCGTGATGAGGAAAAAAATGAAACAGAGTCCTTTAACTGGTTTTTAAAATCGGCTAAGAAAGGTAATGTCAGCGGTCAGTTTGCCGTAGGTATGAAGTTTCTCCATGAAGGAAAAATAGAGGAAGCGATTAACTGGCTTGAGCAGTCGGCCAAAAATGGCAGTATGTGGGCACAGGAAAAACTGGGCGAAGTTTATGAAGAAATAGAGCCTGTGGATCCTGAGCGTGCATTCTTTTGGTATCAGAAAGCTGCAAAACAGGGACACACCTACGCTGCCTATAGAGTATGTCATTACCTTCATAACGGCATCACTGTGACTAAAGATACGATTGCCGCCTGGGCATGGTGTTCAATTGGCGCAGATGCAACTCCGGATTCAGGTGATGAACGAGACATAATCGCCAAAGAACTTTCTTCTTCAGAACTGCAAAAAGCGCAGAGGATGTATGAAAAACTGCAATTCACGTTTGAGAATTAATACAGTGAGCCATTAAACGGTAACAACAAAAACAGGTGGAAGATGCTTTGGCTGAACTGATGAGTCGTTACTGGGGCATATTACCGCGAAGAAGAACGGCGAGTAACTGCGATACTTTGCTGATCGGCACGTGCTGTCTGAACAATGTGGAGCCAGAAAAATGACTGCGTTACGTCATTGAACATATCCAGGACTGGCCGGCAAACCGGGTACGCGATCTGTTACCCTGGAAAAGTGATCTGACCTCTCAGTAAATATCAATACGGTTCAGATAAGTTGCTTACCATGACAGATTTTGTGAGTATATTTTTTAAGGAGCGTAAATGACGCTTTATGATATCAAACCTGTATTTCAGAATCTTTTACGTCCGTTAACCCGGTTTATGTATTTACGGGGTATTACGGCTAATCAGGTAACAATCTTTGCTGTGGTTGCATCTGTTATTCTGGGCGTGGTTTTGATGCTGTTCCCCGTGTCGTACTTATTTATTCTGATGCCGGTATTTTTGTTTATTCGTATGGCACTGAATGCGATTGATGGCATGCTGGCCCGGGAATTCAGCCAGAAAAGTCAGGCAGGGGCTGTGCTTAATGAAACCGGAGACATTATTGCAGATGCTGTGCTTTACCTCCCTTTTGCATTTTTGAACGGAATCAGTCCCTGGCTGGTTGTTCTGGTTGTTTTACTTTCCTGGTTGACGGAATTCTGCGGTGTGGTCGTTCAGACTCTGACTGGTATCCGGAATTATTGTGGACCGATGGGAAAAAGTGACAGAGCCCTGGTGATGGGAGCCCTGGGAGGATTTATTGCATTCTGGCCGCAGTATATCAGTATTGCCAATATCGTGTTCGGGATATCCTGTATGTTGATGATATGGACATGCATTAACCGTTGCTGCAGTGTGAAGGAGGTCAAAAATGTCTGATTCTCTGCGCACAATGCATTATTGTCTTGTCGGAATATTCACTCTGCTGGTGCTGGCGACCATTATTCTTTTCATCTTAAGAAAATTCCGTCCACAGTATGACTGGTTTGAGCTTCAACAGCGTATTAACAGTTGGTGGATTATTGTTGGTTTATTTTCACTGGCGATGCTTTCACCAAAAGAAGTGGCGCTTGCTTTTTGGGGCTTTCTCAGTTTTCTGTCACTGAAGGAATATCTGACACTGACACCGACTCGCCGTTCAGACAGTATACCCTTGCTGTGGATGTATGTTGCCATCCCATTACAATACATCTGGGTGGGGATGTCGTGGTACGGCATGTTTATTATTTTTATTCCTGTTTATGTCTTTTTATTTCTGCCTGTCCGTATGGTTCTGGTGGGGGATACCCGTAGTTTTTTACACTCGGCATCCATTCTGCAGTGGGGGATGATGACAACGGTCTTTGCTTTAAGTCATGTTGCGTTCCTGATGATGTTGCCAGGCGAGGATGCCAGTGTGGGGGCTCTGCTGGTGATATTTCTGGTGGCGACCACCGGACTTAACGATATTGCACAATATCTGTGGGGGAAAACACTGGGTAAAATCAAGGTTATGCCAAAGGTCAGTCCGAATAAAACGCTGGCCGGATTGCTGGGTGGCATGTTGAGCACCACGCTGCTGGCGACCATTTTTGGTCCGCTGCTGACACCCATGAACTGGCTCCACGCGCTGGGTGCCGGAGTGATTATCGGCCTGAGCGGGTTCTGTGGCGATGTGGTGATGTCGGCTGTTAAGCGTGATTTGGGCGTGAAAGATTCCGGGAAATTGCTGCCAGGGCATGGTGGCATCCTTGATCGTCTCGATTCGCTGATTTATACCGCTCCGTTGTTCTTCCACTTCTATTACTACTTCTACGTATAAGAGGCGCAGATGAATCGCTTTTTGCGCTGGATCTTTACGCTGTGTATCGCATATCCCGTGATCTGGATTTGGCTGGGAGTTCGTGTGTCGGGGCGCAAAAAGCTTCCTGTGGAAGGTCCGGCTATTATCGTGGCGAACCACAATAGTCATCTGGATGTGCTGACGCTGTTCACACTGTTTCCACTTTCAACACTGGTGAATGTGCAGCCTGTGGCGGCAGCAGACTATTTCTTACGAAACAAAGTGATTGGCTGGTTCGCACTGAAGGTCATTGGCATTATTCCCGTTTATCGTGGCTCCCAGCAGATTAATCCGCTGCAGGCCTGCGTTGATGCGCTGGCAGCAAAGAAAATTGTGATTATTTTTCCGGAGGGGACACGAGGTGAGCCGGGGAAATTTTCCGGGATTAAATCCGGCATCTGGCATTTAAGTCAGCAGTGCCAGGAGGTGCCTGTCATCCCCGTCTATCTGCACGGTCTGGATCGTTCGATGGGCAAAGGGCAAAAAATCCCTGTTCCGTTTTTTATCGACATCTTCATTGACGAACCACTGTTTTATGACGCGGATAAAGTCACGTTCAAACAGTCATTATTTACACGTTTCGTTGCATTACAACAGCAGGCGACAAAGCGAATCACATGAGCCAGTAAACGCGTATGCACAGGAGAATTCATGTGTATTCAGCAAGGGAGAGTTGTTTTATTTCGTCACACCAGCGCGACCTGCCGGAATAATACACCATTTCCGTCATGGTTCGCAGTTGTGTGTACACGATTACCAGGTTATACTGGGGCCGTTTGGTTGTAAAGCTGGTTTAATTCTCTGAAATTTAGACTCATTTGAAAATGATTCGCGGATAATATTCTTTGTTCCATAACAGGTGTTCACGTTAAAAACGTTGGGCAATCTCATACAAAGTAAATGGGGAAATAGCATATGGGGAACATCTGAAGAAATAAGACAATTTTTTGTTCAACACTCCAGTTTTTCAGGATTCAGAATGGCAGAAAAAGAGTTTTATCGGAATGGTAATGTAATTATTAGTGATTCCCGTTTTATTGTCGGAACTACAACTTATGCGATGAGTGGCGTGACTTCTGTAAAACGAGGCGAAAGAAAACCATCCAGAATAGCGCCTGTTATTTTTACTCTGGTTGGATTGATTGTTCTGTTTTCAGGAACAGAATGGACACATAAAGGTATTGGTATCTTTATAATCTTAGCCGGAATTGCATGGTTCCGATCAATTAAGACAGAATATCTGGTATTTTTAAATAGTTCGTCAGGTGAGTCTCAGGCATTATCCAGCACAGATAAAAACTACATTGACCAGGTAATATTACATCTGAATGAAGCTATCATTTATCGAGGGTGAAATCTTTTAGTACATATATTATATGTCATATATTATAAAGGAAAAGAATGTTTCATGGTTCATTTACCATATGTACACAAAGCGATGAACTAATAGCACACGACGCGGATAATGAACTTTCAGGAAACGGTAAGATGTAATAGTTTGAAGTTACGCGTCTGACTGATGGATATCCTGATGCGTCTGTCTGAATGGTCGGGGGTGTGACAGATGGCCGGAAAACGGTTGCTTTTTAAGGGACTTACCTTCGGTGAATGAGCACATCTGCCGTTGACTATTCGTACAATAGGACAAAATCTGAGGCAGTACCAATTGTACTGGCACAAGAATATAAATCGGTCATTGTCAGACAGCGATCATCCATATACACCACTGATGATGCGTACAAAAACTCGCCAGTATGGCAGAATGGATATGTGACGCGGTTATTGTAATTCAATAACCGCTTTACTTTTTTATGGTCGTTTTTTCCGTTGAATACTTTCAGCTAATGCTTTATATAGTATACGGATAATCACACGCCAGACAGATTGCATGACTGCAATCACCAGAGCAAGAGCGATGCTTATTGTTACCATTCCCAGTAAGACTACCATGAACAGCATTATCCGGTTATCAACATTTTGTTGGGCCCAGCTCACAATATAAAAAGCCACCCATCCATGCGTGCTGATCAGGCATATACTGATAATAACACCTGCAACGTTCCGATATTTAACCATATTCTTTACTGACTATTGATAGCGTAAGTAGCATATGTTCGTTCTTTTGAGTACCATCTGACAACCACCGGATACAGGTGCTGAAATACTGAATGGAGGAGTAACTTCTGGCAGATTCTGGTTCTGAACTGTTGTGTATATAGTTCCTGACTGCCTGAGATTTCACTTCTGATTCAAAGGAACATCTGTATTGATTTTTACTGGTACAGATATGCTGCCTGTCGGGATAATGATCATTAATCCAACGGTCGACACGTAATAAGAGCAATGGATAATAACCTGTGCTCTCCACGTGAGCAAGAAAGAAATAGCAACCATCAACACTATAATGTGAAGAACTATGGAATAAAGTAGTCGTTAGTGCGTATTCCAAATCATGATTGATTCGAATGCCAACATACCCTTACCCATAAGTTTTTGGGACTATTTCGATGGCATTAATTGATAACATTAATCGTGTTAATCCTGACCGTATGGTGTTTTGGGACTGGGCGGTGAATCATTTTTTCTTGCCAGATATCCTCCAGGTCTCGCCAGCATTACTGTTGCTGTTTTTATATCAGGGGGGATCTGGAAAGTGTTATTTTCAACAGCAGGTCAGAGACATTTTGGTGTTATGCATGAATTCTATCAATCGTGGGGGCAGTTTGTCTGTTAATGATGCAGTAAACTAATGTAGCAGCCAGACTGGAACCAGTGTGTGTTTCCCTGTGAAAATGATGATGCAAGCCATCATGTTCACAGCGGGTTGTTTTCGTTCATCAGATTGGATAAATCAGATGATACGGAATGTGCGTCTGAGGTCAGAAATAAAAAATAACAGTTAAGCTCCCACCAACCACAGCGGTTGGTGGGGATTATGACTTATCTCGTTTGCGGGTTTTTCATCATAAGTGAATCAATGTAGTCGGCGTACCATTGCATCATTTCACGGCGACCATCGAGATACCGGGCATGATTATAGGTACCCCTGATGGCGTTTTTATCCACATGAGCTAACTGCATTTCAATCCAGGCAGAATTAAAGCCCTGTTCGTGCAGAATGGTACTCATGGTGTGACGAAAACCATGGCCGGTTGCCCTGCCATCGTAACCGATACGTTTGAGCACCATATTGATGCTGGCTTCGCTCATTGGCTTGTTGATATCACAACGTCCCGGGAAAACCAGCCGGTATTGTCCGGAGAAAGTTTTGAGCTGCAGCAGAATGTCAGTGGCCTGTCGTGACAGTGGTACGGCATGTTTACGTCGCATTTTCATGCGGCTTTCAGGGATTGTCCACAGGGCATTATCAAAATCAATTTCTGACCATTCTGCGGACCGTAGTTCAATCGTTCTGAGGCCTGTCAGAAGCAGCAGATTTGTCGCCATGCGGGTAACAGGACTGCCATGATATTCAGCGAGCCTCCGGAGAAAAACAGGGAGCTCATCTGCTCTCAGGTGAGGGAAATGCTCTGTTTTTGGCGCCGCCAGCGTACTGGTCAGTTCAGATGCCGGATTGACAGTGGCTCGTCCTGTGGCAATGGCATAACGAAAAATCTGATTACAGTATTGGCGTACCTTACGAAGTTTCTCCAGCGAGCCACGTTTTTCTATGCGGCGCAGAATTTCCAGCATTTCCAGCGGGAGGATATCAGTAACGCTTCGTTTGCCCAGATACGGGAAAATATCTTTATCCAGAGCCTCCAGTACGCTTCTGGCGTAACTTTCAGACCATGACAAAGATTTATGCTGGTGCCATTCCGTAGCAAGGGCATGGAACGTATTGGTGGCAGAGATTTTCTGAGTGAGTTTTTCCTTTCGCTTCTTTTCGCCCGGGTCACCACCTTCGGAGATAATTTTCCGGGCATCGTCGCGTTTGATTCTGGCTTCAGCAAGGGAGACGTCGGGATAGACGCCGAGGGCCAGTTTTTTCTCTTTTCCTGCTATCCGGTATTTAAGCCGCCAGTAGCGGGCACCCGTGGTTTTTACCAGCAGATATAAACCACGTTCGTCAGAGAGTTTATAGTCTTTTTCTTTAGGTCTGGCTGTTTCGACCTGTCTGGCTGTAAGTGCCATATGGGGGCTCCTGAAACTGACTGAACACAATGAGCCCCCACCGGTGCCCCCAATGAACGCTTGATTGAGAGAGAATTCAGTAGAGTTCGGTGGAGTTCAGAATGTTCAGATTGCTTGTAACGATGTGATTATACTTGAGTTTCGTGGAGTTCGGGAGATGAATCAGGAAGTGAAAGTGGTGCCCGGACTCGGAATCGAACCAAGGACACGGGGATTTTCAATCCCATTGTTCTGGCTTTCACGGGTAATCCGGACTGTCAGGCAGGAGTCTTCAGTGTAGATCATTGGTTGCACATTTTAAAGAGAGAGTGTGCCAGTGAACATTCTGCCCGTTGTATCCACCAAAGGTGGCGAAGGAAAATCAACCCAGTCTGCTAATCTTGCCGGTTTTCTGGCGGATGCCGGCCTCCGTACCCTGCTGATAGACGGAGACCATGCCCAGCCCACGGCAAGCAATATCTTTCCGCTGACGTATGAAGCGCCGGCCGGTCTTTTTGAATTACTGATGCGCACGGCTGACCTCAGTCATCCCGACAACATCATTTCCCGCACGGCTATCGACGGCCTTGACCTGATAGTCTCCAATGACCCCCATGAACAACTGAAAACGGCCATGCTTCATGCGCCGGATGGTCGTCTCCGTCTGCGTAATGTGCTCCAGCATCCGCTTTTCCAGAGCTATGACGTCATTGTGGTGGATTCACAGGGCGCTCGTTCCGTCATGCTGGAAATGATTGTGCTGTCTGCCACGGAGTCTGTGGTGGGGATGGTGAATCCGGTTCTGCCGGATGTGCGTGAGTTCATTCGTGGCACAGTCAATGTCATGGAAAACCTGTTGCCCTACCGTGAACTGGGTATCCCCCTGCCGAAAGTCCGCACCCTGGTTAACTGCATGGATTATACGGCGCTGGCCAGACAAACACTGGCGGAGCTGACCGACATTATTAACTCAGGTCGCTACAGCAAAGTGCTTCCGGAAGGCGCGGTCACCCTGCTTTCAACACAGATTTATGACCTGAATATTTACAAACAGGGACACGCAGCCGGCCAGCCGGTGCACCGCCTTGAAAAAGCGTCTGCCCGTCGCAGTGATTCTGCGCTGGTCACCATGCACAGCCTGGCCTGTGAGCTGTTGCCGGAGTGGAGTGAGTTTTTTGATGTACTGCTGGAAAACGGAGGTGAAAGCCTGTGAACAGAAAACTGATATGGCGTGCTGTGGCTTCAGCTTCAGTTTCCTGCCCCGGACACGATGAAGTGCATGTGTTTGTTGAGGCTGCAGATTACGAAGAAGCGAAAAAACATTTGTATGACCGTCTGGAGGAGGAATGGCAGCTTCCTGTGAGCCACATAACTTTCCACAACGTGTGGAATGAAAACGAGCTATGTGAAATGTCTGCAGGTCCGAAGGTGCCTTCAGGCCTTCCCCTGCTTGAGTCGGGTGGGGGAAATGGTGAGGTCTTTTATGACCATAATCCGCTGCTCCTCATTGCTTCTCAGCGTCTCAGGGCTGTGATTGAAGGGGCGCTGAGTGTCCTGCCAGAGCGTGGTGAACAGGATGAGTGTGGTCGTGGAATTTAAGTCTCTGACAGGTCGCAGCCGGACAGTATGTGTCGGGTGTGGTTATTCCGGTGTTCGGTTTGGTGATGCTGCAGGCCAGGACACCCGGCAGTGGGTGAAGGTGAATCATGAGAGTGGGCTGGGGCTGTGCTCCGGCTGTGATGCCTTTCTTTTGCAGGAACGCCTGCGTCGTCAGCGGCATGACCCGCTTTTTTCATGTGGTGTTTCCGGCAAACATCGAAAAACAGAGGGGGCGATATGACAGTTTTTGTAATGCATATCCCTGTCGGTACCGGGGACAGCGGACATGTGTGGTGTCCGCTGCATGCTGATGAATCAGCCTTTACCCGTGAACGGGTCATCCAGCTTATCCAGACGTCTTTCTGCGTTGCGCAACACGTCCTGTGCTCCCGGGGTGGATGCATATGCCTCCAGTTCAGCAGCAAGAGCCTGTTCCATTTCTGTTGCTGTCATGGCAGCAACATCGGCCGCAGAGCGGTTGTCGCGAATAATGAGGTAGCTGTGCAGGATATTAAGTGGTGCCACATTTTTATTGATGTTTTTCAGTCCCTGCTGAACCGCCAGCCAGTCACCCGGCCACTGCAGGCGATACAGTTTGTGCCGGTTGTAAGTTTCATTCGTTGTGTTACAGGCCATACGCCAGAACTCCTCAGACATGTTGATGAGCGTATTTTCACCTTCCGGCAGACTGAACGCAGCGAAGTCATCAATGCCGGACGGCAGTTGTTGATGATTTGTATTCATCTTTTTTCCTTTTTAAGTCAATTGGTTATGAATATAAAGATGCTGTCCGTACCTTCTGACCGGGGTCGGCAAACTTACCGGTCTGAAAATGTACAGACAGTTACCGGGATTTTTCTCCCGACAGCTGTACGTCCGGCACCCTTTTTTCTTTTTTTACACAGCCAGGTTTCCGGTTATCTGCGGGGAAGTGACGCACCTGGCGGGCTGAGAGATATGGAGGTGAAAGTATGTCTTCCTCAGTGAAATATTCTCCGGTTCCGGCGGTCTTAACCCGCCCTGAATCGCTGGCTGAACTGAACCTGCTGATGACCCGGATTGTCAGTGGGTGTCGTGTGGGGCTTCCGGCGTCAGGTCGTCCGGTCATTGCGGTGCACGGTGATTATGTTTCATACAGTTCTCCACGCGCCGGACATGTTTTTCAGGACGGTTCCCGCCCGGAGACAGTGATGACCGTCAGTAACCGGGAACGGATGTGTGAATGGTTCAGTCAGGTCTGGCTTCCGTTGCATCTGGCTGCCCTTGAAGGCGATGAGAACGCTTTTTTCAGTGCGGAGGTCAACATGGTGCGCCGGGAGCTGCAGCGCGTTCCGGGGGATTCAGTGAACTGCATGTGCTGGGCAAGCCTTGCTGCACTGGCATTTGATGCTGAAGAGCGGGTGGAACTGCAGAAAGGCAATAATGAGAACATCGCAACATATGATGAGAGCATCGCGACATATGCATTCCGTGCTGCCTGCACTGTGAGTCGCTGTCTGAGCCGGAATGCTTCCGGAGGTATTCCGCGCTCATACCCTGAATGGAAAGCGATTTTGTTTCCCCGTGATGGTGCTGACATTTTCCCCGACGGGTGGCTGGAAAATATGACCCGTCGGGCTGAACGTGTTTTTACGAGTGCGAAACGTCAGTGTGGAATGCTCTCAGCCAGTCAGGCAGCGCTTTTTTCTCAACGTGTTGAAACGGAGTAAAAGGATGAGCCGATTCAATACAGTTCGGGGGAAAGGGGTTACAGAGCCCGTCTTTTTCCGTCATGACCTTTCCGTTACTCAGCAGCCAGAACTGCAGGGTGTATTTCACTTCAGATTCAATGCCGGACGGCAGTTGTTTTTCTGTATTCATAAGATTTTTCCTTTAAATCAACTTGTTATGAATGAACGGATGCTGTCCGTACCTTCTGACCGGGGTTGCCAGACTTGCCGGTCTGAAAACGTACAGACAGTTACCGGGATTTTATTCCCGACAGCTGTACGTCCGGCACCCTTTTCCCTTTTTTTACACAGCCAGGTTTCCGGCAGTCAGAGGGGGAGGGTACGCCATGGCTGAAGTGTCAGTTCTCTGTGCATACGAAGCAGAGCAGGCCGTTCTGGGGGGCCTGATGCTGGAGAATGAACGCTGGGATGAAGTGGTGCTGATGCTGAGTCCTGACGATTTTTATGTGGCTCAGCACCGGGCCATTTTCCGTGCCATGTCTGAACTGGCGGTGAATGGCCAGCCTCTGGACCTGATTACCCTGTCAGAGCTCCTGGAACATCAGGGCAGGCTGGATGTACTGGGCGGTTTTGCTTATCTGGCCGAGCTCAGCAAGAACACACCTTCTGCGGCCAACATCATGGCCTATGCAGGCATTGTGGTGGAGAAGAGCGTTCTGCGTCAGTTACAGGCCACCGGAAACACTCTGATTGCTGATGTGGTGGCGCCGAACGCCACATCACGGGATGTGCTGGATGCAGCAGAGCGGCGTCTGTTTGCACTTGCGCAGAACAGGACGCTCCGGGAGCGCACGGAAGCCTCTCTTTCATCCGCGCTCGATACCGTTCTGCAGCAACTGGAAAGTGTGCTTGGTTCCGGCGGTGTGACCGGTACCCCCACGGGATTTGACTGTCTGGATGAGATGACCTGTGGCCTGCAGCCCGGTGACCTGGTCCTGCTGGCTGCCCGTCCGTCAATGGGGAAAACTTCTCTGGCGCTGTCCATGTGTCTCAGTGCCGCCCGGCGACGGACAGAAGAGAGCGTTCTGGTATTCAGCATTGAGATGCCGAAGGAGCAACTGATTCTGCGCATGCTTTCCATGCTGGGACGTGTGGAACTGAATCATCTGCGCAGTGGCAACATGGATGATGAGGACTGGGCGAGGGTGTCATCTGCGGTCGGCATGGCGCTGGGTGACGGAGGCATGGATGCGCTGGGTGAACGCCTGATAATTGATGACTGCAGCCAGCAGACACCGTCATCGCTGCGTGCCAGTGCCCGCCGTTATACCCGTCTGTACGGTAAACCCGCTCTGATTATGGTGGATTATCTGCAACTGATTCGGGCGCCGGAGCTGGAGAACCGCACACAGGAAATTGCTGAAATTTCCCGTTCCCTGAAAGCGCTGGGGAAGGAGCTGGGATGCCCGGTGCTGGCCCTCTCCCAGCTTAACCGTCAGGTGGAACAGCGTGCAGATAAACGCCCCAATAACGGTGACCTGCGTGATTCCGGGGCACTGGAGCAGGATGCTGACCTGATTATGTTTATTTACCGCGACGAGGTCTATAACCCCGATTCACTGGCAAAGGGGGAGGCTGAAATCATTGTCAGCAAGCAGCGTCAGGGCCCCACAGGCACGGTACGGGTCAGGTTCGACGGTCGTTACACACTGTTTACGCCCTCTGAAAATGACGGGCAGGGAGGATATGCGTGATGGCACACAAACCACTGAATCTCGGGGCTGCCATTATGCAGCCCGGTCGTCAGGCCAGTGCCGCCGGTAATGTGGTGGCGCTGGGGGAAACTCCCATGATTCTGACGCTGGACCAGTTACGTCCGAATCCGGATAACCCGCGCACCACGCGCAATCCGCGTTATGACGACATCAAAAACTCCATTCACGCCCGCGGGCTGGATACGGTGCCCAAAGTCACCCGTATGCCGGACAGTGAGCCGGATGTGTATATCTTCAGTGACGGGGGAAACACCCGTTACCAGATACTGACGGAACTCTGGAAAGAAACGGGGGACCCGCGTTTTTACCGTATTCATGTGCTGTTCAAACCCTGGCCGGGACGGCTTCAGTGTGTGATTGGTCATCTGGCGGAAAATGAAGTTCGCGGTGAACTGACCTTTATTGAGAAGGCACAGGGCATTCACAAAGCACGCCTGATTTATGAAGAGCAGTTAAACAAAAGCGTTTCCATGCGGGAGTTGTCGTCATTACTGACGGAACAGGGATTGCCGGTTGATGCCTCCAGTATCAGCAGGATGGAGAACGCCCTGAAATATCTGTACCCCTGGATCCCCGACCTGATGGAGTCAGGGCTGGGGCGACCACAGATTACGGTACTGCTGGCACTTCGTCAGGACGCAGAACGTGTCTGGGGGCAGTTTGCGCTGGCGTCCGGCACGGATGTGGAATTTGATCGTGTGTTCGGGGAAAGCTGCCGGAAGTTTAATTCGCCGGAGCTGTGGTCACTGGAGATGTTCCGCGATGAGCTGATTGGCGATTTGTTGCAGGCGCTGCCACATCCCTCCCTGGACTATGACCGGTGGCTGCTGGAGCTGGATCCAAAAGAGCGGAACCGCCGTCACCATTTTGGTGAGCCGGAACCGGTGGTGGTACCGCCCTCAGTCCGTGACAGTGGCACAGGGCAGCCCGGTGCACCGGTATCCCGTACCCGGTCTGAGGCACCGGAGTGTCTGCCGGATACGGACGCAGAGCCGGTGCCGGAAAGCACTGCCCCCGGTACTGAGCCCGGACAGCAGGGTGTTGCCCGACCGGAGAACGCTGTTTCTGACACAGACCACACTGAAAAATGCGGGTTTCCTTCCCCGGAGGAGACTGCAGACAGAGCGCCTTCTTCTGCCGGGAAAGTCCGGCGTTCAGAGATGCAGCCGGATATGTACGGTGGTGAGCCGGTCTTCAGCGGTGACGCTGTGGAAGCGGGGATTGCCGGGGCCGCTGTGCCATCCGTTATGACCGGCGATACAGCGCCGTCCGGAACACCTGATGCACTTCCTGCATCGGTGACGCATTTTGCTGAAGGACGGGATGATATCGAGCATCTGCAGAATGAGGCTTTCCGGCTGGCATGGGAACTGGCTGAATCTGCCGGCTGTGCTGAAGAAATTGCCATGGACAGGGAAAGTGACCTGTCGGCTGGTTTCGGGACTGCAGAGGAGAAATGTTCGCCGGTGACGGCATTTCTGGTGGGGCTGACCGGTGATGCACCGCTGACAGTGTCTCCCGTCAGCCTGACAGACCTGCTGACAGGTGGCAGTGCGCCGGAGGCATGGCCACTGCTGGATGATGAACATGCCGTGAAGCTGCTGCGTCTTCTGAGTGTGCTGCGCCGTCTGCGCGCCCTGCAGCGCAGTGTGTTACCCGAAGATGATGAGGAGGATGAAAGTGATGAGTGATATGCCGCATCAGGAGCGTCTGGTCAGACGGGTCAGGAAACTGCTGGCGCTGAGCCGCAATAACAGTAATGCCCATGAGGCCGGGCTGGCGCTTGCAAGGGCGCAACAGCTGATGGCGAAACACGGAATCACGGAGCAGGATGCGGGACTTTCTTCGGTACAGACATCTTCATCACAGGGGGCACCTTCTGAGGCTGAAAAAGTTCCGGCGTGGATGTTTCGTCTGGTCATGGTGGTGTCACAGACATTTGGCTGCAGGGCGTATTACGACTGGCGGGAGATGCCCGGAGGCCGGTATCGCCGGTGTGTGACGTTTTACGGTTTCAGTGAACGTCCTCAGGTGGCGGCTTATGCGTTTGATGTTCTGTGCCGTCAGCTGAGGGACGCAACGGATGCGTATCTCCGTACACAGAGCCGGCGGCTGAAACTGAGCACCCGCCGTGCCCGGGCCGCCCAGTTCCGTGATGGCTGGGTTCTGGGCGTTCGTCAGGTGGTGATGCCATTCAGTGTGACAGAAGAGGAAAACCAGCTGATGCGTCTCTGGCTGGAGCAGCAGGCGATGGAGACGGTGGACTCCCGGGAAGTGAAAGCCTGTCGCGGCGGTGACCTGGCCCGCTGGCAGGGGTATGAGGCCGGGAAAAATGCCTCACTGCATCATGGTGTGGGGGGAACTGCCCGCCAGATGGTGCCGGGGCTGATGATACAGGAGGCGTCATGAATAACAGCTTATCTCAGGCAACCAACGGTCTGCTGATGCAACTGGTGATGGACCTCAAGAGTGGCTACCTGCGTCGTTGTGAATCTCTGGGACTGGCCCGGGAGGAAATGCAGATGCTGCAGGGACTGACCATTGAGGAAATCCATTACCTGTCGAACTCGGAAGTGTCGGTTATCCGGCTGGACATTAATCATGAAAATCTGCTGCGTATGCTGCAGCAGGCCCGGACGGAGCAGAAACGTCTGCAGCGCATTGACCGTGCACTGGCGCTGGGCGGCTCCATTGAGCTGATGGCGTTTTACTTTGGACTTTCCAGTGTGGATGTTGCGGCGCGCCGGCGCATTGCCGGTATTGATGTTCGGCCGGGACGTGGTGTCACGCTGAGCGATGAGGAAAGTGCAGAGCTGTGGCGTTTATGGCAGAAGGCAGGCATCACGGATGTGGAGAGTGCGGATGGACTGGATGTCATGATGCTGGCTGCGGAGCAGATGAATATCCCGCTGACGGCTATCTGGCACGCAGTAAGGGGATGGTGCGCTGACCGGCAGACGGAGCCGGTAAGGAATGCGTCATGAAAATGACAGAACTGGCACCGGGCATTCTGGCCAGCCCGTGCGTTCCGCCGGCCTGCTGTCGTAAGGCGATTCAGATGGTCCGTCTGTTCCGGCAGGGGGTGCGTAATTACCGGCAACTGAATGACCGGGGGAGCCGTTATTACAAGATAAACGTCGGACGCGCCTGGCGTCTGCTGAGCCGTAACCGGGGAGAGACCTGGGAACTGCTCAGTCATGAGCGTTACAACACTGCCAGACGTAAATGAAATGTGCAGGCCGGACCGGAGTATCGGGGCCGGCCCTGTTGACGACAAGGTATTGCACAGGAAATTGACTCCCATGAATGAGCTTAGCTGGAAAGCGTTGAGTAAGGCGGTAAAAAGATATCAGGATGTGTCAGACAGACACAGTCCGGGTGCTGAGCGGGAATTAGCTGCTGCAGCCGGAAATATCAGGAAGGCCATTGGTGATCAGGAAATTGACGTGATTGTGGAACTGGTGACGGAACTGGAAGATGCAGAACGGAAAATTGCAGTATACACCCTCTTATCATGGATGTGGGCATTACTCACCCTGTGCATCCTGTATTTCCGGTGAACGGGTAAAACGTGAAATTGCGTGGGAACTGGATGATGGTTCTCGCAGGGTGTTAAGGGGGGAAAAACAGGAGCAATCAATGAACAGTATTCATTATCAGGCACTGCGTGAGGCAGCACAAAACTATCAGTCGATACTGGCGTGGTATGAGGCTATCCCGGACAGCCCACACGCTGAAGCTGATTGTGACAGAGCTTTGGCTGCGTTTAAGCGCCAAATTCGTCATCGTGAAACGGATATTATCGCCGATCTGCTGGATGAACTGGAAGCCGCAAAAGAGCGTATTGCGGAACTGGAGGAAGAGAAAGAAACGTTGCGTCCGGTTGGTGTTATGAGCAGGAGAGCATTTTGGCGGCCTGAGAATAGAGAGTCACGATTTATTGCACTCTGGCCCGGACCGGGAATATACCTGCTCTTTGACGAAATCCTGGGGCGTATTAATCACCATGATGTGCGGGATGATATTGAGCGCCGGGTTTATGAAATTGCTCTGGCGTCGCTGGAAGCAGAGCCGGTGGTATATCAGTACCGCTTGTGGGATACGGAATATGATGAATGGGGAGAATGGGAAGATTGCGGGGAATGTGCTTTTGAAGGATTTGTTGAGGAAGAGAAATGCCTGGGGGCAGGTGTTCAGACCCGTAAGCTATACACCGTACCACAGATATCAGCTGTACCGGATGGACTGGTTAAAGCAGTGCGCTTCTATGAACAGGTTAAGCATGAAAATCCGCCAGTCGAAACCGGAGCATGGAAAGACGCCGTTGACTGGGTACTTAAAGAGGCTTGCCAGGTTGCTGGCATTGAAGTGGTATCTGCGCCAGTTGCCTCTGGCCTTCGCATCAAAGGAGAAAATGACGCAGGGATTAAGGATTAATCGAAAATGTTTAGCCAGCCCCCTGCATCCGGCAGGGGGCTGTAATAAGCATTTTTGTACCGGATAAAAAGCGGCGATATTGCCGCTACTGAATGAGGTGATTATGGCGTTACCAGCGGAAAGCCTGATTGCGTATACCCTGGAAAAAATGAAGCACCGTATGGCCACCGGAGCCCGGAAGGAGGAGGGGCGAATACGCAGCGGACTGTTGTTCACCGGCAATGTGCACGATGCCATTCCGCGTCGTCTGTTGCTGGATACGCGTCTTTCACCGCTGGACAAGATGGCATGGATGATGATCCGGCTGTATGCACAGAATAATGAGGGGGCCATTTTTCCCACTTATGACGAACTGCAACTGCAGCTGGCATCCCCGGGAAAGGGAAAAGCTTCCAGAGAAACCGTCAGCCGGGTATTGCTGATGTTGCGGATCACGGGCTGGCTGAGCCTGTGTAAACGGATACGTGATGATAAAGGCCGGGTTCGGGGAAACATTTACGCCCAGCATGACGAGCCCCTGACGTTCTGCGATGCAGAGGCGATGGATCCGCGTTATCTGGATATGGTGGCAGAAGCCTGTATGAGCCGGAACCGGACCATCAGTCAGACGGCACGGGATATTCTGGGTGAAATAAAAAATGATCCGGAAATGCGTCACTATCACAGCCATATCAGTCAGCTGGAAGCCCGGATAGGAAGTGCCCAGACACCGGGGCAGATGGCTGCCCGTCAGCGAGTGACGGAGGAAAGAATGCGGCCGGGTTCGGAAACCGAACCAGTGGTGAGAACACTGAGTTCGGCACCGGAAAAGCTGAGTTCGGAAACCGAACCGGGTAAAAAAATGGGGCAAAAAAGACAGAGTTCGGATTCCGAACCATCATTAAAATCAACAGGTTATCACAGAGTTCGGGAACCGAACCATTACGTACGTAATATCACACACAGTGTGATTAAAAACACGTACGTATTGCCGGCGTCGCTGACGGGGCAAATCAGGGAGGAGGATGCCATCATGCTGACCAGTCAGTTGCAGGCGTTGCCGGAATCGCTGGCACGGAGTGTGCTGGAAAGCCTGTCAGGGATGCTGGGCAGTCAGTCACTGCAGAACCCGGTGGGCTGGCTGCTTGCGGTGCTGAAGCGTGCCCGGGAGGGAAATTTTTATCCGCCGAAACAGAAACAGCGCGTCGCTGCATCAGCCACCACACGGGCGGGAACAGGAGGACGCGGCACTTCGCAACCCGTTGTCACCCGGAAACGTACAGAACCCATTTCAGCAGAACGCCTGAGCGGCATTGTGGCTGGACTACGGGCCTCCCTGCGCAACCGTTCCGCGATGAGAGCCCGGTAATGGCGTTGTGCTCTACGTTTTCAGAGAACAAAAATCAACCAGTGTTGCCAGTGCCAACAGAGAACAAAAATTAAGCGGTGCTGTCACTGGCACCAAAGTGTAAAAAATAGCCGATGGTGCCAGTGGCACCAAAGTATAAAAAGTAACCGATGGTGCCAGTGGC
>ERZ1034669.304-NODE-304-length-19468-cov-6.693453_pt1 | contig 19468 bp, 9 predicted proteins | sample MGYA00520705_ERZ1034669 | MGnify/ENA primary metagenome ERZ1034669 (study PRJEB33766, sample SAMN09781766) | gut metagenome | biome: gut microbiome | host: Homo sapiens | place: Madagascar | study: EMG produced TPA metagenomics assembly of the PRJNA485056 data set... | reverse complement strand
TAAGATGTATGCAGGGGAGTGTAAGATACTTTGAAATCATCTTACACTCTTGAAATCTCTGTATATCAGCTTGTTACGTACAGAAAGTGTAAGATGGCAGTAAAAACACGCGCACTCTTTTACAAGAGGGATGACGGGCAAGGGGGCAAATATTTGTGTACAAATTGTACACTTTTTTTGTGGGGAGCAATGTCTTGGTGTTACCTTTGCAGCACTTTACTTTTATATCAAATCAAATTGTATTGACTACCATGAAACGAATGCTTAACAGAATGCTGCGCTATGCCGATGCCATTGTGAAACGTGGCGTTGACAAACTGATAGACGCTATCGGACATAGCGCGGAACCACAAACTGAAGACATTGAAACACCCCAGCCGCAAAAACGCATGGGCAACGACACAGACTGCGCACCGCAAACAACTGACAACACCACGAACTGCAGTCTGACAGAACAGACTATTACCCCTATGGACGAACAGTGCGACATGCGCTATAATGCGCTTGACTGCATGCCCGAAGTGCAATGGCGCGACCAGGCGGACAAAGGGCTTGTGCCTGTGAGCAAACTGGTGCGTAACACGATGGTGACCGCGCCATTCAATAGCGCAGAAAGTGATGGAATCAGAAGAATGTGGTGCTCAATGAGATTTGCCGCTAACGCGGAGAACATAAGGACATAAGAACAGAAGTGCATGCCCGTATGTCTTGAAACTCTTCTGTTCTTATGTCCTTTTGTCCTTATGTTCTCCGCGTTAGCGGCAGATTTCATAACTTACAAACAAAGAAACGGCACTATATCCTAACTTCATTACTTTTCTGCGCCATCACATTGCACCTCAGCAGAGCAAAGTGAAAAAATCATGTTTTTCACTTTGTTCTGCATTCGGTTTGCACTAACTTTGCATCAATAATACTACAAAGAATAAAGATGGAATATAATTTCAGAGACATTGAACAGAAGTGGCAGAAGACTTGGGCCGCTGAAAAGACATATCATGTGGAGATAGATGAGCAAAAAAATAAGTTTTATGTGCTCAATATGTTTCCCTATCCTTCAGGCGCCGGCCTTCACGTAGGTCACCCTCTGGGTTACATCGCATCAGACATTTATGCACGCTATAAGCGCCAATGTGGCTACAATGTGCTTAACCCCATGGGGTATGATGCCTATGGTCTGCCTGCTGAACAATATGCCATTCAAACAGGACAACACCCGGCTGTAACAACCGAGACAAACATCAAACGCTATCGCGAACAGCTGGACAAAATAGGTTTCTCGTTTGACTGGGACCGCGAGGTGCGTACCTGTGACCCTAAATACTACCACTGGACACAGTGGGCCTTTGAGCAGATGTTTAACCACTTCTACTGCAAAAAGTGCGAAAAGGCACAGCCTATAAGCAAACTTATCAAGAAGTTTGAAACTGAGGGCAGCGCCTGCACCGCACACCTGGCACAGAGCGAGGAACTGCACTTTACTGCCAACGAATGGAAGCAGATGAGCGAGGTGGAGAAGCAACAGGTGCTGATGAACTACCGCATTGCTTACCTCGGCGAAACAATGGTGAACTGGTGTCCGAAACTCGGCACCGTGCTGGCCAACGACGAGGTGGTGGACGGCGTGAGCGAACGCGGCGGCTACCCTGTAGTGCAGAAAAAAATGAAGCAGTGGTGTCTGCGTGTGTCGGCATACGCACAGCGCCTGCTCGATGGACTTGATAAAATAGACTGGACAGACTCTCTCAAGGAGACACAACGCAACTGGATTGGTCGTAGCGAGGGTACCGAAATGCAATTCTCGGTGAAGGACAGCGATGTGAAGTTCACGATCTTTACCACACGTGCCGACACTATTTTTGGCGTAACCTTCATGGTGCTGGCTCCTGAGAGCGAACTCGTGCAGCAACTCACCACCGAAGCGCAAAAGGCTGAGGTGAATGCCTATCTTGATGCTACCAAGAAACGTACAGAACGTGAGCGCATTGCCGACCGCCGTGTGACGGGTGTGTTTACGGGGGCTTATGCCATCAACCCCTTTACGGGCGACGAAATACCTGTGTGGGTGAGCGACTATGTGCTGGCTGGTTATGGCACAGGTGCCATTATGGCCGTGCCTGCCCATGACTCGCGCGACTATGCCTTTGCACGCCACTTTGATTTGCCCATCGTGCCGCTTATTGAGGGTGCCGATGTGAGCGAAGAGAGCTTTGACGCGAAGGAAGGCATCGTGATGAACTCGCCTGCCGATGGCAAGCAAACGCTTAATGGCTTCACACTCAATGGTTTGAGCGTGAAGGAGGCTATTGCTGCCACTAAGAAGTTTGTAACCGAAAACAACTTGGGTCGCGTTAAGGTGAACTTCCGTTTGCGCGACGCCATCTTCTCGCGTCAGCGCTATTGGGGCGAACCGTTCCCCGTATATTATAAGGACGGTATGCCGCAGATGGTGCCCGAGGCGTGTCTGCCGCTCGAATTGCCCGAGGTGACCAAATTCTTGCCCACCGAAACCGGCGAGCCACCCCTTGGCAACGCCACCCGTTGGGCTTGGGACACTGAGGCCAACTGTGTGACCGACAACAGCCGTATTGACAACAAGACGGTATTCCCCCTCGAACTCTCAACCATGCCAGGCTTTGCCGGTTCGTCGGCTTACTACCTGCGCTATATGGACCCCGCCAACGATACGGCGCTCGTGGGCAAGCAGGCTGATGAATATTGGCAGAATGTGGACCTGTATATCGGTGGTTCGGAACACGCTACGGGACACTTGATTTACAGCCGTTTCTGGAACAAGTTCCTTTTCGACCTTGGCGTGTCGTGCAAGGACGAGCCATTCCAAAAGCTTGTTAACCAGGGCATGATACAGGGCCGTTCCAACTTTGTGTACCGCATAAAGGACACCAACACCTTTGTAAGCCTTGGACTGAAGGACCAGTACGACACCACGCCGATACACGTGGACGTGAACATTGTGCACAACGATGTGCTCGATGTGGAGGCCTTCAAGCAGTGGCGTCCCGAATATGCCACAGCAGAGTTCGTGCTCGAAGATGGCAAATATGTGTGCGGTTGGGCTATTGAAAAGATGTCGAAGTCGATGTACAATGTGGTCAACCCCGACATGATTGTAGAGAAGTATGGTGCCGACACCCTGCGTCTGTACGAAATGTTCCTTGGCCCCATCAACCAAAGCAAGCCTTGGGACTCAAACGGCATTGACGGTTGTTTCCGTTTCTTGCGCAAGACTTGGAACCTCTTCTATCCCAAGAATGGCGAATGGGCGGTGACCGATGCCGAACCTACCAAGGATAATCTGAAAACACTGCACAAACTCATCAAAAAGGTGAGCGAGGACATTGAGGTGTTCTCATACAACACGTCTATCCCCGCCTTTATGATAGCCGTGGGCGAACTGGCCCAGCAAAAGTGCACCAGCCGTGCCGTGCTCGAGCAGGTAGTGGCACTCCTTGCCCCGTTTGCCCCCCACATTGCTGAGGAACTGTGGCACACCCTTGGCCACACCACCACGGTGTGCGATGCCGAGTGGCCCAAGTATGACGAGCAGTATTTGAAGGAGGACACTCAAACCCTCTCTATCTCATTCAATGGCAAGACACGCTTCACGCTCGACTTCCCTGCCGATGCCACCAAAGAGGCCATTCAAGAGGCAGCCCTGACATCAGAGCAGGCTCAAAAGCACCTCGAAGGCAAACAAGTGGTGAAGGTGATTGTGGTGCCCGGTCGCATTGTAAACATTGTAGTAAAGTAACACCCTCAACTCATGCGCCGGTGGCACATGCTGCCGGCGCATGATAAGTAGGTATTCAAAATTAGTTTATATAATCATGTTCAGAATTAGTCGATATGCCTTGGCGCACTCTTTCGCCCATAAACATAGGTTTCATCGGTCACGTAGCCCGCTACGCTCCCTCTTCAACCTATGTTTCTGAACGAAATACTGCACCAATTCATATCAACTAATTTTGAACACCTACTTAAAATACCTTTTACAACATTGGTTACCAAATTCAAAACGACGATTGCGCAGGACATTCGCGACTACGTAATCATCACCATTGGCTTGATAATGTATGCCATGGGGTTCACTTGTTTCCAACTGCCTTACGAAATTACCACAGGTGGTTTGGCCGGTGCGGCAGCAGTGATATTCTATGCCACGGAGTTCCCCGTGCAATACACCTTTTTTGCTGTCAATATTCTGTTGTTGTGCGTGGCCGTCAAGGTGTTGGGTTGGCGTTTTTGCCTTAAAACCATCTACGCTGTGTTCATGCTCACTTTCTTGTTGGGCATTGTGCAGGAAGTCATGATTTATCTTGGTCAGACGCACCCCGACATGTTTCCCGACATCAACCCGCGCAGCCATCTGCCACAGGTAGTGCAAGGCAATGCCTTCATGTCGTGCATTTTGGGTGCAGCCATTGAGGGCGTGGGCATAGGTTTTGTATTTCTGCACAACGGCTCAACCGGCGGCACCGACATCATAGCCTCTATTATCAACAAGTACAAGGACGTGACGCTGGGACAGATGATGATGCTTTGCGACATCATTATCATCACCACTGCTTTCTTCCTGCCCGATGGCGATGTGGACAAGTTGCTCTACGGCTACTGCACGCTCATCATTGTCAACCTCATGCTCGACTATGTGGTTGACCGGGGCCGCCAGTCGGTTCAGTTCCTAATATTCTCGCGTAAATACGACGACATTGCAGCGGCCATTAGTGCCACACACCGCGGTGTGACGGTGCTCGATGGTCAGGGCTGGTATACCAAGGAAGAGCGCAAAGTGCTTGTAGTATTGGCCAAAAAACGTGAGAGTACCAATATATTCCGCATCATTCAGAGCATAGACCCCAATGCCTTTGTTTCGCAGTCGAAGGTAATCGGCGTGTTTGGCGAGGGCTTTGACCGCATCAAGGTAAAGGCCAAACCTCAGAGCGATAAGGAATAAGGGGCTCAAGTTTCGGATTTGGACGGGAACGGTCTGAAAGGCCAAAAGCACCAAGCCCAGGGCAAGCGAAGCGGCACCCTGGGTAACCGATTTCCGATGGGTTTGCGCCCTGAAAGGGCAAAAGCCTGAAATGAATTCGGGAATGCTTTTGCCCTTTCAGGGCGACAGCCTCAACGAAACCCTACCCAGGGCGTTGCCATGGGCTAAGTGCTGTTGGCCTTTCAGGCCGTGCGTACCTAAATTCGAAACTTGAATAAGGGCTTATATATTTGGGCAATAAAATCATAAAGCACAAATGAACAGCTTGATAATGACATTTGCCGTACTATTAGTAGTCTTGGCCATCTTCACCCTGTGGCTTAATACGCGGAGTGGCAAGAAATGGCTGAAAGAACTCTAATGCCGACGGGTTGACAGTTTGGCTATGCCTTGAAAGTAGACAAAATAAGAACGAGGCAGCATCATATATGGCTGTCTGCTTAATATCGTAATATCGCACATCATGCAACAACAAACAGCCTCGTTGGTGTTTGCCACCAACAATGCGCATAAATTGTCTGAGATACGTGCCATCTTTGGCGACAAGCTCAACATACTGTCGCTGGCAGACATCAACTGCCACGACGACATACCCGAAACAGCCGACACGCTTGAGGGCAATGCCCTTATCAAGGCGCGTTGGGTGAAGGAACGTTATGGCTACGACTGCTTTGCCGATGACACTGGGCTGGAAGTGACGGCTCTGGGCGGTGCACCAGGTGTGCACACGGCACGTTATGCCTATCCCGACCGCCACGACCCTGAGGCTAACACCGCCAAACTGCTGGCAGCCTTGTCAAATGCCGACGACCGCACGGCACAGTTCCGCACAGCCATAGCTTTGATACAGAATGGCGAGGAGCACGTGTTCGAAGGCGTGGTACGTGGCGAAATAGCTACCGAAAAGCGCGGTACCGAAGGCTTTGGCTACGACCCCGTGTTCATGCCCGAGGATATGGGTAAGACCTTTGCCGAACTGGGTGTGGAGGTGAAAAACCGCATATCACACCGTGCACGCGCCGTGGCCAAACTTGTTGACTTTTTGAATCGTTAAATAGCAGAGAGAAAGTTGAGGAGAGCGACAAGCACCCTGTGTTTCAGTCTGATGGACTGAGAGCGCGTGGTGTGGTTTTCTCTCGGGCTTTCTCTCTGACTTTTTTTGCAATACAGACTATTAAGTTATATGAAAATATCACGTCTCATATTATTGGCAGCCATGTTGTCAGCCGCACCGGCAGCCATGCCCGTTGCGGCAAGCAACGACTTGCAGTCGGCATCGCGCTGGAGTTACTATCTGTCGTACCACAATGCCACCCAAACCCTTGCTGTGGGCAATGTGGTGTACACCCTGTTCAACGGCAATTTGCTGGCTTACGATGCCGACACGCAGAGCAGTTACGAAATAGACAAACTGTCGTGCGGCCTGGTGCGCAAAGGCATTAGCAGCATAGGGTGGTCCGACAGCCAGAAGTGTATAGTGGCCTTGTACGACGACAACAGCGTCGACCTCATCTATCCCGACAAGGGCGATGGGGCGACGGGGCGTTTCAGTGTGTTCAACATACCGCAGATAAAGAACTACATTGACGACCAGGTGACAACAAGCCGCATGAATGTGTATGGCGACTGGGCTTGCATTGTGGCCAACAAGGGCGTGATTGTGGTCAACTTGAAAGACCGTACCATACAGGGCTATTACCAAATAGGCTCCGATGTGGCCGACGCCATAGTGGTAAACGGACGGGTGTATGCCGCCAGGAGCAACCAGGTGGTATGCGGTAGCATGACGGCTGGCAACCCCTACAACTACGACGACCCCAACCAATGGAAACCCGTGCTTACCGGGCACGTAGTGGGCGGCTTTGTGGGCAGTCAGGCCGGTGTGTATATCATGGAAAAGGCCGGCGGCATATATTTGATGCAGGAGGCTGCCGACGGCACACCGAGCAGTACCAAAATATCGGGTATGCAGGTAGTGGCCGGTTCGGCCAATGGCAAGTATGTGCAGTTTATCAGTCAGTGGCATGTGGCCGTGCTTGTCGACACCGACTATGCTACTGACAAGGTGGTACTCAATGTGACCACCCCCAATGGGCGCACGGTGCCGAGCATAACACGCACCGCTGGCGGCACGCTCTACTTTGCCGAACAGTACGACGGGCTGAATGCCTACAATCTGCCAGCCTCTGAAAAAGGAAGTACCGTAGAACTGCCTGCAGCTGCGGGCAAGGTAGGCGACTTCGGACCGCGCCACAAGGAAAGTTACGACCTAAAAGTGGTGGACGGCGGTTTGTATGTGTCGGGGGGCTTGTTCGGCACCGAGGGCTGCGAGGGCTTTTTGGGCTATTATGACGGGCAGACATGGAGCGACATGGACGAGGACAATGTGACAGCCAGACTGAAGGAAGTGCACAACCGTGCACCATATTATATGTCGATGATAAATATTGACGTCGACCCGGCTGACGCCACCCATGTGCGCGCAGTAAGTTATGGCGCAGGTGTGCTCGACTACAAGGACGGCAAAATTGCCAACATCTATAACTGCAGTACCACCAACGACGTGTTGGCCAGTGCCACATCGAGTGAGGCAACCAAGAATGGTCGTGTACTTGTGGGAGGTGGCACTTTCGACAGCGAAGGCAACTATTGGGTGTGCAACAACCGTTCGCACACCCTGTTGGCCGTACAGACACGTGGCGGCGACTGGCAACCGGTGCCATGTGAGGCACTGGACGGACACAAACGTGCCGAAAAAATATTGTTCGACTCGCGTGGCTGGGCCTGGGTGAGTGTACGTCTGACCACTAGCTCGCAGACCAGTGGATTGGGGGCTTTCGACTTTGGCGGCACTATCAACAGCACGTCCGACGACCGCTCGGCTTTCCGCCATACAGTGTATAACGAAGACAACGCGCCTTGTGACATTCGCGAGGTGAAAACCATTGCCGAGGACCAGAATGGCCGCATTTGGTTTGGCTGCACCACGGGCGTGTATATGATAGATGACCCCGATGCGTGGTTCTCAGACAACCGCTGCTATGCCGTACAGCCCAAAGTGCCGCGCAACGATGGCACCAACTATGCCGACTACCTGCTCAATGGCGCCAATGTGTCGGCCATCGTGGTGGACGGCGGCAACCGCAAGTGGATTGGCACCGTGGGGGCTGGCATTTACCTTGTCAACGAGGACGGCACCGAGGTGCTTGGCCATTGCACGGCGGACGATTCGCCCTTGATATCAAATGTGGTCAACGACATGGCCCTCGACTCAAAAACGGGCAAACTGTACATTGCCACCGAAGATGGACTTTGTGCCTACAACACCGGCGTGACCGAGGCACAGCCCTCTTTGCACAAAAACAACATCAAGGCATATCCCAACCCCGTGCGTCCTGAATACAGCGGCGACCTTACCATCACCGGCTTGACAGAGAATGCTGAGGTAAAAGTGCTGAGCAGTGCGCAGCAGTTAGTAGCCCGTGGCAACAGCGTGGGCGGCTCATGGCAATGGGACTTGTCGCAACAAAACACGGGCAAGCGCGTAGCTCCCGGTGTGTACTACATCATGGTGGCAACAGCCGATGGCAAAACCAGTGTGGCCACCAAGGTGGTGGTGATGTGATGTTAGCAAACAAGTTGACGGGTTAACGGGTAAGTTTGTCAAGCTTTTAAGATTCTTACCAGTCTGACTTTGACATAAAAAGTAGAGTACTGCATACTTACCCGTTAACCCGCAAACTTGTCAACCTGTCAACTTTTCAACTTGTAAACTCGTCAACCTGTATGGAATCTTTTATATCCGACCTTGCGCTCATACTCATCTCGGCAAGCCTCGTGACGCTGGTGTTCAAGCGTCTCAAGCAACCATTGGTGTTAGGCTATATTGTGGCTGGCTTTTTAACAGGGCCACACATGCCTTATACCCCCAGCGTGAGCGATATGAGCAGCATACACACATGGGCCGACATAGGCGTCATATTCTTGATGTTTACGCTCGGCCTCGAGTTTTCGTTCAAAAAAATAGTCAAGATGGGCATCGGCCCCGTCATCGCCGCCTGCAGTGTCATGTTCTGCATGATGAGTGTGGGCAACATGGTGGGCCACATGTTTGGCTGGGGCAGCATGAACAGTCTGTTCCTTGGCGGCATGCTTGCCATGTCCAGCACCACCATCATTTACAAAGCCTTTGACGACCTCGGACTGCGGCAGCAAAAGTTTGCGGGCGAGGTGCTCTCCGTACTCATCTTAGAGGACATACTCGGCATATTGCTCATGGTAGTGCTCAGCGCATTAGCCGTGTCGCGCCAGTTTCAGGGTATGGAACTCGTAGGCAGCCTTTTCAAGCTTGGCTTCTTCCTCATACTATGGTTCGTGGTGGGCGTGTACATCATACCCATATTTTTGCGCCGCACCCACCGGTTCTTGAACAAGGAGACACTCCTTGTGGTGAGCATCGGACTCTGCTTCCTGTTAGTCGTCATAGCCGGCAAGGTAGGTTACAGTTCAGCCTTCGGGGCCTTTATGATGGGAAGCATCTTGGCCGAGACGGTAGAGGCCGAAAAGATTGAGCGCGTGGTGTCACCCGTCAAGGACCTCTTTGGAGCCATATTCTTTGTGTCGGTGGGCATGTTGGTCGACCCCGCTGTGCTGGTCGCCTATTGGCTGCCCATAGTGGTGCTGTGCATCGCCATCATTGTGGGGCAGGCCGTGTTTGGCACCACCAGCTTCTTGCTTTCGGGCCAACCCCTGCGCATCGCGGTGCAAGGCGGTTTCTCGTTGGCACAAATCGGTGAGTTCGCCTTTATTATAGCCTCGCTTGGCATATCGCTCGGCGTGACAAGCGACTTCCTTTACCCCGTAGTGGTAGCTGTCAGCATTATCACAACTTTCTTCACCCCCTACATGATAAGGGCCGCTCAGCCTGCATGCCGCCTGCTTGAACGTGTGGTGCCGCAAAATGTGATGCACCGCTTGATGGAACGCGGCACACATGCCGGGGGCCAATCTGCTGTTGCAGCCACCGATGGTGTGTGGAAACGCCTGCTCATGGCTCTAGTCAGCCAGGTGGGGGCCTACCTTACCCTCAGTGTGGCCGTCATACTCATATCCTTCACTGTGTTGCTACCCTTGTGCCGCGGCGCATTAGGCCATTGGCCGGGCAATGTGGCGTGCGGCTTGCTCACAGTGTTAGTGGCTTCGCCCTTTTTGCGCGCCATCGTCATGCGCAAAAATCATTCTGATGAATGGAAACAGTTGCGCCGCCGCAGCCGCATGAACCATGTCGGGCTGTGGGTTACATTTGGTGTGCGATATGCACTGGCCACGGCAGCCATATATTATGTCATCAACTTTCTGTCACCCTTCTGGTGGGTATGGAACACACTCGCCTCGGTGCTGATAGTAGCGCTCATCATCGCTTCACGCCACGTCAAGTGGGTCAGCATCAAAATGGAGCGCGTGTTCTTGCAGAATTTGCGCTCGCGCGAGGTGATGGCGCAAACCAATACGGCAGGCGAACCTGGCTATGCCGGCCGGCTCAACAGCCGCAACATTCACATTGCCGAACTCGAGGTGCCCGAAGACTCCGCTTGGGGCGGGTGCCACCTGCGCCACCTTGGGTTCAGCCATCACGACGGGGTGATGATAGCGGCCATTGTGCGTGGCAGCCACCGCATCAATGTGCCCGATGGCGACACCATGATATTTCCGGGCGACCGCATCGAGGCCATTGGGAGTGACGAAAGTTTGCAGCTTTTTCAGCAGCGCATGAACCACGAACTGGCTGTGCTGCCGCAAACCGCAAGCAAATTGTTGCTGCGCCGTCTGCTCGTACGCGAGGGCAGTCCGCTCATAGGCACCGCACTGCGCGACAGCGGCATACGCTCAGAGTATCACTGCATGGCAGTAGGTTTTGAAGACGCCGATGGCAATATCGAACCCGCCACAGCCGAACGCGTCATTGTGCGCCACGATGCCATTTGGGTTGTGGGCGAGGACGACTCACTGCACACTCTGTTGCACAACATGATGCCGCCAAAGACAGCACAAAATTCTAAGTAGGTGGTTCTGAATTGTTTTTACATTGAAGGAGACATCTGCGCCTCGGGAGCGAACTTTCAATGCAATAATGACACCTACTGACTGTACAATATAATTTTGAACACCCACTTAAGGAACAATGAAAATAATCATAGCCGGAGCCGGCGCCGTGGGCACACACCTGGCCAAGCTCCTGTCGCGTGAAAACCACGACATCACACTCATGGACGAGTCGCCCGAAAAGCTGGAGGACATCTCGTCCAACCTCGACATTCTCACCCTGCCGCTTCCCCCATCGTCCATATCGGCACTGCAAGAGGCTGAGGTGGGAAATGCCGACCTCTTTATTGGCGTCACCCCCGATGAGGCACATAACATGACTGCCTGTATGCTGGCCTCAAAACTTGGTGCTAAAAAGACGGTGGCGCGAGTGGACAACTTTGAGTACACACTGCCGCAGCACCGCGAATTTTTCAAAACGGTGGGCATCGGCTCCATCATCTACCCCGAAATGCTGGCTGGACAGGAAATATTGCACAACATCAAGCGCAGCTGGATACGCCAATGGTGGGAAGTGCAGGACGGCGCCCTCATTCTGCTCGGCGTAAAGGTGCGCTCCAATGCGCAGATACTTGACCAACCGCTCAAAAACCTTTGCGGCCCCGAATCGCCCTATCACATTGTGGCGGTTAAACGTGGCGACGACACCGTCATACCCCATGGCGGCGACTGCTTGCGCGCACTTGACGTGGTTTACTTCATGACCACGCCGAAGTACGTCAACTACATACGCGACATTGCCGGCAAGGAGGAGTACCCCGATGTGTCAAACGTGTTCATCATGGGCGGTGGCAGCACAGCCGTGCATCTGGCCAACGCCATGCCCGACTATATGCACGCCAAAATAATTGAAGCTGATGCCCACCGTGCCCAACGCCTCAACGAGGTGGTGACCAACCGGCATGCCATGATCATACACGGCGACGGACGCGACCTGGCATTGCTCGAGGAGGAAGGCATACGCAAGGCACAAGCCTTCTGCGCGCTGACCGAGAACTCCGAAACCAACATTCTGGCCTGCCTGGCTGCCAAGCGCCTCGGTGTGCGCAAAACGGTGGCCATGGTCGAAAACACCGACTATATAGGCATGGCCGAAAGCCTCGACATTGGCACCATCATCAACAAAAAGACCTTTGCCGCCAGCCACATCTACCAAATGATGCTCAAGGCCGACATCACGTCGGTCAAGAGTTTGACCGTGGCCAATGCCGATGTGGCGGAGTTCAGTGTGTCGGCCGAGGCCAAAATCACCCGCAAACCGGTCAAGGACCTCGAACTGCCGTCGAGCGTCACCCTTGGCGGTCTGGTGCGAGCCGGGCATGGCGAACTTATCAACGGTTCAACCCTCATCAAGCCCGGCGACACCGTGGTGGCCTTCTGCCTGAGCGGTGGCATCAAGAAACTCGAAAAATACTTCAAATAACAGACCACTATGGATATAGTAGAAAGATTTCTGAACTACGTCAGCTTCGACACCCAAAGTGCCGAGGACGCTGACACCACGCCAAGCACGGCCAAGCAGCTTAAACTGGCTGAATATCTGCGCGACGAACTCAAGGGCATTGGCATGACCGATGTCGAGATGGACGAGAATGGTTATGTGTATGCCACTCTGCCTGCCAACACCGACAAGGAGGTGCCCACCATTGGCTTTATTTCGCACATGGACACCAGTCCCGATTGCTCGGGGGCTAACATCAAGCCCCGCATTGTCAAGGCCTACGATGGCGGCGACATTGTGCTCGATGCCGAGGCCGGGATCGTAACCTCGCCCGCCAAATTTCCCGAATTGCTCGACCATGTAGGGCAGGACATCATCGTTACCGACGGCCACACCCTGCTCGGTGCCGACGACAAGGCCGGCATAGCCGAGATTGTACAGGCCATGGACTACCTTATCAATCACCCCGAAATCAAGCACGGACGTGTGCGCGTGGGTTTCAACCCCGACGAGGAGATTGGCCTTGGCGCCCACAAGTTTGATGTGAAAAAGTTTGACTGTGCATGGGGCTACACCATGGACGGTGGCGAACTGGGCGAACTTGAATACGAAAACTTTAATGCTGCCAGTGCAAAGGTTGAGGTGCGTGGTGTGAGCGTGCACCCGGGCTATGCCAAGGGCAAAATGATCAATGCCGCACGTGTGGCCGCCGAATTTGCGTCCGAAATGCCCGTGACCGAAACGCCCGAACAGACTGTGGAGTATGAGGGCTTTTACCACCTGCTCGGCATCGAGGGCAATGTGGAGCACGCCACTCTCAGCTACATCATACGCGACCACGACCGCCAGCGCTTCGAGCAGCGCAAAGCTTTTGTGCAAAAGGCTGCCGAGTGGCTCAACGAGCGCTATGGCCAAGGCACGGTGACGGTCACCATCAACGACCAATATTACAACATGCGCGAAAAAATTGAACCCGTGCCCCATGTGGTAAACATTGTGCTCGACGCCATGAAAGCATGCCACATACCCTCAAGGGTGCGTGCCATTCGTGGTGGCACCGATGGTGCACAACTCTCATTCATGGGTTTGCCCTGTCCCAACATCTTTGCCGGCGGGCTCAACTTCCACGGGCCTCACGAGTTCTTGCCTATCCCCTCTATGCAGAAGGCGTCAGAACTCGTTGTAAAAATTGTTGAACTGACGGCACAAATGTAATAACGTGCTGGTCATGATGGATTGATGTACGTCCCTTTGCCACGTCTATCCGTCCAGCGCCACAAATACATAAATACTATTAAAACGTAATTAGGGGCGGGCTGGTTGAGAGTAATCTCACAGGCCCGCCCCTAATCGTACCTTACGAACAGCTTAAATACAAAACGCTACCTCTAATGGGGGCGACGCGTCCCGCGTCGGGAAAATGTCATGTTCATACACCCAATAAAGGCTCACAGACAGCACTAATTACACGCCTATCTGTGAGCCTTTGCCTTAATGCCCGACGCGGGACGCGTAGCCCCCATTAGTGCTTGCGTTTAGTGGTGGCGTTTAGTGATACGTTTAGTGCTTGCGTTTAGTGATAGCGTTTAGTGATCCACCACATCACACCAATATTTCGTTAATCATGCAATTTGCCTACACCCTACACTTTTTGCACGCACTGCATTGATTATCAATTCATTACAGAGTGTAGGTAACATCGTTTTCCGCCTGCACTTATCTGCACTTGCCTACACGTAAACACTACCACTGCTCTGCAGCCACAGCAGCATGACGCCACGACCGCGCGAGGACGGTTAAACAATAACGGGAGGCAGTCGTTTCGGTTGCTCTTACCCAAAAATCGCTCCCCCTATGCCAAAAAGTGTAAGTGGCATAACCTATCATGCAAACAGATACGGACGTGTATAATAAGGGGCAAACACCGTGCAAATAAGTGTAAACAGCGTGCAAATAAGTGCAGGTAGTGCAAACAGCGTGTAGGCAAAAAACAAGGTTACCTACACCACGTAACGAACTGATAATCAGCGCAGTGCAGGCAAAAAGTGCAAGATGCAAGTAATTTGCAATGTAACTTTTCGGGTGGGGTGCGCGAGCAATGAAATATGTTTTTCAAGGCAAGCAATGCACCTGTTCCTATTTAAGCAAACAATAATCCGAATGCTCAGAAGAATTATCAGAACCGCCCAAAAGTGCTTTTTCAGCATATAAAGTTTGCAAAACCACTGATTTTGTTGTACTTTTGCTGCATGTATTTTGCATTATTGCAACACACAGCAAAACAATATACAAATCAATCTAATAATTACCAATCACAACAAACTCTATGAAAAGATTTTCACTTTTCTTGTTTGCGTTGTTCGCCCTGCTGATGGGCGTCCCGCCACAGGCTGCCCTTGCCAAAGCCGGTGACGTGGTGACCAACCTCAGCAATTTGAGCAATAGCAAAGTTTACAACATCAAGAGTGTGCGTGGCTATCTGCTGTATAGTGCAAACTATACGGGCAAGCTGGCTGGTAGCGCAGGTTCTGGCGTCAAGGATGCCGGTACTGCCAGTGCCACAGCCACCGCACAGCAGTTTGCCATCTACACCGTAGGCGGCAAGCACTTCCTTTACAGCGTGGGTGCCAAGAAATTCGTGTCGTCGAACGGCAATTACGAAAGCACTCCTAACACTGAGCTGACAATTTCCGCTACGGGCAATACCAGCTACCCTTGGTCGTTTAAGCTCGGTTCAAACACCATCAATATGCAAGCAAGTGGCGGCGATGCGTCTGGTTGCTTGGTAAACGGTTGGGCTACTGCCGATGAAGGCAACCGCCTGACTATTGTGGAGGCCACACTTGACGAGGCTACGGACATTGAGTCGCCCATGGTGCCCCTGCTTCAGAATGTGTATGCTGGTTACGTGGCACAGCTCAAGGCTGCCAATGGCATGAAGTACTTCTATCACGATGCTTCTGATGCCATTAACAGTTTGCCCGCTACGGCACCTGCCACCAAGGCCGAACTCGAAACCGCCATTGCCAATTTGCAGACCACAATCGATGGCTTGAACTCTGCCGAAGGCGTGCTTGGCACCGACCTCAATGGCAAGACACTCTTCATCGGCAACTTGCAGCATAGCAAGATGTACGTGAGTGCACAGATTTGGAAAGGACATGACGCACTCGGCTCTGACGAGAGCGGCTGGCAACTCAACCACGCTTGGGTATTTGAAAAGGCCGACAAGGACAACACCTATTATATAAAGAATGCCGAGTCGGGCATGTACATAGGTGCCATTCCTGGCGAAAATGATAAATGCGTTCCTCTCGTAGCCGACAAGGCATCTGCACAAGTTTACACCGTGGCTTATGCCGGTAAGAACGGCTATTGCAACATCTACGTTGAAGGCGGAACCGCCAATCGCAATGCCTTGCACATGGTTAACTGGAACGGCGTGGTACGTTGGGAAACAGCTGCCGAAGCCTCAAAATTCCGTTTGGAAGATGCTACCGATGTACTTGCCGCTTACAACAAGTACTACACTGTCAAGGTGGCCTCGGGTGGCTATCTTAACGCTGAGGACAACAATGTAGTGTTGAAAGGCTCGTCAGTAGCCGGCCTCAATTATTGCTGGCACGTGGTGAAGATGGCTGACGGCACTTACCGCTTTATCAATGCCAAGAATGCAGGCAAGGTGCTCGCCAGCAATGGCAGCGAGGGTGATGCCCGCGCTACCCTGCAGAGCCCGGCCCTCGCAAGCAACGATGCCACTTATGCCACTTACTTTGACGGCTCTATCAAGCTCGACGGCAGCGGTGCAAGCCAGGTTAAGTTGGCTGGTTCTGCCAACAACTACTGGAACAAGCGCGGCGACAACCTCGGTCTTTGGAACAATACCGCAGCCGGTAGCGGCAACGACGCAGGTTCAAACTTCACATTCGCCGAAGTACAGCCCTCTGACGACATTCTCTATGCCGAGTACAACACCGTACAGCCCGGCACACGTCCCACCGACATCAGCAAGTATGCCCTGTGGTACAATGTGCCCGTGGCCAAGACAGGTGTAAGCGACACGTGGATGGAATACGCCCTCCCCTTGGGCAACGGACAGCTTGGCGCCACTATCCGCGGCGGCATCTTCAAGGACGAACTCCAGTTCAACGAAAAGACCCTCTGGCAGGGCGGCACAGGCAATGGCGGTAGCGAGAACAACTCGCGCGGCTGGTACCAGAACTTCGGTTCGGTAATGGTGACCGACATGAGCAAGGCATTCTCGCTTGCCGACGACACCAAGCCTGTGAAGGACTATGTGCGCTACCTCGACATCGTCAATGGTGTGGGTGGTGTAAACTACAAGAGCAGCGACGATGCCACTACTTACAGCCGCCGCTACTTCACTTCAGCCACCGACAAGGTGCTCGTGGCACACTACGAGGCCAAGGGTACCGACAAGCTCAACCTGAAGGTCACTTTCATGCCCGACAACCAGATTGGTGCCGGCAATGTGACTTACGCCGATGGTGGTGCAACCTTCAGCGGCAAGATGACCCTTGTGTCGTACAACGCTGCCTACAAGGTGCTTGCCAGCGATGGCGCAACCATCACAACCGACAATGAAGGCATTCACGTGTCTGGCGCAGAATGGGTGAACGTGTTCCTCGCTGCCGCCACCGACTTTGATGCCACCAAGGCCGGCTGCAAGAGCGGTGCCTCTGCCGACGACATTGCTGCCACCGTGCAGGGCCGCCTCACTGCAGCTACTGCAAAGGACTATGCTACCTTGCTCAATGACCACGTGGCCAAGTTCAGCGGTTACATGAACCGTGCCGACCTCAACATTGCTGAGGTTTGCACAGACAAGACTACTGAGGAACTCCTCACATATTACAATGCCGCCGCTGCCAACAAGAGCACTGCCGATGCTTACTACCTCGAGAGCCTCTACTTCCAGTATGGCCGTTACATGACGGTAGCAGCCAACCTCGACGGCTCAATCCACGCCCCCAGCAACTTGCAGGGTATCTGGAACGACCGCTCTAACACCGACTTCTGGCACTGCGATATCCACGCCGACATCAACGTACAGATGAACTACTGGCCCGCTGACCCCACCAACCTCAGCGAGATGCACCTGCCCTTCCTCTACAACATCATCGACCTGGCTTCGGCTCCCAACTCTCCTTGGGTAGCTTTGGCACAGAATATCAAGAGTGGTGCCAAGGGCTGGACTATAGCTGTTGAGAACAACATCTTCGGCGGTACTTCAACCTGGTTCAATGGCAGCATAAAGACACTCGGTGCCTGGTATTGCGACCACTTGTGGCGCTACTACAAGTACACGCTCGACCGCGACTTCCTTAAGAAGGCACTCCCCGTAATGTACCAGAATGCCCTCTTTACCAAGAGCCTCGCTACAAAGGATGCCAATGGCAAGTATGAAATTAAGGGCGAGTGGAGTCCTGAACATGGCAATACTGACGTCACAGCCTTTGCCCAACAAACAGCTTATCAGGGCTTGAAGGACTTGTTCGCAGGCTATGCAGAACTTGGCGACGAGTCCCCCGTTACTGCAGCCGAGATGGCCGAACTCGAATACCTCTACACCAACTTTGACAAGGGTGTGTGGGTTGAGAACTACAATCCCGGCGGCGTAAATTGGTCAGAGGAAAAGCCTTGCATCTCAGAGTGGAAGAACAACAAACTCTCTGATCCCGACCACCGTCACCTCTCACACCTCATGTGCCTCTACCCCTTCAACCAGGTAAGCGCATTTGCCACAGACGCCGACAGCGTGAAGCAGTTCCAGGCAGCCTACAACGGCATGATTGCCCGCAAGGGCGATGTGACCGGTTGGTCAATGGGCTGGCAGACAAACACCTACGCCCGTTGTCTTGATGGTGACAAGGCTCACTACAACTTGCAGCGCGCGCTTCGTCACTCAACGTCTTACACCATCGCCATGGCCGGCCAGGGTGGTTGCTACTACAACCTGTTCGACGCACACTCACCCTTCCAGATCGACGGCAACTATGGTTGCACCAGCGGTGTGGCAGAAATGTTGCTCCAGAGCTACGACGATGTCATCACAATCCTTCCCGCCCTGCCTTCGGCATGGAAGAATGGTAGTGTGAAGGGTCTCAAGGCCCAGGGCAACTACACAGTTGACGAGGAATGGAGCGAGGGCAAGGCCACCGCAGTGCGCATCACCAACAACCAGGACGTTGACCGTCAGGTGTCAGTACGCTATGACAACAAGGTGGCTACTTTCGACATCTCTGCCAACGCCACTCTCGACATCGACCTCAGCGCCGGTCTGCCCACTGGTGTGAACAAGGTGGTGAATGTGCCTGTCAGCACCATCAAAACCATCTACGACCTCAGTGGCCGTCGTGTAAACAAAGCCGAAAAGGGTGTTTACATTATCAATGGTCAGAAGGTTGTGTTCTAAGTCACGCGTCATCTGCATGAGTGTGGCGCCCATCAAGCACCACACACATATTGACGGCTGCAAGCCACACAACTAAATACACATCAAAAGCGTTCCGAATGCGTCCAGCACAAGCCCGACACTTTCGGAACGCTTTCGTTATGTTTACACTTGATGTCTGACTCTACACAGACTTTGTCCAATCCCCTGTCCAATCCTCTGTCCAATCCCCTGTCCAAGTTTCTGTTCAATTCGCTGTCCAATCCCCTGTCCAAGTCTCTGTTCAATTCTCTGTCCAAGTCCCTGTCTAATTCTCTGTCCATGTCGAGCTTTTCTACATTTCTGTAGCAAATGCTTTGTCCATTGCCTGTCAGTTTGTATCTTTGCACTACAAATAGCGCGCCTGTGGCGAAATTGGTAGACGCGCCAGACTTAGGATCTGGTGTTTCACGACGTGTAGGTTCGAGTCCTATCAGGCGCACAAACAGTGCTGATT
>ERZ1034669.303-NODE-303-length-19472-cov-8.994695_pt1 | contig 19472 bp, 10 predicted proteins | sample MGYA00520705_ERZ1034669 | MGnify/ENA primary metagenome ERZ1034669 (study PRJEB33766, sample SAMN09781766) | gut metagenome | biome: gut microbiome | host: Homo sapiens | place: Madagascar | study: EMG produced TPA metagenomics assembly of the PRJNA485056 data set... | reverse complement strand
TTTCCAACAGATGCTTGATGTAATCCTTGTTATAATCCAGATCCTTTGCCACATTATGACTCAGTTTTTTCTTCAAAGCCTCAAACTCAGCCTTGGCATCATCGTAGTAGCCTTCAAACTTAGCGAGTTTTTCCAAGTCCTTGAGATACTTTTCTGTTTCACGGTCGTACTGGAAGTTAGCCTTCAACACGCGTGTCTTGAATTCATCATAGTCGGCATCGGTCAGCGAGAATTCCTTCGCAGGAGCAATAGCAGGATGCTTGGCGATATAATCAACCTCATAATTAAGCATCACCTCATTACTGTCGCGGGCACCAGCCAGATAGAAGGCGATGTTTGGCAAAGAATCAGGCTTTACTTCTACATCCGGCTTCACGCCACCTCCATCTCTCACTTCTCTGCCACCTGCGGTATAGAACACCTTGGTAAGAGAGTCGGGAACATGCTCCACATAACCACCCTTATCGTGCTTATAGTTGAGTGCCTGAACGCATCGACCGCTAGGAATGAAATATTTAGCAGTAGTGAGTTTCACCTGTCCGTTATAAGGCAAATCCATGGTAGTCTGCACCAATCCCTTTCCATACGTGCGCGTACCTAATATTACAGCACGGTCATAATCCTGCAGACTGCCGCTCATGATTTCACTGGCACTGGCAGAATTCTCGTTCACCAATACCACCATCGGCATAACGGAATCTATCGGTTCAACCGTGGTCTTATAAACATGATTAGAACGCTGCAACTTTCCCTTCATCTCCAAGACTGTCTTACCTTTAGGCAAGAACATATTGATGATGCTGACCGCTTCGGTTACAGAACCGCCACCATTATTACGCAGATCGAAGACAAGACTCTTGGCTCCCTGCTTCCTCAAATCGATGAAAGCACGGCGCACATCCTTGGCACACTGCTCGGTAAAAGAATTGAAGTTGATGTAACCGATGCTACCCTCCAACATGCCATAATAAGGCAAGAACGGCAACTGGATGGTACGGCGTGTTACCTTCACCTTCATCGTCTTGCCTGTACTTGGACGCTTAACTTTCAACATGAAAGAAGAACCCGGGTCACCACGAAGATGATCGCTGACATAGCTCACCTCCTTATTGGTCATATCCTCATCATCAATACTCAGGATGATGTCACCCTTCTTCAGTCCCACTTCTGCAGCAGGCATATTCTCGTAAGGCTCGCTGATACAGACGCGCTGCAACTGGAAATTGTAGCGTATCACCGCACCTACACCCGCATACTTGCCGGTGAGCAGGTTCTTGAGTTCCTTCATCTTCTGCTCAGGATAATAGGTAGTATAAGGGTCGAGACTACGCAACATGGCATTGATACCATTTCCGACCACAACTTCAGCATCGAGCGTATCAACATACATCAAATCGAGATTTTTGTAGATGGCATTGAATATTTCCATATTCTTTGCGGCTTTGAAGTCATGATCTTTGTCAACCTGGGCAAAAGTAGGAACTGCCAGGAGCACCATAAGCAAGGAGAACAGTATTCTTTTCATTGTTACCTTATTTAATTGTATATGATTCAACTTATTGGTTATTTCCTCCCCCTCTTCACGGCATTCGCCCTCGGGAGAAGATTTCGACCACAAAAGTACTCATTTCTTTGCGAAAAACACCATAAAATAGGCAAAAAGTGGCACAAAGATAAGAAAAAATACACTTTTTTAGGGAAAAAGCGAAAAAAATCAGCAAAAAATTTGGTAGAATGAAGAAAAGTTAGTACTTTTGCACACGCAAATAAGGAACGTCATGTTCTTTACAGAAAAAACGCTTCAATAGCTCAGTTGGTTAGAGCACCTGACTGTTAATCAGGGGGTCGTTGGTTCAAGCCCATCTTGAAGCGCAGAAGATAAAGCCTTGCAAGTCAACTACTTGTAAGGCTCTTTTGTTTTTATACATTTCAAAGTTGCACCCTATTTGCACCCATAATTCATAGACCTCCATTTCACTTGCCCCATTGCAGAATCTTCAACATGCAATTCTGCAAAATCAGAGGATTTGCACCCAATATTTATAGTCTGTTCTCTCTTTTGCACCCATTGCAGAATCCTTGAGCATATAACTCTACAAAATTGTAGAGTATTATAAGGGTTGTCAAGTATCAAAGTTGACAAGTTGAAAATCACTAAGAACTTTCAACCGTCAACAAGAAACTTCATTTTCAAAATGTCTTATCTCGAAAAAGATAAATTCTGAGGATCCTGAATAATCTTTGCCACCTTCTCATTGAATAAAGCCATAATATCTTCATATGAAACTTTAATAAACTTATAGTTCTTATGATTGCGAATTTTATCATCAATAGTCTTTACAGGCTTCAAGCGAGAATTCATATATTCATCAATTGTGCGATTATAAAAAGGATGCTGTGGGTCTGTTATTATATACTTTCCATGAACATCACCATACCCTCCTGGCATTGCAAAAGATTGTGTTTGGATTTTGCTAACAAATAACCGTAAGCTAGAGAATATATCGTCAATACCATCTTCATCAGAATCCAATGAATAGTACAAAGCATCCAACATAGGTACAAATGCGCCAAAAGCAGTACAAACATCTTGACCCGAAAAATAATTAATATAAGAAAAACACATATTAAGCCCTTCCTCTATACGACCCTTTTGCTTATCTAATGCACCCATTTGATTTCTAATCATTTGTTGAAGTTTTGCATTATCATGAGCCAACTTAATATTTTCTTCTTTTTGCTTTTGAAGTTCACCTCTAAATTCAACAACACTAAATATCTGATATCCCATAACCAAAGTAACAATGATACCGACAGCAGAAAGTACTATTCCTAAAAACGTCTCATTACCAACTTCACAGGGAAACACTCTAAATAAAGAAAAACCTAATGATATGACACACAACAGTGTCAATAATAACATCCAATATTTACATTTACTATCCATACGCATTTATTCTTTAGAATCTCTTTTGATAAAAGTAAATCTTGTCTTCAAACATGGACGAAGGGAAAGATCGTAGGTTCCCATCTGGAAGTAGTTACGACTATCCTTGCTTGGATTCAAGTTCTGATAGAAATGAAGACCACGACCAAGGGTGATGTCCCAATCATTACTAGTGCGGATGTAACGGTCATGAGAGTTTTCATCAAATTCATATTCAAATGTCATTATGTTGCCATCCATATCAGCCAGGGTTTCCTTGATACCACTCAAACTATCTTTTATATAAGATGACTCTTCTACCGTATCGCCGAGTTTTGTAATCAACTTAAAAACTTTACAGTCACCTATCTTTACCAATAATTCGATGAATCGAACCAAATTGGTTACCTGATAGCCATGTGACAAGTAAGGTTCTTCGAGCATAACCACCTTTGCCCCCTTCAGATAGTCAGCAAACAAGTCATCATAACCATAACCTATATCGCCATATTGCACATCAATTGTCTTCTCTTTAGGAGAATTATCTTCAACAATTAGAGGTTTCATCATAGGACGATCCTCCATAACCTTTGAAGGTGCATTCTCAAAAGGCATTTCATCATAAGCTTCGGTCAAAACTGCCACTTCAGGATCTTTACGAGGATTCTGGGTTGCCTTGCTATACTTACTTTCCGGACAATATACTATAATTTTCTTTCCATCCCTATTTATATATGACATATTGATACGAGCGTATTCCTCATCAGGCTTACGCTTATTCAATTGTTCCTTCACACGACGACGGCCTTCTATCGCATATTCCACTATTTCATCGAACTCCTCATCAGTTGGTTGACCTGTCGGGAACAACAACTTGATAAAGCCAGATATCGTTTTTTGTAAGGCACGGTTATCACGGCCTTCAATATTATCACCCTTCTTCAAACGGGCATTGACTACCCCCACGTAGTCACTATCATGCACAAATAAGTAATGAAGTGCCTCTGACATATAATCCGTGATCAATCCAAAACCGTTATTATAAGCACTGTCATCAATCTTCGGTATCTCCCACCCTGGAATATAGTTGTAGATACGATCGATTACAGCGAGATCGAAAGCTTCAGGCAAAGTAACCAGCAAATCTTTATCATAATTATTAACTATCTGCTGGATATTCAAGTCAAAGTTACCAACAAAAGAGAAACTGGCATAACCTGTCACTTCCCTACCACGCGAGAAACGACCATTAGCCATATAATCTTTCATGATTTGCACGGTATCGGCATCCTTGATTTTCATCTTGGCAACCTCATCAAAGGCGACATTATCCCAATAACCAACAGCACCCACTTGCTTGCGTTGATTATTATATAGTAATGTGGCAGTTGAAGCCTGTCCACCAGACAACAAAGTAGAATAAGGAGAGAACTCCGAATAAAAATAGCTCTTACCGGTACTTCTGCCTCCCAACTCAATGCTATTATAATTACTTTGAACCAATGGCAGGAAGCGGGAGAGAATATGAAATTTCAATCTTCTACCATTCTTATCGCTATTCAGCTGACGTGATCTTTCAGAAAGCCAATCAGGATTAATGCCAATACTACGAATCAGAACATCCATCCACTCATCAGTAGTAAATTGCTCACGACCACGAAAGAACTTTTCTGCATCAAAATGGGCAATTTGGATAGGGCGCAAATCTTCGATGAAGAAGGCATAGTCATCCTCCTCCACTTCATTATATGCCAAAGTTATCTCAGCCCAGATGCCACTCTCGAGCAATTTTTCGTTTTCCTGATAGAAACAAGGATTGATGGCAATACGCTTGGAGGCAAAGTTCTCCATCTCAGCCCAGTAACGCTTTTCCCGCTCCACATATTTCACATGAATCTTATCAATGAATTTATGGCGTTTTTTCTGCTCCACGATTGCCTGTGCCTTGTTAGATTCATCCGGTCGAACATAGCTTTTTTCTATAGTTTGCAGCACAGCTTTCTTTCCTTCCTCTATTTCTTCGGGATCCTCACTGGCACAATAACGTGACAGCAGGAACTCCAAGACAAAGGAAGGAACGTTCACAGCACGCTTAATATCATGCAGCAGGTCCTTGCGAACCACCTTTCCTGGGAAAGCATGGTTAAGTTTCATATCTAAAGCATCCATTTACAAATCATTTTCAAAGTTCAACTTCAATGTAGAGAGCGTAGCATGGGTATCAGCGTCCAACGCAGACACAACAATACTGTCACCCCCATATTCTTCATCTATAACTATCGGCTGACGGTATTGAGTAACACCAGAAGGTATTTGTGCTGTCTGCGTAACATCATCATAGAATTTACCACTCGGTGCGCCTATTGCATGGCCTTCGCCATCAGCCACTATTAATCTTATATTTACTCCATCTGCAAACAAATCATCCTGATGGATATTAATATCAATCAACGGACGGCAAGTATAAACTGTACCAGACGTATTCCCCTTATACTTTAATTCCACGCTGTATTTCTGCTTCTTCTGCTTATTCTGCAACTGCACAGTTATCACAGGTACCACATTCTCCTGGAGCGACAAGCCTTCATGGTAAAACACTTCACCTTTTCTAAACACAGTAAAGTTCTTGGCATAACATAGTTTCATAACCTCAGCATCCAGTCCCAGTTCTTCAGGAGTAAAGGACAAGGTATCCTCGCTGTCATTCAGATTACCTACCAACAAGCGACTTTCTTCCAGCGAGACATCGCTACCCATAGGTTTATCTATCAAATTACCCACATGGAAACTTGACTGCACCATAAAACCATGGTCAGCAACAAAGACTGCCATATCAAAGCCTTTTTGCTTGCAGGCATTCAAGGTACGCGCCAGACGCACCAACACCTTATCCATCACGGCAAGCCCACTCAACTTGATTTCTTCTCCAGCAGTATCCATATCCTGACTTCTTATAACCAACAATTGTACATTGTCTTCTATGGCAGACATATCGAAATTTTCCAAGCGCACATCTTGCGTTACTACATGGGTTTTCTGCTGCAAATAATCCAGTCGGTCATCAGGCGTTATAATCACTCTGCCATCTACAGAAGGTTGCAGTTTTCCGTTTTGTTCCACAACTTTCACATGTCCCAAATGAGCAGCCATACCAAATCGAGTAACAGAAGGCAGGAAAGACAACTTAGCCCCTATCTTTACTTGATCTGGTTCATTGCGCATCATACTATCAGCAAAACATTTACCCATCTCATAGCGGAAAGCATCCACAAAAAATAAAGCCACCCGCTTACCTTCTTTCAGGGCTGGATATACGATATCTATACATCCCTGGTTTCGCAGTTGCTCATGATTCTTGATTTCCCCGGCACGCATCTGATACTCCTTGACACTACGCTCAGTAAAATCTGCATACAAGCCTTCTACATATTGTGTCATTGTCTTTACTGCAGTAGGAAGAGAGACTACTTCCTGGCTATCAGTCAAATATCTACGGTAAGCTTTATCAGCTTCCTGACCACTGCCAACATACCATTCCACCAAATCCTGGATATCTCCATCGCTCTTTACTCCCCGATTCACACAATCAGCGATTTGCAAGGCATAACCAGCCAACTTCCAAAACGTTGACACCTCAGAATCTTCCTGATACCAAACGTCTTCGATATTCTTTTTGAGCAACTTATGAGCCTCTCCTAACTTACCCTCTTTGAGATAAGCTACGAAACGTTCGTATTCCACCTTATTTTCAAAAGCAAATGTCACGCGGTCACCCAAATGTTTGGACTTCGCAAACAAATCAGCAAGTTGGAAAGCATCCGCCGTTTTACGTGCCATTCTCACATAAATCTCACGCAAGTCGCTTCTGCGACGCAAATGATCACACACCGAATAGATCTTATCCTTGATTTCAACCGGTGCCATAGCAACCGTCTTCAAGCTATCAGGTAAAGCCGAAGGCAAATCGAAAACGAACTCACTAAACAGCAAATACATCCATAGTTTCTGCTGAATATCCTGAAGTGAGATTCCGTTACTATCAAGCCCCGGATATTGAATCTCCGCAAAACGAGCCCATTCAGGTAACCATGCCATATCCGAAGAAAACGTTTGAGCCAACAAGCCCACCGTCATCTCAACAAAGCTCTTGCCACCAGTCAATTGTTCCAAAGCAGGATAAGCCGCTCCATCAAGCAAGGCATTAATCATATTGAAAGATGTAGTTCCACTCGCAAACAGGCGTTCAATCTCGTCTTTCTTGGTTGGCAAAAACGACTGACAGATGTACTTATAGTCATCTTGTGGGCCTACAGGAAACATTGCCGCTGCATTTTTGAAAGCACTATAAGGCTCCTCTACCCACTGACGGTCGGTAGTTGGTTGAGGCATCTGGCGATAGATAATCATACGCAAATCATTATTCTCTGCCAGTTCACCACACCAAAAACGAGACGCAGCCAGCCGAGCATGCAGTAAGCCCTTGGTTGTGTCTATCACCTTCACTCCTTTTTCCTCTGCTAGAGGCAAAACACTATGATAAAGCGCATTACGGTCGTAGATGACGAGCACAGGTTTCTCTGCGCTCATCTTCCCCAACCAGTGGTCTATGATATATCCTTGTATGTCCATCTTCTTGTAATTTTCTTGTAAATCTTCTTGTATTCTTGTAAACCTTAAAGCTTTCAACCAACTGGTTTTCAAGAGTTTACATTTACTCTCTTGTAAATACAACCAATTTTCTTGTAAACTTTCACCTTATTATACTAATTGCATAAGAGCCATTTCCTACCAATAACATGTATCTTTCCTGCTCTTCTTAAAGAAGCAAGAAGATTTGTCACCTTATTATATTTTTGTGTCTCATCAAGCACATCAGGTAATTTGTCCAATAAGAGTTCATCCAAATCAGTTCTTGAAGCAGAGCCAAATTTCAAGAGGTAATCCTCTATCAGCTTTTTATAATACGCATCATCAAAACTCTTATTCTTGATATAAGAGGCCTTTAAACCTATATGTTTTGAACTTTCGACAATTTTGAAAGATAAATACAAATTATGTCTTCTACCCTCAACAAATTTCTTTTGTCTCAATAGTGCTACTGCATCATCAGTCAAGCTACTATATTCCCTTTTTTGCACCTTATCAAGCATAATAATCTCTGGCAATGACAAAGTAGGATTATTCACAAGAATTTTTGCAAAATTCTCATTCAACACCTTGCCTTGAATCTCACATCGAACCTTCTGACCAGACAAATCATATATTGGCATTGGGAAGAATCTTTTTCTTTGCTGTACAAATAGCTTTCTTATACCCCCACCTTCAGTTTCTGCCATTCCAATGTTACACATTGCTTCCATCAAGAAAGGATTACGATATCTTGAATCAGGACAATCTTTTTCCACAACATCTTCTACGGAATTAGGTATAAATTGCCCATAATTTTGGATAACTAACTTTTCATCTTCGTATTCCAACAGCTCTATTCTTGCACCCATTCCATAATCTTGGTGCCCAATGGCATTGCAAATGGGCTCACGCAATGTAAATACATCATAGCGCATCATATTCTCCGGGAAAATATTACCACTAACTGTATATACATAGTTATTGTTCCTAATATATCCTGTTGTTATCTCTTCCACTGATTTAATCATAGGAACATGGAAATTATGAAAATCCTTGTTTTTATCCTCTTTTGCAAGCAGTTTCCAACGAATGACACATACGGCTGGCGACAAGAAATGTTCAGATTCCTCTCTACCCAAAAGTATGATAGCTGCATTGGTTATCTTTCCGGCTCTTGTAATCTTTGCCTTGTTCAAAAAGGTTGCATCATCCCAGCTCTCGATTTCCTTAGCTCTTATCTCATGCCTTTCCGTATATTTTTCTCTTGCCATACGAATAGCATCAGGATCAAGATCGTCGATGGTAGCATCTTCTATAATATTGGCTGTCCAGTCGCCAAAGACTGCACTTGGTTCCGAAAGAATTCTTTGCATACGCTCTTGTGTCATCTCTACCAGAGAATCGGCAATACGCTGCCAAGCCTTTCTATGTGCATAGACAGGGCGGCGTGGCTGATGCTTGGGGATATGGATAATCCAAACAGTCTTGTGCGTATCATATGTTATAAATTCTTCGATATGAAGACCTTCAGAAGAAAGGTTCACACATTGCTCCACCAACTTGAACGTCGCAGTCAATGGGGTTGCAGCAAAGCCATTGAATGTCAATGCTGACAAATCTGTGCCAACGATATCCAATGTCTGATCTTTGACACCAATCACAAGTTCCCCTCCCTCCATGTTGGCGATAGCCGACACGTAGGAAAGTACATCATTGCCCTCCTTGCCATTGAAGGAGTTCTTCAGATTTTTCATTTCCTTCCATTCGCATCTTGCGTTTTCTTCAGGATAGCGTTGGCGGATATATTGTTGTAACTCTTGCTCTGTCATACCTTTTTCTTATATTTTGATGTCATTAAAATGATAACGAAAGCTGTGGGTTTATGTTGTCTCCCTTTTTCTTTCTTGCCTTCTTTTCCTTCGGTTTGTTCTCACAGATGTGTTCCAAACCGTGGGTCAGCGCCATGCACCAGTCTTTCTTCGCCTTTTGGGTTACTCGGGCTGGATACATGCTCATGGCAAGATGACTCCAGTCGTAGTCGCCTTTTTCCAGCAGTTCCATGTTCTTCTCGCATTCCACTCGCCATGGGCGGCTGGCTGCAAGATGGAGCAATGGGGCGGCTGTCACCGGCACTCCGTCATCATGGTTAGGCACATAGCCTGCGGCAAGGATGCGGTTCAGCTCGTCCATCATGCCTTCCACCTGTTCCTGCTCGGCACGAATCTGCGACTCCTGTGTCTTATCGTGGGCAGCAAGAGCGGCATTCAGACGAGTGCGCAACTGTTCCTGCTGTTCACGCAGATGGATGATAAGCTGCGGCAAGGTATTCTTGCTAAGCTTTGGATAATACACCCAGTAATCCACGGTGCCATCTTCCGAGGCAAGAAGCCAGTAGATAGGTGCCTTACGGCGACTCTTGGTATAACGCTTGAAGTGATATTCAAAGAACCCAGTAGGCGATGCGAGGTAGGCTTGCAAACTCTTGCAGCCTATCAGCTGGCAGAGTTCATACTCCATATCGTCGGCACGATCAGCCCAGAGGTAGTGCATCACCTCTCTTACGTGGCTTGCCAGACAGAGAGAGGAGTCACTATTGTTAGTCAAGATGCCATCCGTAGGTACGTCGAGTTGAGCAGGGCAAGCTGCCTCACCCAGACTGACCACCGGCATAAATGGCAGAGCATCAAACACATCGCCAAACTCAGGAATAGCCTGTTCGCCCTTGGCGTATGCCGTGTTCCATCTGCCGAAAGCCATACCCACCAATTCCATCACTATTTCCTGTGCCATCACTTTTTTGTCAATCACGTTCTGGCTGCTGGCTCCGTCTATAGAGAGCAGTTCCTCGTAAGGACGACGTGACTTATAGTCGTTTAAGATCCGTCGGAATTCGCTATCTCTATCTATATCAGCCAAGTCCATCCACAGGTCATCATTCTCTTTCACGAGTTTTTCGTATCGGGCGTAATCAGCAGTCAGCTGCTCCTGCATCTTATCCAAGGCTGCATCAATGGTGGTATCAATATGCATCTGGGCTATCAAACCATGATATTCCAGGTTGGTCTCATCCAAACTGAACCACTTTCGCTTGATGTCAATGATGGCATTGACGATACGCTCGATGTCGGATTGACGGGTGGCGTAATCGGGCATAGGAAGGAGATTCATATAACCAGAACGTTTATGCTGGCCACAAAACAGATTTATTGTATACTGAGTATATATTGAATTCAACAAACTCAAAGCAACATAAGATTCTTCATTAGAAAGATCAGGTATAGCCAAGCCCTCTGAAGTAAAAAAATTGCCTTGTTTTAAAATATGTGCATCAACAATATCGCCACGTTTCCCATATGCGATTCCTTTTTTTTGTTGTACACTATCGTTTCCACCTCTATAAGAAATATGAGCCTTATCTATACTGCCATCTATGCCCCAGAAGACAACATCCCTATATGCCTTATAAAATAAAGTATATTCTGACCCATTATACAAACCCTTAAAATATTTACTATGACACAATTCAAAAAATAATCTTTGATGAATTGGAGCGACGAAACAGTAACCCGTTTTTACAGAAAATCCATGTACTTCAATTGTTGTATGCTTAAATATACTCAATTTTGTTGAATCATAGCAAACTGTTGTATTTGGGTAATACACTAAGTCATTAGAATTACATTCAAAATAATTTTTATTAACTATACCTCCATTTACAGAATCTATTACAGTCTTCAACTCTATTTCTTTACGTTCTGAATCACAATCACGGATATCTACAAATTTTGAATTCGTAATAGTGGCATTACGTGATGTAACTAAACAAGAAGTTTCAACATTCGCATCTAAAACTCCCCAACCTGTATCTGCACAACATACTATTTTTCCAACCAAACAAGATATTCTATACTTCTTATAAGAAGATCGAACAAAAACTGTTCTGTCAAAAATTGCTCCAAGCAGACCATCGGAACATAACATTTCCTGCATACGAATAAAAAAAGAACAAACTAAATTGTCACACCATGCCGAATAATTATCATCTAAATACTGACTGGTATGCTCACTACCCTCACCGAAAGGTGGGTTCATGACGATGCAATCGAATCGTTTCTGGCACAATTCGATAAAGGCAAAGCCACGGGTAGCATCTTCAGAAAAGAGCGCATTTTCGTAACCTTCTTCCTCACTCAGTCGGGAAGAAAGCTCTTGCAACGCAGTTTGCAGACGCTCTGCGATTTCCTCAAAAAACTCATCCTTATGGTGACGCAATTCTGTACGAACCTCATTGGCAGCCATAACCTCAGCACGACGCTCCTCAGAATCGTAAAAGCTGACATTACGATTTTGGTTTACCTTGCTCCAGTTCTTGCGCAGGTATTCGATATCATCGCTAATTTCCTTTTCCATCTTAAAGAGCAGACCAGCCTCACCCACATATTTCATCTTGTTCCAAATGGTGGTAAGCAGACGCTGCATCGGCTTGTCAAACTCATCCATCAAACCTTTGAGCAGGCGCTTATTGCCAGGCATCGCCTCCGCCAACACCAAATTGCTCCGGGTTATCAAAGGACGCTCAGCTGCATCAAGCTCCATCTGGCTATAACTCTTCTGCGCACGGAGCCAAAGGCTGAGAGCGGCAATCTGCAAGGCACGAGGATCTATCTCGCAGCCATAGATGTTATTCTCCAATATCAGTCGAGGCACCTCACGGTGGAAGGTTTCACGAGTGTGAACCTCCCTAAACTCCTGCAACAATGAAGGCTGGTTATCCCAGGCATCCATATAGATATACTCATATACCTCGTAGAGATAAAGGCCAAAGTGCATGGAACCACAAGTAGGATCAAGCGAAAGAATCTCGGTAGGCTCCTTCAGCTTGCGCTCTTCCAGCGGCTCACCAGGGCGACGGATCATATATCGGCATTGCTCCTCACCGATGCGGCTCTCACCACGGGTCATCTCATACCAGATACGGCCCAAGGAATTGTCGGTAAGGAAACGCACCACATATTCAGGCGTAAAGAACTGGTTGCGCACCGCCATCTCTCGGCTGTTGCGAGGCTTGCTGCTCGCTTCACGCATCTTTCTGCGCTCCTCCAAGGAATTGTAATCCTGGAACATCCATCCCAAGGTTTCGTCCTCTTTCCAAAAATTCACGGTCACAGCATTCTGCTCGTCAAACCAGGCAGAAAGCTGACTGTCGTTGATGAGTTCCAGGAGTTTCATCAATGTACTCTCATCAGGGAAAAGAAGACCGAACGGTGAAAAACGGTCGAAAACTGCTGGCAATTCGATGCTCAGTTCATCGAACACGCTCAACAGATAGCAGCGGTAACGCTCATAACGGCTTGCACCCACACTTTGGGCAATACTATCATAAGCCATGAATCCTGCCGACTCATAGCCCCCACGAATACTCTCCATAATCAAGTCACGCTCCTCGCACATGCGAAGAGCGCAAAAACGGTTGAGCTGGGTAAAAGCCTGTTCAGCCACCAGCTGACCTACAGCCTGCCGCTCCTTATCGGCATCAGTATCCGTATCAGGCAGAGCAGCCATCAGATGCAGCAAGCGGTCGCGCAGCATACGGGCAGTATGCACAATGTCAGTATCCTGACTTGGCAACTGCTCCACACCAATGGTATGGCCATCCGCCCAGATGCCATACCACTGCTGCAACATTTCCGTTACATTCTGCATCAGCAAGTTCTTGGCCGCCGATACAAAACGTTCTATTATCTTCTTTCCGTTTTGAGAAATCATATCGTTTTATTCTTTCAGAATAGCTAAAAATTAGAAAATAAACTCTACTGGCGAATTATCGCCCACCTTGTCCAACAACTGTGTGAGTCGGTCGATGACCTCCTGCAATTCCGCACGAGAAGTAATCTTATGCTTGATACAGAGTTGAGTTGAGCTATACGAAGGAGAATGGAGATGCGTAGGCGTTCCCTTACCAGGATTGTCATCATTCCCTTCTGTGTTTTCACCTGCAGTTGATGACGTGACCGTCGTAACAGCAGGAGCGTTGGCAGCAGCCATCGTCTTGACACGCCCCTCAATAACATCCACTGCGCCCATCGGCATATAGAATCCAGAAAACTTATTCAGCATATCACGCAAATTGTCGATAGAACTGCCACGACTCTCGATGGTCAATTCACCCAACAGCGTTTCTATCTGCGCACGTTGCTCTTCCTTCAACTTCTCCATTTCGGGATTCGCCAATATAGCCACACGCTTTTTATTAAGCTGTTCGTTGCTCTGTGTCTGGAATTCAAGACAAGCCTGCTGCAGATAAGCATCAAGCTGTGAGCTGAGCTCGGTGATGTCCGACACGATGTTAGGCAAATCAGGATTAGCCACATAACCATTATACACCTGTCGCACCTCATTCACCTGCTTGCGGAATCCATCAAGGATACCATTCGGAGCCAAATTATCAGCCTCGTCCATCAGTTTTTCCATGTGAAGGAAACGGTCCAGGAAGCCAGCTTGTTCGTTACACTTGACGAGTTCCATCGCATATCGAAAAGTTTTCTCACATTCCTTGTCCTTGCCCAACAGGTAGGCAGCCTCTCCACCCTCACTTTCAAGGATGCGATTGGCATAGCCAATAGCTTGGTTGAGAGGATGCAATCCTGCCAAATGCAGATGTTCGAAGTGAGGCACCAACTTATTCCACTTAGTCATCAGATACTTGATACGCTTGTTGGCAGCCTGCGCAATCTGATCCTTGACAGGAGCTGTGCGTGGAGCTCCCAATACGCCCATCAGTATCTTTGCTGCATTCAGCAGTTCAGGAACCGTTAAAGTTCCATCTGTATTGAGAGAAATACTTATCTTTCCAAAAGCATTGTTATTGCCCATGGCAGCCACTGCCGACTCACCAAACACGGTGATGTCCTTGCCCGATACACGAAGCTGTATGCTTCCTGCCTTCAGCATCAAGGCAACCAGATAGCGGATGGTATCCTTTGCCCAGCCATACGGAATGCTTTCGAAATGGGTCATCAGTTCCTGTCCCGTAGCCTCAGAACGAGACGTCACGAAATCCTTTATCTCCATCAAAGCCGGATGAGCGGCATCTATCGTTCCGTCGTTCTTCTTGATGATCTTGAACGGATTGAGCGAATCGGGAATGGTGGTAACATCACCAAACGAAGCAAGCTTGTTCACGCAATCGCTCTTCATATTGGCAGAAGCCAACGGATATTTCTCAAACACCTTTTCGGCAATGCCCTTCAAGGCAACCGTCTTGTAAGTATCGGCATTCACCTGCTGTGGAGAACCACGGAAGATGATTTCGCTGTTGGCCTGCGCCTCTCGGAGCGCACGGAGCAACTGCTGTTTCTTCTCCTCTGCCATATCACCCTGCGCACGGAGATAAGCCTGTATCTCCTTGTTGGTCTCGTTCTGATGGCGGTTGCGGATGTTCTGGCATTTCACAATCTCCTGCAGCAGAGCCTCCTTGTCTTTATTAAGTGTACAGAGCCAATAGAGGGTACGCATATTTTCCTGTCGGGTACTCTCTGTAAGCAACTGCTGGCGAGTCTCCTCAAAATGCGCACCATTGACAAAACGAACGTTCATCTTCAAACTAGTTGTGTTATAGATGGTGTAAGGACGGTTGCGTTCTGTCAGTTCCACACCTGCGGTGATTGTCTTGCTCGCATACACATTCACGGCAGGAGCAGGAGTCAGCAAGTCTTTCAGCATATCCTGCATCACCTCGGCTTTCTCTACTTCACGAGGCACAATCTTACCACGTTCCTCACGGATACCCAAGATGGCATTGGTCATAAACTGGTATTTGCCTTCCACCTCCTGCAAGGTAAGTTCGTTGGAACCCGAAATCTCGTCAATAATCTCACGCACACGGTTGCGGTCGAGTGTTTCGCTCACCTTGTTGTTCAACAACGCACAGATATTGTTGAAAGACAGGTTGAAGTCGTCAAGCAACTGCATCACGGCGATGGTCTTACAGATGCGCACAGCCAGTTCATTGCCTGTGTACATACGTACTGCCTTATCTGCAGCCAGGACGATTTCCTTGGCTGAGTTCTTCTGCATATCAGATGACAACACATCATAGAAGTATTCCGGACCCGCCAGCTGTCCGATGGTAGCATCAGCCAAGTGATTGTCCACCAAGATGTCTCGTATCAATCGGATAACCGAACGGAGACCTACACCACCCGTGCGACTTGCCAGCTTCTGCAAGAGCGAAAGCAGGATATCGATATGCACCGGGAGGAACGGATAGAGGTCGGCAAACGACTGTTCTGTAAGCACCTGATTATAGATGCTACGCTGCTGCACAGCCAAATGGGTATTATTCTTCAAGATGCCTTCGTTTTGATTGAAGAGCTTAACCAGGAATTCCTTGCCCTCCTGCGACTTGCCCAGCAGACGCTTGGTGATAATTTCCTTGATGTCGTTAGCCTCAATATCCACCTTGATAGGGAAACGGTCGTTCAAACGGAATAACTCATTGGAATTGAGTTGCGCCTGACGATTGTCCTCCGTAAGAGTCTGCTGTGCAGTAGCAATCACCCACACATTTCCACGGAACTCATCCTTGAAAATCTGCATCATGCCCTGCACATTCAGGATCAGCTCTACATTGGAAGCCACATACTGTCCTACCTCATCCAAGACAAAGATTACCTTATCCTTTCCCGTTTTTTCCTTGATCAGCTGATAAAGACGCTTGAAACGTTCCTTCTCGTTCAAGGCGCTGTTCATCTTGATGTTCTTGAAGCTGGCGCTATCAGGGAAATAGGCAGGCAAGAGCCTTGGCGCAAGACTTGCCGCAATCATATTCGCAGCCAAGTCGTTGCACTGTTCCACTTCCCAGTCCTTGTGCTTCTCCTCCTTCACGATGCGGCAGAATTCCTCATATTTCCCCTCGCTGTGAAGCATATCGACGAAGCACATCACCTTCTGGTCGGTACACTTGGTGATGTTCAACTGTTTCAAAGTCTCATAATATACTATATCACTGACCGTTGAAATATTTCCGGCAACCGACTGAGTACTGAGGTCAATCATCACAACCAACGGATTATGGCGATTGATGATGGCATGGTGCAAGGCTGTGATAGTCGTATCATGAATGCGACTCAACAACTTATCACCAAAAGTAACGCCATCAATCATGAGGCTCTTATCAAACGACAAGCCCAGATATTTGGCAAAGGAACTCTTACCAGAACCATAGAATCCAGAGACCCAGATACCAATTTCCTTGCTTGAATTGTCGAAAGCCGACTGCAAATCGAGAAGCACGTCCTCATAGTTCTTGTGCAGTTTGTCCGTAACGACATACTCCCGAATTTCATGGTCCAAATCTTCCGTGGTATTGGCACCAAAGGTGACAACACTCTCTATCTTACGGTTGAGCTGTTTGGAAGGGTCGAATAATTCTTGTATCTTATACATAACTGATTATCTTTAGAAGTTAATGGAACGGTAATTTCCGTCCTGGTTATAAATGCCGAGGAAAGAACGGGCAGTGCCTTGCGTTTCTCCCGGATAAAGCACCAACATTGGAATCTGAATCTGGTTGTAGATATTGTTCTCTACAGCGCCAATCATATAGAAAGGATGAAGCATCTCCACATCCCGGATAACCAAGAGCGGATTTTCTTCTTCAGCCAACAGTTGGTCCTGCTTCTCCAACAGAGCTTTCTCTATATACCTGTCGTTCACAATGGCCTGTTTGATGCTATTATAGAGTTCTGGCTCTTCCACATCGGGGTCGGTCCAAATATCCAGATAGTCATTCGTATTGATAAACCTATCAATGACTAGCCCCATAGAAAACTCATGGGCATGAAATCCCATGTATTCCGCCTTTGGTTTCAGAAACGAGTCAATCAATCCTCTAACCACGAAGGCATCCTCGGGCTGATATACCATATACACAATAGGGCTGTAGCCAGTAGGCGACAACTTGCTTGGCGACTTCAGGTAATCCAAAGCCCTTTCTATCTTATTCTCATAATGTAGCATCAATAAATTCCTCCATTGTTTGATAGTTCCACGAAATGGTAAGCAATTCGCCCGAGCACTGGGCAATATAGCCACCCTTGATATTCATATCCATGATGCGATCCCGCAAAGTGTATTTGTCCAACCCAAATAACAGCCAATCCTCATGATTCCAAATTGCCATATCTGAAAGACCAGCGAAATGAAGTTCATGCATTAAGTAGAGCAATACAAAATTAGAGATTTCATAAGGTAAGATATCTCCATTGCGAGCTACAAAACCAAAATCCACCAACACAGCCTTTATATAAGAAGCCTGTCGTTTTTGTATGCTTTCTCCCCACTTCGCCTTTCCTTCATCTACAATGCCCTTAATAAACATAGTGATTCTATCACGTTCCAACTTTTGTGTCTGATTCACACGCAAAACATTCAATTCATTCACTATAAAATCATACATAACGGCATTCTCTCTTGCACAGTAAAGCATCAATAACTGTTTAAACTGAGATAACAGCAAACCTTTTTTTCGGATGGCACCCAACCACAACATTACATGAGGTTCATGCTTCATGAAGCGAGGATAGAATACCAATTTGACGATGTCCATGCTACGCATGTCAGAACATCTACTAAGCAAGTTTTGCTCATGTACACATTGGGCGAGAGATTCCCTTGTCGTATGCTCATCACATACGGACAACAACGTAAGTGTTTCCTCTATCAGTCCACACCCCTTCGCCAATGCAATCGTATATTTCGTATTCCTTGTCATTGCATATATGGGAATGATTTGACATTCTCCTGAAACGAATATCTATAATGAGAGGCACACAGACGCAAGAGATTGTCGATTTCATCTTGCCGATAAGTTCCAATAGGAACAGTTGTAAAGCAATGGTCTGTCGCAATTGTATCCATACTCTGCAGATAAGCATCCGCATCGTCACCAAGACTTGCAACATCCATTTTTTCTTTTTTCAGATAGTCCATGATCATCCTTTCTACCTGTGCCGGCAGCTTAAAGAGATAAAAGACGCCACCCAAGAACATACCATGAGCTTTGCGCATTAGTTCCATCACTAGATTATAATAGGCGATATTACCAGATTTTGGGAAAATATAATTCATCATTTCAGACGCACCACTTTGGTCTACGCCTTCCCAAAATCCTGCTTTCACACCAGCCTTATATACAGCCATGCGCATTTTGATTATATCATAGATATTCTGTTCTGTCATGTTAGTTGTTTTTGATAATTATCACTTTTTCATTTACTGAAGGATTGCTGGAATTCAGCAAGTCCTTGATGTCCACCCCGAGCAATTCGGCAACCTTTCTTAAAGTCACCAAATCAGGTTGAGAAGAATTTGTACACCATTTGGAAACTGTTGCAGGGTCTTTGCCCAATTGTTCAGCCAGCCATTTATTAGTTTTCTTCTTCTCAACCAAGACTACTTTTATGCGATTTATATCCTTCATCGTTTTCTTTTTTATTGCGTTAAACGCAAATATAAGGATTTTATTTGAAATTACACTTCTTTATCTACATATTATAGGAAAGTTTAACGATTCGTCTACTGTAACCACTTTTTATAGACCATAAATAGTATAAATGAAAGCAAGAAAAGGGTAAATCTAAACATTATCCAAGTACAAGACCACAATAAGAAACCGCATTAAGCAAGGTTGCCCAAGCCTTGGGCATCGTGTCCCCACCCTTTGGGCATCGGTTGCCCAAGGCTTGAGCATCGTGTCCCCAAGCCTTGGTCCTTCCTTCATGTTGTAGTTTCCTATATTTAGTTTGACTACATAGTGACTTTTCCTGATTTCAGTAGACACTTTTTTACTTTATAAACTAAAAAGGTAGACACTATCAATTTCATAAAACTGAAATAGTAGACACTCCTTATTTTT
>ERZ1034669.302-NODE-302-length-19477-cov-13.432242_pt1 | contig 19477 bp, 23 predicted proteins | sample MGYA00520705_ERZ1034669 | MGnify/ENA primary metagenome ERZ1034669 (study PRJEB33766, sample SAMN09781766) | gut metagenome | biome: gut microbiome | host: Homo sapiens | place: Madagascar | study: EMG produced TPA metagenomics assembly of the PRJNA485056 data... | reverse complement strand
ATTAAAAAATAAAAGCCTAAGGATTTACTCCTTAGGCCCTTATGTGGAGATATAAAACTTGGGAAATTTTTGGTAAATGATGGACGCAAATGAAACTGAATATATAGTGATGGACGCACTATATTTTATATAAAATAGAATTACTTCTATCTTATAACAAAGAAACCCGATAGATTGGATTAACAGAGGTTAACCACGGAGATATCTATCGGGAGTGAACAAGAAGATCGACAAAGAAAAATGACAAATTCATATAAAAAGGAGATTCAACATGATGATTGAATTTGAAGACGAATCTATTCCCGCGCCTAAATAGATAGTCAAAAAGATATGAATTTGCATTTTGACAAATAGATGATTTGATGGAATCTGTGTCAAGCATTTCGAAAGGATGTGAAACTCAACCCTAGAACAGTTCAGAGGAACCAAAGACGCATCTCCTTGCCACTACTTAGTAGTTATACGTGTTATAAAATAATATTTTTAATATAGCCATCGATGAGTAATAACTTTTTCATTTATTCTATTGAGAGGAACTCCAAAGTCTTTTTCTCCAAGAAATATATTTCTATGCTCATATATGAAAGCTCTATATGGAGACATGGATCTCACTAAATCTTCAATCATATATTTACTGCCAGCATCATCATTATCAGGATAAACATGAAGTTCAAAATAGAATAATTTAAAAGTATTGATTAAATGCATTACTAAGCTTTTATATCCAGATCCAGTAATCGCAGCAAATATCGAATTTTTCTGCTCATATGTTCTTAGATTATGTTTAATACTGAGAATGTCAAATGGACCTTCTGCAATATGAATACTTACTCTGACAGGCTGTGTAAGATCTATTGTAGAATGAAGTATATACATCTTCTCAGTATTGTCTCTCTTATTATGAATATTATAATTGATATATCGTTTATCAATTCCTTCATAAACAATACCTTCATTACATATTCTTCTAAGATTAACAAAATTATTATCTAAGCTAAGAAATCCAACAAAATTATCATTTAATTGGGATACAATATTTGGATGTCTTGTAAGAGGAAGATTCATAGATCCTAAACAATCACCAAGATTCAATATAATTTTATCTTGAATACAATCTGCAAAAGTAAGATTAGTTCCTAAACGATTATTGATATAATCTAATTTTATTTTTGCAAGATGTTCATTATAAATTACATTATTGAAACTATACCATATTTTATCATATCCTACAAATTTATTTGCTTTTGCAGCTTCCTTGTTAATCTTATCTAGATTAACTGCAATCGTAGGATCATACATTCCCCAATCTAGAAGAGTTCTAGAATCTAATGCACCAGCAGCATGACATTTAAAACAGTTAAACAATACAGGATCATCTGCTTGTTGTGGTACTTTGATATACATATGCCCATGAGAAGGATCTCTAGAATCTGGACAATATCTACATCTACAAACAATTTCTTTACCACCAGATACTTCTCTTGCTCCAGGAATTTTAGATTTAATAAAGTTTATAAATTGCTGTCCAAACAAAAATTCATTCATATACATTTCCTCCTAATTATATTGGAGTCATGATTTTTATTAAAAATAAAAGAGGAGAACTCATTACGAGTTCTCCTCAGTTTTAATCATTGTGCAATTTCAATAGGAACATCATTAGTCTTGCAATTAATGGTAATCATATCACCATACCGAAGAATAGTAATAAAATGATTATCATTAGAGGTTGATGTAAAATTAACAGCCATAGAAACAAGATCATGAATAGTACCGTTAAGCTTAAAATCGACTAGCTTAACCCAAAGTGCTTCTGCATAATCCTGAAGACGAACTGCTTCACCAACAAGAATCATATTCTTAAAGATAGAATACTTAATGGTGCAAGCAAAGTTACCAGAATCATCAAAGTTATATCCTGTGCAAGACTCACGATAACTCTTAAGATGTGTATAAAGAGAATTAGATACAATTCTAATCCACAGATCATCGATCTGTGTCATCCACATAAAATAATCAGGATGATCTTTATCAGCAGCAAGAATAAATTCCATACGTTTATCTCCACCAAGATTAAACGTATTACTCTGATATGTTTTCTTATCTGCAATAGCCATAATATATTCTCCTTAGCAAAGTAATACGAAGACTTCTACTTCTTCGATAATAGAATTTACATTTACAGTATTAAGGATTTTACCATCAATATTAGGATCCATATCGACAATAGAAAAATCAGAAGAGATGATTGTAGCGACAATACTTAATATATCACCAACCACTTTATCACTCTTATATTTCTCAAGAATCAGAGGATAAGAAGGAGAAGCTTCTACCATAACCTTCTCTTTCTTATTCACATTCTTACGTTGGACAAGCTTCTCAACTTTTCCAGAAATGATATACGGGAGAATTACCATATTCTTAGAAATGAGAAGTTTTTTAGCAGCAATTACCAACTTGATAAAGTCTACTCGATTAATGGAATGAATAGACTGAGTATCGCCAAACCAATGAGAAAACAGATTGGAGATAAGTTGCTTTTGGAACGAATTGATCGTATAATTTCCATTAGCATCAATCAGAATTCTCTGGGTATAGTGTTCAATCTCAACAGGATCAAAAGGTCCAAACATGTCCTCAATTCTCTTCATACATGTTTCGCCATTAATCTTATTCTGAAGATAAAGACCTTCATTAGATCTGATAAGATTAGATTCAAACTTATCAAAATCAGAAATAGAATCATTATCTCTCTTAGAAGAACTAATGGGAACATAAGAAAATTCAAAAGAAATATCAGTAATCTTATAGCTAGTATTTCTACGAATAGATGCATAGTTAAAAGAAATGATATTCTTATCGAATGTATACTTGGGCATAATGTTGAGAATGATATTATGTACAGAATCTGTGCTATGTGTAGTTGTATCAATAGAACGAATATCCTGCTTGACCCAAATACCTTGGTTATTCTTCTGATTTGCGGTTACATTAGTAAATGCAGTATCATAGAGCTTAGCATAAATATTTACACTAGGATCCATATGAAGAATCACATCATAGAATGCAAGCAGGAAATCATCAATGACATCAACCTTATGCATATAAGCATAATTAGTTAAAAGAGGAATGCACAGATCAATTAGAATAGACATCTTATGCAGAAGCTTTGCGTGCTCATTAGTATATTGCAAAGTAGGATTCTTAATATTAGAATAATTGAGTTCTTGATAATAGTTATCTTGAACCATTTGTTCTACTTTCTTTGCAATGTTGCTTCTAACAATATATCTATTCATATCATAAAACAAAGCTTCTGCAGAATATGCAGATGCATCATATCTATCCATGTTCATCTTCATCTTAAGCAACACAGACATATATTCCCAATCAGGGTCATAGTAATTGCAAAAGTAGTTGATGTACTTGAATAGATGTGTACGCATATCAGCTGAATTATAACATTTCTTGGTAGAAAGCATGAAATAATTCAGCTTATCATTGGGATCAATATTGAGTCCAAAGATAATACTAAGTGGTGCAATAAAGAAACCGGGTTTACAGTTGATAATTACTTCATTTTCATTCGCAGGAGTCCAGAGGTCTACAGGTACAAACTGAGTTCTATTATCTCTTCGAGGTTTACAGAACTCATCCAAAAAGTATATTGCGTTAAGTTTACCTTCCATTGATGCGCCCATTATGTTTTCTCCCTTTAAAAAGTTTTATTGATAGATAATATTCGATACCTATCAGAATTATAATATCTTTTCGATGCTTTATTTAAAAGGCTTCTTAAATTTTAAATCAAATTTAACTTGTCCATTCTTGTTAAAATCAATTTTCTTAAAATGTCCAAAGTCTTTTTTGTTAGGGCTAGCAAATACAGGTGGGATTGGGTTTGTTATCCTAGTTTTATTCTGGGATTTGACGATATTTTCTTTTCTACGATTTTCTCTAGCAATAGCATTACCTTTTTCTTGACGTTCTCTGATTTTATCTTCGGCATGTTCAATCTGTTTCCATATATCTTTAGAATAAGGTTTAGCCTTAATATCCCATTGAGATTTAGAAAATAGATTGAATTGCTTAATAGCAAAATACATGAATACCAGAGATTTTACATATCCAATTTCATCCTTAGGGTTCTTTTCCACTGCTTTCTTATCAAGAGCAGCTTTGATCATCTTAGGTTCTAGATCTTTGATAAACATTCCATTCTTTTTAAAAGCATGAGCAAATGTATATACAAAGCTAGGATCATTAGAATAAAATTGAACTTCATATGTATTCAAACTTGAAGGAAGAGTACCAGAAGTTTTATGCTTGTCAATATAAAATAAAGCTACTACGTCGTAATAAAATTTTGGTACAACTTCAGAAGGAATCTTAAAATGAAGATAATAATTATCTTTATCTCTATAAAGATAGTAATTAATCTTACCATTTTCTCTAACTAGAAGATCATTCCATTTCCTGTTGTACATATCCATGAGCACTTGTCTATTTGTAACAACAGAACCACCCATAGGATTCTTTATGTATTGGTCGTATGTCATTTCAACCTCCACATATAATAATACTCATGGGAGAAGAGTTGATGCTCTTCTCCCATGATTTATGTATTAATAACGCACAGCGAGAGCAGGTGTCTGAAGAATAGCCTGGTTTGCAGTAAACATGATTGTGATAATCTTGGAGATAGTATCGAGAATCATAGGTTCGGATTCAATGGAAGTAAGAACCTTACCATCATACTGCTCAGTATTCATATTGAAAGGAATACCTTTCTTAGCCATACTATTAGCAATCTCACTAACAGTGGTACTCTGATACATGGTGCCATAAAGGGAATGAATAGCCTCATCATATGCATTGTACAAAATGTTAACGATATTGCAAGCATACTTATATTCTTCATCAGATGTATCTCTGAAATCATTTTCAATAGTCTTACCATTAGTAATACTATATCCAACAGCATTAGCACCGTAGCCAACACCATTCTTAGCAGCAGAACGAGTATTCAGAACAGCATCTTCAACAAGGTCACGAAGTGAATCTCTATCAGAAATAGAAATACCACCAACAAAGATTTCAATCATGTTGCAACGAATTGCATTAAGCTGACGCTTCAGAGAACCAAGTGTACCAACGTTTCCTGCCTGAGAAGAGAGACTGTCATACTGTGCCTGAATAAAGTTTACAATACTGTTATATGTATCACTATATACAGGCTTATCATCATTGTCATAGATGATATTACCATTGCCATCAGTCTTATACATCAAAGCAGGATCGATAACCTTAGTACGAGTTTCATCAGCATCAATCTCATTTGCAGTACCATAGAAATTATCACAAACTGTATCTAGCGTAGGGGCTAGACCACTTTCCTGATCCTGTTTCTTGATCTTATCATCGATATATTTCTTAATGGGTTTACAACCACACAGCTGAGAAATATAATCGATGTAATTCTCATCAAGTCCTACATAATTCGTTACAATCAGAATAGGAGGCTTCTGACTATAAGAAGATTCAGGATACTGAAGTAGCATCTGAACAATACGGCGCATATAAGCCTGAGCATCACGACTAATCTGAGGTGCAAAGATTACAGTAGGAATATACTTACCATCTCTGCGAGTAAAATGATCCATGATGTTAGACTCAATAATCTTCTGGAATAGCGCAAGCTGTTCAGGTGTATCAATAGTTTCTGCAAAATGATAGATACGCAACGGATGAGTAGTAGTAGAATGAATCACACAAGAATGTGTATCAATACTATTAATCATTGCAGGATCAGAATAACCAGATTCAATAGTTACACCATCATAAGTCTTGATGTAAGTATTCTCATTGGTAGATGCAGAAACATCAATAAAGACATTCATTCCATATTCTGAATAAATTTCCTTTAGTGTATCTGCAATATATTCATTTCCATTTGTAGAAATATATGCAATGTCATAAATATCATCAAGAGTACATTCATGACCTTTTGCACGAATCTTCTCAGAAATGTTAGAGATAACTTTCTTAAAGATTCTCATAGTTTCATAAGGATTAGACGGAAGATTACCTTCAGCTTCTGCTTTACAGAGACCATTGAAGATATTAGAAGCCATGACAACAATAGAAGAAGTGCCATCGCCAACAGTCTTTTCGATATGTCGAGTAGCATTTTCAATCTCAGACTTAATAGCCATTTCAATGGGTTCCTGATACTTGACATTCTTAATGATCTTATTACCATCTTTAGTGTATTCTGCAACAATATCTGCATCGGAATTACCACGAATAATTAGAGAGTTAGAACCAGCAGGACCCATAGAAGGAATAATTGCATTTGCAAGATCCTGAAGAACCTTCTGCTGAACATCACGAAGCTTGGTACCAGAAACAACATTGTTTACACTACCAATAGAAATCTGGTTAGCTATTGCCATTAGTATTATCTCCTTTTAAATTTCTAAAATCTTTTCCAAAGAGAATAAACTGATTTTGGGTTGCAAATCTAGTTTCATCTTTATCAATATAATCAAGACTATATTGCAAAGGTGTAATATAGATTTTCTTATGTACGATTTTATTCTTATTATATCTATCAAAGAATCTATAATCGTTTATATAAAAAACTTCTCTAGATAAAATAAGTTTATCTCCTTTATTGAGAAAAACTGGTCTATTAAAATGCTTATAAATTTCTTCTTCTTCAATAGAATCATTAACAGCAATAATTGCATTGATTCCGACATCTGTTCTAGATGAAATTGCTAAACTTACAAAATTAAAGATATCACTAAAAATAATAGCATTATCAATAATTTCTTGTTTATACGATTCAAAGAACGATTTATAAAGAGAATCGATTTCACTAAGCATATCTGGATTAACAATGACTGACAATGGATTTGGATTATTACGAGAATATAGGAGTGATAGTATTGTTCTATCACTCCTATTTAACTTCTCTAAATCGAAAACCTTATCATCTTGAAAATTGCCTTGAATGAATTTAATCAATCCAATGTCAGTATTGACAATTAGATCAAAGTCTATTACAGATGTAACAACTCGACCATTTAGATTGCGTTCATTTGGCATTTCAAATTACTCCAGTGCATCTTCCAGATCATCAATACTCTCATACTTATTAGAATGAGAATTATTATTGGAATGATTATTTGCAGAAGGATCAGAATACTCAGTGTTAGCACCGTTAAAGAAATTATTATTCTTGTAGCTACCACCATTACCATTGCGAGTCTCAACACCAACCTTATTGGCGATACTACGCATCAGTGCATTCATACGATTAGATTCATAATAGTTAATATCATGAACACTAGCTGCAAATGCACCAGAGGCAGCACGAGCATAATCGATCAGAACATCTCTGAACTCTTCCAGTTCAACATTGTTCATATACTCTTTCTGAATTTTGAGAGTATTCAGATCCTTAACATTGAAAATGGCATTTGCATTTACGTTAAAATCATAACGCTGAGAAGACTCATAAGTTCCATCTGCATTGACCTTAGAAATAAACAGGAAAGGATTACCCTTTTCGCGACCAATGACAATAAATCCCTTGGTTGTACCAGATCCAGTATCAACACCGAACTTATTATCTGCCTCAGATGCAATGATACGATTGACACCTTCAGCAAGAATACGAGCCTTGGTAGGAGACATATAAATGCTTGCCAACTCATTAGGACGAGTACCAACATCCTGAGAAGCTTCACTGATTGCAATTTTCAGAGTGCCCTTCCAATAATTAAAACTAATGATCTTATTATCAGTGTAATTCTTAATGCGCATGCGGGAATAATATGTGGGATTGTTATTGTTGTTACCATTGTTTCCAGAATTATTATTCTGATAATTTCCACCGAGTGCCATAGTTAAATCTCCTTTTATTAAATAGAATTTTCGAACATAAACCCAATCAGGTTCATAATTATATTATATCAGTATAACATTTATTGATCAGATTTATATAGTATTAATAAGTTTTCCAATTAATAATAATTAAAACTTTGGATCTGTTAATTTACCAGTATCATCTCTCAAAATCAAAGTCATATTATATAGAGATTGAATTGCTTCTTTTTCAGAAACACGAATATTAGTACAAGCCATATTAATAAAATTAGCTTTAGAGTTAGTAAAGTTTGCCAACTCTTGATTGGTTTCATTAAAGAAAGATCCCTTAACTTGGCCCATATCACCATCATAGTCTGCTCCCATACCATTTAGATATAGGTTAGAAATTTGCATTGTATCAATGAATTTTTGAGCAGAAGGAGCATTGATGTCATCTAGTCTAATCTTTGGATAGAACTTATATAGTTCTCCATTAAGCATAATAGGTTCTGTTTCTTTAGTAGTAGCAACTTCAATACCTGTATAGATGGTATTAAAATAAGAGTCATAAGGGTATCGAGTAAACGAAATCTGCTTACCATCAGTAGCTCTAATAGCTGCTACATAAATAACATCAACCCAAGTAAGAGGTCTCTGCAAAGTAGGTTCAGAAGATAGTTCTGCGTCTTTTACACTATCCCATCTCTTACCTTTAAAAGTCATATAATATGTATGGTCAGTATTTTTTGTAGGCAATTCAACAGGAATAAAACGAGTATCATGAGAATAAACAAATTTCTTTAGATGATCTTTAATCATATCATCATTGAAATAAGCCATAGGATCTTCAGCCAATTCAATAGAAACTTGTTCACCATTATCATTTACGAATTCATATGATGTAGCATTCTGAAGTTCATTCTCAAAGAATTTTCTAATATGAAACATCATAAAAGGATAGAAATCGGCTGCAATAGCAGCAAGTGGAATAGCAGATTTATCTAGTGTTACCATTAGATCATCTACACTATTTGTATTTAGATTAGGAGCAGATAGAACTAGACGAGAAGAATAGTCAGAAGTATATCCCATATTTGCTCTAATCAAACCAAATTTACCACCTAGGCCAGAACCTTTATCTTTAATATCACTATTAGAATTTCCACAGAACCAGTCATAGATAGCTTTCAATGTATTCTGAATTCTATAGCAAGTAGTATCTGCCATAGATAGACCATAATCATTATTTTCTTTCAATGCTCTAGCAGCAGTAAGTAGATTAACGTAGAAAGTATTGATCTGTCCAACACCAGTATGCTTACCAGTTGTATTAACGTCTCTATAGTAAGGAGGAATAACGATATATTTATTTATAAACATTCTTCCTTTATTGTAATTATGCATTATATACTTAATACGCATATCTCTTGTGCGAGAGTCAGTTTTCTTGAACTTAATCTTGCCAAAGTTTTGCTTAAGCCATTTAATACCAGTATTACCTGTTTCATCTTCGACTAATTCTCCATCAGGAGTAATGATATATTTATTAATACCATTAATAATTCCTTTAAATTTAGAGTCAAGTTTTGTAAGAGTCTTCCAACAGCTCGGATCTATGAAATATTCTGCAAGATCAATATATGCATAAATACCAGATCTTTCTTTCTGAGTCATACCAAATATTTCGTTAGAAAGAAGTCCATCTGATGTAGGAGCTCCACTAGGAGAAAAGAAAGTAGGATTAGTAATTTCTTTAAGCTCGTTTTGCTTAATATATAGAGGAACATCAAGAACCTCAAGTTGTAGAACAGCATTATTTGCACGGTCTTGATAAGTAGCTTCATCAAGTCTAGTCCAATCAGGATCTTGATCAATACTTTCAAAGAATCTATCTAGAGGATCACTATCCTGAAGATATCCATATTCAATGATGATATTACAATTATCAATCATTGTTATTACCTCCTTCTGCAACAGCATTTAAAACAGAAACATATCTAGAGTGCATTTTTCCAAAATACTCTTTTTCTTCATTATTACCAATATATGCAAAGAAATATAGTTTCTCCATTAATGAATAATACTGTACACTTATTTTAAATAATATATCTTCCTGGCTAGCCTCATATAATGGACTACATAAACCTCTAATGGAGCATAATACATTAGATATATTAGAAAGAATAATAGCTTCTTTACATGGGCCATTAGCATAAAAAATATGTTCATGAGAATAAATAATATCATCAATTAAGGTATACAAAATTGAATCAGTATGAACTAATGCATCTATATCATTTCTATATTTAGCATTAAATAGTTCATATATAATAGCAGTTATAGAATCCTCTATTGCATTAATAGTAAATACAGGAGCTTGTTCAAAAGAAGTACAAAATATATTGCCACATATAGCAGAGATATTATTATGATCAATTGCATATAAGAATTCTATGCATTCATTTATAGATCCGAATACATGATCTGATTTGATTCTTTCATTGAATTCGAAGTATCTATCTGATCTAGATTTAAATTTCTTTTGGCAAAATGCATTAATTTGTCTATCAGTCATCATATTCTTTCTCTCCTTTTTAATCATTTAATGTAACGTTGAATTAATAAAAATATCGGGATAGAGCTTCTACTCTATCCCAAATGTTAAGAATTAAATGCTATCTTATCTAAAGCTTTAGTCCAATTATAGAAATACATATTATGATCTGCATTCTTATATAAATAATATAACATCTTGAAATAATACTTCTCCATTAGAAGTATCCAACCTTTTTCATAAAATTTTTCATTATGATTTTTTCTTACAATCTTAAGAAGAATTTTTATTATTTTCTTAAAGTAAAAATAAAAAGAATAATCAATATTCATATTATCTACTTCAGATAAAGAAAGCATATAATAAATCACAGTAAGTTCTGCAATATTATTTTCTTTAATAGCTTTGAAAATAGTATTAATAATATTGCAAATACCAAAATCAATACTATTAATTGCTTTTATATCATTATTTCTTTTTCTATGTTTTTCATATTCTTTATCAGAAAGATATTTAAGAGAATCTTTAATATCTATTAAAGCATATTTGATATCATCGTATTCACAACTAGAAGTTTCTATCCTAAGTCCGAAATCCAAAGGTCTAGATTCTGATGTATATATTCTATTTCTCATACTCATATATAATGATCACCCCTTATAATATTATTATAAATGTGGGATAGAGAATATATCTCTATCCCACAAATTTTATACTACAGTAAGATATTTCTTATCTACATATCCTGTTAATGCACCAGTTTGATACACAGAAATTCCAATTTTATTTCCACTAATAGATCTTACATATAGTTTAGAAGTATAAACCCAAGATGCAAAAGTTTTAGTGGAATTATAAATAGGAGCATTCTTAACAATAGTAACTTGTTTTCCAATTACCAGTGTATTACTAGCAGGAAGAAGTTTTGCCCAAGAAGGATCATATGCAATCCAGTTATTATTAGCAATTCTATACCGAGTATATCCACCCATATTCTCGGTAGCAGTATAGTTATAATAACCTTGCTTAGCATGTCCTATAGCTTTACCATTATTATCTCTAATTCTTAGATTATTTACAATAACTTGAATTTGATTAACATTGGTATTTCTAGCTACAGGAACAGCTATAGTAATTGTAGTAGATTCTTTTACTACTGTTGTATCTTTTACAGCTGGATTATAAATAAATCCTCTAAAATGATATTTACCAGCAGTTCCCCAGTTACCATCAGATCCTTTACTTCTGACTCTATTTCTAAAAGCAAAAGAATTATATCCAGATTCAGAAGTTTTGACACTGGTAGAGCTTATAACAGATTCTACAACTGCTACATGGCCAGCACCATCACTACTCTTAAGTGTAGCACCTTTTTGCCAAACCATAATAGCTCCAGCTTTAGGAGTAAGTCCAACAGACAATCCATATGCTTTTGCTACTTCAATAAAGTTTTCTGCATTACAGCAAAAATTAGGATATTTGATTCCATCAAATCCAGTAAGAAGATTATAAATATGATTAAATCTACCACAAGCCCAACCAACACAATTGCATAGCACATTACAATCAGAATCGGCAGGCTTACCAGTAATACATCTAGATTTACCACCTTTAGATGCATTATTGTATAGATATGCATACTTATCTGTCTTCCTTGGCTTAGAAATCAAAATAGGAAAAGGATTAGCCATTGGTAATCACCTCTTTAAAGATTTATCCCAAATCTTCATCATAATCTGGGACATTTGATTCATCCTGTACATCAATGGCTTTTTCTTCGGAAACTTGAGCAGTGGTAGTTTCTGGCATATCCTGAATATCAGGTTCATCTGTGTAATCTGGCATATCTTTATACTCGGCACTAGGAGCATCTTTACTTTTGACCTTAATACCAAACAGTAAAGCTAACTCAATTGTCCAAGCTGCAAACCAAGCAGTGGTCAATTCAGCAGGAACAGTATGATCATAGAAAGATAGTACCAGTACTACAATAGTGTACCAAATGATATTCATGATTGCTAAAATAGTAAACTTTGTTCGACGTTTCATTGGAATTTTCTTTTTAGCATGCTTCATTGATCATCACTCTTATCATTTTTAATAGTAGTAATGGTATTATTAGCAGTAGTATTAGCAGAAATACGACTAGAATCAACCAGACCTTCACCGATAATATATGCAATTAGAGTTGCACCTGCCATAATAATAGAAGTTGCTTCTGCAATTTGATTATCAGAGAATCCAAATGCGATAAGCAGAGGAGTAACAAAACCAACAACAGCTGCCCAAAATTTACGAGAAGTAAGCTTCTGTTTCCAATCAATCTTATTGTTACTCATAATATTATTCTCCTTTTGTAATAAAGATTATCAGAATTAAGAACTTCTGATTTTATTAGAATGTAGGAATAAATTAATCAAAAAAAAATAAAGAGGAGTGGGCAAATGAGACCCACTCCTCAATATCAAATTACTTTAGCCTTTTTTATAATTAGGATCATAACTTCTTGATGCACATTTTCTCGCTAAATGCAATAATGGTAACAGTGTAACTCTTACCATCTATGTTTTTATGAACCCTGATATTTGTAAGAATATCAGGGTCACTATAACAAACATTAGACAGGTTGCTGCACTTCTTGAAATCTTCTTTTGCAGATTCGATGATACTCTTCACAAGGAAGATAACACCGGCATATGCATCATTATGAAGATCAAGATAATCAAAGCCATGGATGCTATGATTAAAATTGTCAGCATCCATCAACGCAGATTTCATCTTATCATCAATAGGCTCGTTGATAAGAACCTCCATTTGTGCGTTGAAATTATGATGGGCATCTGCTGCCGTAAGTCTGATGATTGCATTGCGGGCAGTTTTAGTTGCCTTGAAGTTGTATCCAAACTTTTTATCGAAGTCGGATACAACACAAGCATTGATGAGGCTAAAGAGCAGCCCATTGATATGAGGAGCATTTTCCCCATATTTGACATTGAAATCCGTCGACATGGTTTGAATGCCATAAACAGTTTCATCCAAATTATATGTCCTGGTAACGGAATCCTCGAACATTGCTGGAGCGATAAATTTCATTTCTGCCATTGTAAATACATCCTTTCTGATTGAATTGATATAAATATATAATGATGAGGAATACCATATTCCTCATCATTATAATACCTAATTATTCTGCAATAAACATCAACGATTACTTCATAATGTTTTTAGATGCTCTGGAATTGGTTTTTCCGAAATGATGCTCCATAACTGTATCGGAAGAATTATATCCATCATTAGGATTCATAGCTGGAGCATCATACTTCTGAAGAGTAACCTTTGTATTCAAATCCATATTAGAAGTATTGCCACTAAGTGTAGTACAGGATGGATTAGGATCAATGCTTCTTACACCAGGACCATAATAAATACTAGGAACAGGCTGAGTAGGAAATTCACTTGCAGTAGCAATAATCTCTCCATTACCATTGATAGAAACTTTAACAGAACCATCTTTAAAACCATAGATTCTGCCCAACATTTTTTCGATGTCTGTAGTGCTTAATTTAATATTGATTTCCATAATTAAACCTCCCTGCATTTATCTGTATATACGAGTGGCATCGCAAATTTCAGAGTTCCATATTTTATTTCCTTCCTGCTTATATAGATTATTGTTTCCTATTAATCTCTGAAGAGATTGTGAAAACAGCTGAATTATTTAGATTATCAATTTCAAGTTTAAATGAAATCTTCTTGCTACTATCAGTGATTTCATAAATCGTTGTAATAGGATATTCAGATGCTGCATGCTGCTGAATGCCATTTTTCATTCCTGCTCCAATATTATAAAGAATACTATAAAGCAGGAAATTAATGCATCTACTAATAGTAGATTTTGCATATTCATATGACTTTCCAGCAATGTATGGGTTAAATCCTTTTGCTTTATTCAGGAAATATCCATATTTCTTAATAATTGCATCAATTGGATTTTCTTCACCTCCTCTTGTCTTATTGATAAGATCATAAAGATCAAGATAGTCTTTAAAGAGTCTCCTGATCTTAATAATATTACCAGTATCAGTAATATCAGGAATCGCAATTTTCAACTTAGCGATTCTTTTTGTATCGTAAAAATCTCTGTATACTGTATACAGGATACTGTTATATTTAGAGACTCTATTATTATGATACGCATAGTTACTGCATATCATGATAACGCCATTGCATAGATCTGTTAATCCAGGATCGATAAAATTAGTGATAGTATATCCTTCATCATTTTCTTTAGGAACGAAGTTTATGATATCATATTCCTTTGTAGTAGTTTCCTTAAATGGAGATACGAATAATTCTGCCATACATTACCATTCTTTCTTTTTAATGAATTATCAATACAAAACTGTTTTATTACCATCCTTATCTATAACATCGCAAACTGGATAAATGGATAATACAAATGAGATCTTATCTGTATCATCTATTCTAGAAGCTGTGAATATAATGCTATTCTGATATTCATATCCTCCAGTAATCATAATTTTCCAGATTTCATCTCTATGATTATCCAACAATTTTACACTTGCAATCAACATAGTGTCAATTAACTGAATTGCTGGATAATAGCAGTTTGCATATTTTTGTAACTTTTTGGATACGGTTTCATATAAAGCATCTAAATGAATAAGCTTTGAAAATTTAAATGATGAATCAACTCTAATTACACAATGGCTAATTGTTGATACACTAAAATCTATTTGATCTATATTAATAATTTTACTATAATAGGCTTTATGATCATGAATTTCATCAGCAATAGAGCTATATATCAGATTTAAATTTCCAAAAGCACAATCAACATCATACTCGTTGTATCCTAATTTTTCACACTCCTTTTTGGCTTCATCAATAAACCAATCTATATCATACTTAATCTCTAGAACTTTCGGTTTTGACTTCATCTTTTATCATTCCCATCATCTTTTCTGCTCTAAAGTTATGCATTTTAGAAAAGAAATCTTGAGTAAATGGAAAAGAATGTCCAGGCATTCTAATTTTGCAAATGCATCCTTCATAAGTTTTCCTCATAGAAATCTTATAATCGGAATTTGGATGTATATAAAGTATTACTGTTTTTACAGATGGTGTTTCATCAAGCATCTTATGCATGCTTTTAAAACAAAAATCCAAAAGACCGATGCTATAGATCCAATGAGGATCATTATCATCTGATGGATCAAAGCTGTATCGCCCATCATAGATACCAGGAAGATGATTTCCAAGAGTATCATAGTTATGAACAAATTCCTGAAACTGTTTATAAATACCTGGTGCAACAAGACTGTTAAATTTGAAATTATTATCGAATTCAATAGTCAAAGTTTCAAGATCATTATCAGTAGTCATATACTGACAAAGTTCTTTGAATCTACTAATTGATATTCCTGATACAGTTTCAATATTACTAGCAATACCGATCATTGCATCTTCCCATGCTCGAAGTATATTATACGGTGAAGGATCGGTCTTAGTGAATTCGACCTTTGCGGCAGGATATTTTTCCTCATACTGTTGCCGAAAGTCTTCAATATTAAACCCATATTCAATAGGATAAATATGAGTATTAATGAAAGAAAAATTCATGTGCATATCTTTCATTATGCATTCTCCTTTATAACAGTATACTTCCGAAGATGACGACGTCCTTTCCTACTATATGTGAGAGTAATGCAACGATCAGTAGAAGAATATCCAATACCTTTATATTCTACAGCAGGCATTGTTTCAAGATACTCTGTGAAATCCATTTTCTTGATAGATTCTGTAAGACGTACATTAATATCATCAAGAACACCAACAATGACATTGTTACTATCAGAGGTCAGGAGATCAACATCCTCGAAAGGAATAGTGTTAGTACTCATGCCATCAACAAAACTATCATGGCAGTGAATCTTATAAATTTCAGACATTTTATTTTCCTCCTTAAATTGCTTCGATACTAATTTCAATTGTATTTTTGTTATATCTAGCGAAAGTTCGATGTTTTCTTTCAGCCTTGATAATCATATTGCTCGGGCTACTAGGATCGTTCATGTAGATGCATTCAAGTGTCTTATATTTCATGAACATAGACCGGATCTCAGAAATGATCGAATAAATCATATACCGAGCAACCTCATAATGAGGTTCAATGGGATTAAAGATATCCCAGGAACATGCTTTAGTACCAAAGTACTTTCTATAGATATCGTATTTATCTTTATCTCTAGAAAAGATAAAAGCATTCTTCCATTCATCAGGAGTCATATCAATACCAAAGCGAAAGAAGCTATCATTTATCTTATTGATATCTTCAGTATTATCAATATTGATCCATGTGAATATGACAGAATATCCGTTCATATTTCCACGGAATCCCTGGTAGTTGAGAGAAAAAGGATCTTCCTCAGTATCCTCAGATAGAGAATGATTCATATTATTGGTAACGGACAGACTCAGCAAAGCAGACACAATGGCAGGCATAGTAGGATCACCATTGCCAAACTTAAGAGTCTGACCGATCTCATTGGTATTGATAAATCCATTGATAATAGCAGTGCTATTGTAAGAGATGGACTTAATGTCGGAATTGTTAAAAATAGACTTCATAATTTTATTTCTCCTTATTCATCATCAAAAATTTTACCGTCAAGATACATCTTACCATAATCCTTAGTAATATCAGGATAATGATGTTCCATAAATTTTTTGATATATTCTAACGGGGTTGCACAATCTACATGTTTCTTTGCAATCTTTTCGATAGAATTGTAAAAATCAATTCTAAAATTACCAAGAAAACAGCACTGTGTTTCATGAAACTTGTCCTTCATAATATACACAATGATTGCTTGTTTCAGATCATCATACATTCTATAATCCTCTTCATCAAAATCTTTGTGATTATCATAAAGAGGTAAAAGCCGAAGATGATGTTCAAATAATCCCCATTCATTATGAATAGCATTTTCTTCATTTGTCATTTTAAAACATCCTTTCTATAAATAAAATTGTTGATTGAGAGCATATCTTTTTCACTCTCATATCTATAATATCTTATTGAGATATTGAATTTATAATAAAAAATAAATCCGGATAGGATTAATCCTATCCGGACTTTTATATTAATATTCGTTTCTATGATTTACAAAGTGCATGATATTAGGAAGTAAAGCATATACAACTTCCTCACTGATAATTCTCTTAGGAACCATAAATTCTTTCTGGACGTCAAAAGATCCTTCATCAAGATCATAATCAATAGGGAGAGCATTATTTACTTTTGCTTCATATGCAACACTATAAGATCCTTCACCGTCATAGTCAATACTAAACATGTGAACCATATCAAACATATCACGATTAGCATTTCGAGGATCTTTAAAAGAAACAATCATTCTGCCTCTAGATTCTTCACCATCATAACTACAATTAGTTACAATAGTCTCAGTGTGCATCTTTGTATCACTGATAATTACATCAGCAGAGTAAATAAGACGAATATCAGTTTTACCCATATTCTTAGGAGACTGATCATCTTCAAGTTTGACATTATTTACCTTAATAATGTCATGAGCAATAGTCTTGAAGTATTTATATGCTTCATCAGAATTAAGATTAAAATTGATACTATCACCACACAGAGGAGGCAAAGCATTATCGTATAGATTACAAAGATTATCAAAGATACTAAATGCTTTATCTTTGTCATTATAAGAGTCAGAAGTCCACAACACATGGAAATTAGTATTTAAAGTTTCAGCTCCATCCACTAGTATTACTTGATGATCATATACAATATCCTGAATCATATATCTTACTTCATTAGTAAGAGTGTGGAAAATTTCATATACATAAAGCATATGGCCATTAGTGTTTTCATTTTTAATGATGCTGATCGTAAATTTGTTGTTCATAATGAATCTCCTTTATATTTTGACTTTAGATAATAGTCATCATTGCTATTATCTTCATTATTATAATATCTGCTTGATTATGAAAATAAAAAATAAATCCCAGTGGGTTAAACCCACTGGGATTATCCTCTCCTCCTTTTAGCTCAAAATAGCAATGACGATATTTGCAATAAAGTAATCGATCATGTTGTTATCGAACAATTTGCTGATACAATCTTTTGCCTTATCAAAAGACATGTCCCCAACAATCTTCATGCATAAATGGACATTCGTATTATTACCGGCCATATAGTCATAGATATAATTGGATATCACTGCATAAATAGCATTGATAATACTATCGTTAGCAACACCAAAAGTATCTCTCAGGATATGATGGAGCTCAGGATCGGATATACATTTGTTGTATGGACCTTTCAGCTCGATGCTATATCCATTAACAGAAGGAATAGCATTAAACGTTAGGATCGTATCGTTCCTATGATTGTCATTGGTGCAGATATCACCAACGAATTCGTACTTACCATTGGTGGTATATTCGTTGAAACGTGCCACGTGAATAATATTTGCGACAAAAGTGCAAATATTCACAGATGTAAATGTATCTGTGAAGTTCATGGACTTCCACCCATAAAATCTGTGCAAGTTGTAGCTGAATTCACGGATATAGGAAACATCCTTTTCCGTGTGTGCATAGTCTGCAACTTTCCAATTGTAAATTGCATTCTTGATAGCCATCTTTTCATCTCTAAAAGTAAAGAAATAGTTATCAATATTATCTGCATTGGTATTGGTGCTATTGAGAGATACGTAGCAATGCTCCTGGTCAGCTTCGGATTTGAAATTGACCAACTCACCAACAAAAACTGTCTTATGATGAGGATCATCAAAGACAAATTCTTTGAACATCCTAACCTTAATCGTCGGCGCTCCCATGGTTGTAGTTTGCATTTCCATTTTCTCATTATCCATAATTTTAACCTCCTTTATTTATGGATCTTAGAAATAATCTATTGAAGATAAAGATACATTTCCTCTATCTTCTCATTATTATAATATCTATTCAATAATATAAATTTATAAA
>ERZ1034669.301-NODE-301-length-19507-cov-4.027761_pt1 | contig 19507 bp, 18 predicted proteins | sample MGYA00520705_ERZ1034669 | MGnify/ENA primary metagenome ERZ1034669 (study PRJEB33766, sample SAMN09781766) | gut metagenome | biome: gut microbiome | host: Homo sapiens | place: Madagascar | study: EMG produced TPA metagenomics assembly of the PRJNA485056 data set... | reverse complement strand
GTCCTGAACTCTCGCAGGCCCAAGGGTCCGATCGAGTGGCTCGGTGGGCTTCTTCCCAAGACCGGTGACGGCAGCCTCGCCGCCGCGTTCGTGCTCGCCGGCGCCGGTGGCCTGCTCGCGGCAGCATCGCGCCTCTTTGGGCGGAAAGGGGGTCGCCGTGATGAGTAGCCGCTTCCCTTCCTTTGCCGCGCTGGCTCGTCCGTAGCCGCTTCTCACTGTCCGCTTTGATTCAAATGCTCGGCTCAAAGGGCGGCTCTTTGGCCGCATATACCCATCAGCAACACTCACAGAAAGAGGAGCCAAACATGAAGACCAGCACGAACTTCGCCCGCGTCGCCGTCACGGCGGGCCTCACCGCGGCGATGGTCCTCGGCAACGTCGTCGCGCCCGCTGCCATGGCGCTCGCGGACACGGGGTCGACCGTCACGTTCGAGGACGCCGATTACGCCGTGTCCACGACCTATAAGGGCATCCTGATCTTCAAGGCAACGGTCGCGACGGCCGACGGGGCCACGACGCTGAGCAATATCGAGTGGGCCAGCGACGACGCCAAGACGGCCGTGATGGCCGCCATCAAGGCGAAGGATGCGTCTTACGCCAGCGAGAACGCGCAGGATGCGGCCGATTGGCTGAGCGCCAACACCGGGGTTGCCGGGACCGACTCGAAGGTCGCGAGCGACAACGTCCTGAGCATGATCGCCGCCAACCTGGGTGCCAGCAGCGACTGGAAGACCACGACTGTGGGTAATGCGTCCCTTTCCGGCCTTGAGGCGGGCTACTGGCTCTTCCTCACCGCCGATGCGGGCAAGCCCGACGGCACGTCAACCGACGCGTTCACCTCTCCCGTCTACGCCGTGATCGACGGCGTGAGCCCGACGACCGTCACGCCAAAGAAGGGCGTGCCCACCGTCGAGAAGAAGATCCTCGACGACGCGGACGCCGCCGGCGCGGATCTCAAGGGCTCCGGCAAATGGAAGGACGTCGCCGACTCCCAGATCGGCCAGGAGATCAACTACCGGCTCACCGGCACCATCGCCAGCAACTACGCCACCTTCGGCACCTATGCCTACAAGTTCACGGACGTGCTTTCCGGCGGCCTTGACTATGTTGACGGCTCGGCTGAGGTGTACGCACTGAACAACAACGTCTACACCAAGATCGATGCTGGCAAATATGTTGTTAACTGGGCTAGCAATACGCTGACGGTGGAGTTCGGGGTCGGCAACGGCAAGAAGGGCCTCAAGGACGTCGCGGGCGTGGACGCCAACACCAAGATCGTCGTCTTCTACAAGGCCAAGCTCAACGGCAACGCCGTGATCGGCAACGCAACCGACGGTAACAAGGGCGGCAACCCCAACACCGTCAAGCTCGAGTACTCCAACAACCCGTATGCCGAGGGCACGGGTGAGACGATCGAGAATACCGTCGCCGACTTCGCGTTCAAGCTCAACCTCAACAAGGTCGACCAGGGCACCGAGAGGGGCCTTGCGGGCGCCGTCTTCACCATCCAGTCCGCGGATGCGAACACCGCGGGGCAGTACGTCGCCTCGAAGGCGGACGCCGACGCGGGCGTCGTCGCGGGCCAGCTCGTAACCGTCGCTGACGCTGGCAACCTCCCCGAGTACGTGAAGTTCACGTCCGGCGATGACGGCAAGATCGCCGTTTCCGGCCTCGACGCCGGCTCCTACAAGGTGACCGAGGTCCAGACTCCCGACGACTCCAAGTACACCAAGGCCGACCCCTTCACCTTCACCATCGACCCGACCTATGACGACTTGGCGATGAAGGTGACGGGCCTTACGGCGTCGGTTTCCGAGGCCGACAAGGGCCGCACCGATATCGCCTTCGGCACGCTTGACGGCACTGCCGGAGACCATGAGCTGACCGGTAAGGATGGCACCGGCACCAATGCCGCCACCGGCGAGGTCACCATTAACGTCGGCAACGCCAAGTCCGTGGGCCTTCCCATCACCGGCCTCGACGGTGTGACGCTCACCTGGGTCGCGGGCGGCGCGGTGCTCGTCATCGGCGTGGCGCACCTCATCCGCGGTCGCCGCGAGGAGTCCGAGGAGTAGCCTGCCCCTCGGCCTTCCGCTGTGTTGAGCGGGCTTCTTGCTGTTTTGCGAGGCGAGGCCCCGCGGCTTCGACCCGCGGGGCCTCGCTCTTTGGGCGACGGCGTGCCTTTTGCCCGACGCGCGCCGTCGCCTGCGCGTCAGCACCACCCACATGTCCATTGCGACCGACGTCGGAGGCGCCGAGCCGATGAAACACCAAGACAAACGCAACTCGGCGGGAGCCCTCGCTCCGAGCGGCAAGAAGCGCCGCAGACGCCTGCCGCGCTGGGCCGACCGGCTCATCACCGTGGCCGTTATCCTCGTCGGCGTCGGCCTCATGATATGGCCCTGGGTCCTCGACCGGCTCGAGGCGTCGGGCGTCTTCAACCAGATCAGCGCCGTGTCAAGCACGGTGGACGCCCTTTCCGAGGAGGAGCGGGAGCGAATCTTGCTCCAGGCGCGCTCATACAATGAGCTGCTCGCCGGCGTTGCCCCCGAGCTTCCCGCCGACCAGGTCGAGCCTTATGAGCAGCAGCTCATATTCGACCGCGACCCCATGATGAGCTGGGTCGAGATTCCCTCCATCAACGTGAGCATGCCCATCTACCACGGCACGAGCGAAGAAGTGCTCATGGCGGGCGTTGGCCACCTGGAGGGAACGAGCCTGCCCGTGGGCGGGGCGTCCACGCACTGCGTGCTCACGGCCCACTCCGGCATGCGCAACCTCAGCATGTTCGATGATATCCATGCGCTAAAAGAGGGCGACCTTGTCCTTCTTCACACCATGAACCAGACGCTCGCGTACAAGGTGACGGGCTCTGAGGTCGTGTGGCCCGATGAGGTCGAGTCGCTCGGCCTCGAGCCGGAGGCCGACAAACTCACGCTCGTGACCTGCACGCCCTATGGCGTGAACGACCACCGGCTGCTGGTCCACTGCGAGCGCACCGAGTACGTCGAGCAGGAGGTGGCCGAGCAGAAGAGCCTCTCGGCGCGGCACTGGGGCAAGCGCGAGGTCGCGGCCCTCGTCGTCGTTGTCGCCTTGGCGCTGGTCGTCCTCGACGTCGCCATCCATCGGCTCCGCCGACGTCGCCGCCGGAGCGCTGCTGCGCGAGCCTAGCGCCGCCGCGTGCGCGGGCGGCCGTCGTCCAGGATGACGGCCAGGCCGGCCAGCACCACCAGTGCGACAAACATGATCTTCTTCATGGGCTTCTCCCTTCTCGCCTCCATCTGTCGAGAAGAGCATCCCGCTTGCGGCGCCTCCAGCCCATGGCCCCGCCTTACGTCAGCCTTTGGGTTTGGTAAGGCTGGGCGCCTCGCCGTTTGTCCGCTCAGATTTGGCATCCAATGGAACGCGCTTTTAAGCGGCAGGAAAAAAGGCCCCTTTCCGCTCAAGAATCGCTTCCACTGGAGGGGAGAAGTGCGCAAATGGCGAGAAATGCCTCCTTTGCGCAGGAAGGCCTTCCAGCGGAACGCGCTTTTGAGCGGCACCGCCTCCGCCGACATCGCGCCCTTCTCGCCAATGTTGCCGCTGGGGGTCCATGCGGGCGCGCCGGCCGGACCCGCCCGGGCCGTGCCGTAGAATGGCAAGGCTAAACCTGCAAGATTGGAGGACCCATGGCTCTCAGCAGAGAAGACGTCGCGGGCATTGCCGACTACGCGCGCATTGCCCTGACCGACGCCGAGCTTGACGAGATGACCGCGTACATGAACGACGCGGTGGCGCTTCTCGAGCCCATTCGCCAGTACGACCTTGACGGCGTGGAGCCCACGTTCCACCCCATCGGAGACCTCTCCAACGTCATGGGCGCTGACGTTGCGGACGACCCGCGCGCCCTGCCCATCGACGTCGCGCTCTCAAACGCCGGTGCCTCCCGCGACCGCTACTTCCGCGTGCCGTCCATCCTCGGCGCCGAGGGAGGAGACCGCTAATGGCAAACCTCGACACCCTCTCCGCGGCCCAGATTGCCGCGGGCGTCGCCGCCGGCGACTTCGGCGCCACCGACGTGGCCCGTGCCTCCCTTGACGCCATCGACGCCCGCGAGCCGGAGGTCCAGGCCTTCCTGGAGGTCTCCGCCGACCTCGCCCTGGCCGCCGCCGCCAAGACCGACGCCGCCCGCGCCGCGGGCCAGCCCCTCGGGCCCCTCGCGGGCGTGCCCGTGGCCTTCAAGGACAACATGCACCTTGTGGGCACCCGCACCACGTGCGCGTCCAAGATGCTCGAGAACTACGAGTCCACGTTCACGGCCACCTGCGTGCAGCGCATGCTGGACGCGGGCGCCACGCCCATGGGCAAGGCCAACATGGACGAGTTCGCCTTTGGCTCCTCTACGGAGTCCTCGGCCTTCCACCGTACCAACAACCCCTGGGACACCACGTGCGTGCCCGGCGGCTCCTCGGGCGGCTCGGCCGCTGCCGTGGCCGCGGGCGAGGTCACGCTCTCGCTGGGCTCCGACACCGGCGGCTCCATCCGCCAGCCGGCGTCCCTGTGCGGCGTCGTGGGCATGAAGCCCACCTACGGCGCGGTCTCGCGCTATGGCGTGGTGGCCTTCGGCAGCTCCCTTGACCAGGTCGGCCCCTTCGGCCGCCGCGTGGAGGACGTGGCCCTTGCCATGAACGCCCTGGTGGGCGCCGGCCGAGACCCGTACGACTCCACCTCCCAGGACTGCCCCGTTGACTTCCTGGAGCACCTGGAGGACCCCATCGAGGGCCGTGTCGTGGGCGTGGTCCCCGCGCTCATGGAGGCCGCCGGCCTCACCGACGAGGTCAAGTCCGCCGTGGAGTCCGCCGCCCGCGCCCTGGCCGACCAGGGCGCCAAGATCGTCGAGGTGGAGCTTCCCAACCTGGCCTCCGCCATCGCGGCCTACTACGTCATAGCCCCCTGCGAGGCCTTCTCCAACCTGGCCCGCTTTGACGGCGTGCGCTACGGCTACCAGGAGCAGGGCTGCGCCTCCCTGGCCGAGCAGACCTCGCTCTCCCGCGCGCACGGCTTTGGCGAGGAGGCCAAGCGCCGCCAGATGCTCGGCGCCTACCTGCTGTCCTCCGGCACCTACGACAAGTACTACTACCCGGCCCAGCAGGTCCGCACCCTCATCACGCAGGACTACGCCCGCGCCTACGAGAGCTGCGACGTCATCCTCATGCCGGCGTCCCCGCGCACGGCCTTCAAGTTCGGCGAGATGAGCGACCCCACGCAGATGTACGCGTCGGACATGTTCACCATCTCCAACAACATCGCCGGCAACGGCGGCGTCTCCGTGCCGCTGGGCCTGGGCGAGAAGTCCGGCCTGCCCGTGTCCGCTCAGCTCCAGGGTCCGGCCTTCAAGGACCGGTCGCTTCTGCAGTTCGCCCGCGCCATCGAGCGCGGCTTTGACGCGGCCGGCGCCGTCGCGCCCGCGTTTGTCGGGAAGGGGGGTGAGCTCTAGTGAAGAAGCTCCAGGAGGTCCTGAGGGACTGGGAGGCCGTCATCGGCCTGGAGGTCCACACCGAGCTCACGGCCCTGGACACCAAGATGTTCTGCAACTGCCGCCTGTCGCACGACGACGCGCCCAACACCAACGTGTGCCCCGTCTGCCTGGGCATGCCCGGCGCACTGCCGGTGCCCAACCGCCGCGCCATCGAGTCCATCGTCATGGCGGGCCTGGCAACCAACTGCCAGATCCAGAAGCACTCCATGTTCTACCGCAAGCACTACTTCTATCCCGACATGGCCAAGAACTTCCAGACCACGCAGGGTCCCGTCGCCTTCTGCATGTACGGGCACCTTGACCTTGAGGTCACGGGCGAGGGCGCCAAGGAGCGCCCGGACCACGTCGAGACCGGCGACGTGGCCCCCGGCGGCATGGAGGCCGCCTCTCCCGTGGTCGTCGACAAGAGCGCCGACGGCTCCTACACCACGCCCATCCGCATCTTCCGCATCCACATGGAGGAGGACGCCGCCAAGATGGTCCACGTGGGCGGCGAGGAGGGCCGCATCGCCAGCGCCACGGAGTCGCTCGTTGACTACAACCGCTGCGGCACCCCGCTCATCGAGCTCGTGACCGAGCCCGACCTGCGCACGCCCGAGGAGGCGCGCCTCTTCATGGAGAAGCTCCGCCAGACCTTCCTCACGCTGGGCATCTCCGACTGCTCTCTGGAGAACGGCTCCATGCGCTGTGACGGCAACGTGAGCCTGCGCCGCCGCGGCACCACCGGCCTGGGCACCAAGACCGAGCTCAAGAACATCAACTCCTTCAAGAGCCTGCACGACGGCCTTGAGTACGAGATCTGCCGCCAGGCCGAGGTGCTCGAGGAGGGCGGCATCATCTATCAGGAGACCCGCCACTGGGAGCCCTCGCGCAAGCGCACCATCGTCATGCGCGTCAAGGAGACCGCCGACGACTACCGCCTCTTCCCGGACCCGGACCTCGCGCCCTTCGACCTCACCGATGAGTTCATCGAGGCCGCCCGTGCCCGCATCCCGGAGCTGCCCGACGCCAAGCGCGACCGCTACATGGCCGACTTCGGCCTCAAGCGCGCCGACGCGGCCCAGCTCGCGGCAGACCCCAAGGTGGCCGACTTCTTCGAGAAGGCCGTGGAGGGCGCACCGGCAAAGGCCGTGCCCACCGTGGCAAACGTCATGGTCAATCTCGTCCCCAGCTACGACGCCCTCAACCCGGCGCAGGTCAGGAGCATCTCCGCGCTTCTTGCCGAGGACGCCATCACCTTCGCGCAGGCGCGCGAGGTGCTCGACGCCGTCAACGGCACCGAGGACGACCCGGAGCGCGTGGTGGACGAGCGGGGGCTGCGCCAGGTCACCGACACCGGCGCCCTGGAGCCCATCGTGGACGAGGTCCTGGCCCGCTGCGCCGACCAGGTCCAGCAGTACCACGACGGCAACAAGAAGGTCATCGGCTTCCTCGTCGGCCAGTGCATGAAGGCCGCCAAGGGCTCCGGCAACCCCAAGCTCTTCAACCAGCTCCTCGCCCAGAAGCTCGGCTAGCAAAGAATGGCACGAAGGGGCTGTCCCCTTCGTGCCATTTGCGATGTGGGGGGCGGCGTGTGGTCAACCGAACGCAGCAGATACTGCTTCAACTGGTGCAGGCGGATGGTCCGCTTACGTCCGAGGAGATAGGACGCAGGATTAGCGTGTGCGGGCGGACCGTCCGCTCGGAGATTCCCGAGATCTCCCGGCAGCTGGCCGCTGCCGGGGCCTCGCTAACGGCCAGAAGAAACTATGGCTATCGGATCGAGGTGCGCGACAGGGGTCGCTACCGGGAGTTCTGCCAGCAGCTGGGCATCAAGTCGATGCAGATAGCCGCCGCTGGTTACGATGAGACGACCCGCATGCTCTTCGTCTGTCGGCGACTCGTTGGCGCCGCCGATGGCGTCCGGGTCGACGAGCTTGCCGACGAGCTCTCCCTCACCCGCTCGGCTCTGAGGGAGCCCCTTCGCCGCGCCACGGCGTTCTTCTCGAGCTATGGGCTCAAGGTGCGCTCCGTGCCGAGCTATGGGCTCAAGGTGACGGGCGACGAGTATCGCATGCGCCTTGCCTCGACCGAGCTCTGCGCGGCCCACTTCCACAAGGCGGCCCTGGGCGACGTCGACGAGGGCTTTGCTCGCCTCATCCGCTGCGACGAGGACGAGCGCCAGGAGATACGCCACGCCTACCTCGCCGTCCAGCGCGAGAGCGGCTGGGTCCTGAGGGACAGCATGACGCAGCGTGTGGCCATGTATCTCGTGATCGCGCGCAACCGGATGCGCGACGCCCACGCCGTATCGATGGCTCCCGATGAGCTTGAAGCGCTTCGCACCTCTCCGCTGTTTGCGGTCGCGCGGGAGGTCTTCTCCGTGCTGGCCGGACGCTTTGACGGCTTCTTTGCGCCCGAGGGAGAGGTGGCTGCCCTTGCGCTGCTCCTGCTCTGCAACCTTGACCTGAGCTCCGAGCGAGACGTGTGCCGCCCCCTGCCCTCGGTCTTGGAGGGCCTTGCCCCCATTCGCGAGCGGGCCCTCTCGGAGGCGGGCGCCACCCTCGGCCTTGACCTCGCAACCTGCGAGCTCGCCGCCCCGGCCTTCGACAGGGCCCTTGCCCCGCTGCTCGTCGAGCACCGCTTCGGCCTGGACGGCCAGATGCGCTTCCTGCACGAGAACGAGGCAATCTACCTGGAGAGCCCCGTGGCGGTCCTCTGCGCTTGCCGCATCGCCCAGGCCCTGCGTGGCATAGCGGGGCTTGCGCCCTCGGAGGACGCGGTGGGCTCGCTCGCCTCGGTCGTCATGAGCGTGCTCGGGGAGGCCCCCTACCCGGTGTGGCCCCTGCGCGTCCTTGTGACCGACGCGAGGGGCGTCGAGTGCGCGCGACGCAAGGGGGAGATGCTGCGCGATCGCTTTCCGGACCTTGTCGGTCCCGTGCGGGCGTGCGAGCTCTACGAGATCCGCGGATACGACGAGCGCGACTACGATGCCGTCCTCACCGACTCCCTGCCGGTGAGCTACAACTACACCTATCCCATGGCGAGGCTCCGCCTGAACCAGGGAAGCCGCGACTATGCGCGCGTCCACGACGAGGTGCTGCTGAACGCCTATCACCTTGGCGAGCTGGTGCCGGAGGCGTCGGCTCTGAGCGTGGTCAGGGGGTTCAGGGCAGGCTCCAGAGAGCAGTTCGTGCAGCTCCTGGCCCTTGAGCACGAGCACGATGCGGACGTGCGCTCGGAGATGGCGGCCCGGCTGCTCCGTGACGAGGGGACGTACGGGTCGTGGGAGCATGGCGGCGTGGTGGCGATCACGGACGCCTGCGCGCCCGGCCAGGAGGAGCGCGTCGAGATCTTCGAGCTCGACCGTCCCGCGGTGTGGTCTGGCTCGCGCCTCAGCTGCCTCGTCTTCCTTCGGCTGCGCCTTTCGGGCGAGACGTGCCGCGTTCGCGCCCGGGAGCGCCTGGCCGCCCAGCTCGTCGAGGGGCTCGCCTCTTCGGGGCACGCGCGAGACGGCTTTCTCGCTGCGGCCGAGGAGGATCCAGCGGCCTTCTTCGAGGGTCTTCTGAGGGCCTCGCTGTGCCTGTCCTAAGGTTGAGCCAACGCGTCGCTTGGGGCAAAACCTGCAGTTGTCTTCCGCTATTGTTCTTCGTACTCAATAATTGCCGCAATTAATAGAAGAAGACTGCGCGGACATTAGATCAGCCCCTCGATAGAATCTATATAACTTGAAAGGCGCCCAATGGGCCCGTCGAGGGGAGTCGCGATGCTCCGCGTTTTTCTCGCCTCTCATGCACATCTGGCCAGTGGCCTTCAATCTGCGGTCGAGCTGCTCGCGGGCATCGGGGACCGGCTCTTCGTATGCGACGCCTACGTCGACAGAGGGACGTTCGACGTCTCCGGCGCACTCAATGACTTTCTTGCGGACGCCGCCCCCGACGACCAGATCCTCCTTCTGAGCGACCTCTACGGCGGCAGCGTCAACACGGCGCTTGCCCCCGCCCTTGTCGACCCGCGCGTTCGCCTTGTGTCTGGCGCCAACCTCGCGTTCGTCCTTGCCGTCCTCCTGGAGGACGCGCCCATCGATGACGACCGGCTCGCGGAGATGGTCGAGGAGGCAAGGGGCTCGCTGAGGGTGGTCTCCATCGGAGAAAACGACGAGCAGTACCCGTCGGATGACGGAACCGACGGCTTCTTTGAGTGAGCAAGCCAAGCTGAAGGGGAGGCGAGTGAGATGATTAAGCAAATCAGGCTGGACGAGCGTCTCATCCACGGTCAGGTGGCGGTCAAGTGGAGCCGCATCCTGGGCGTGAACCGCATCATCGTGGCCGATGACGAGGCGGCTTCCAACGGGCTCATGCAAAAGGCCCTCATGATGGCCGCGCCGAACGACGTCAAGGTTGCCATCGTGGGCGTTGAGCGCGCGATCGAGCTCTGCCGCAATCCAAAGGCGGACGCGCTGAGCATCCTCGTGATTGTGAGCAACCCCAAGGCGCTGCTCGCGGTTGCCACGGCCCTGCCGAACGCGGGCGGGGTCAACGTGGGCAACTACGGCCGAGTCGCGCCCCAAAATGACGGACTCGAGCGCAGGGCCTTGGGCAAGAACCTCTACGCGGACGACGGCGAGATCGCGCTTCTGCGCAAGGTCGTGGACACCGGCCTTCCCTGCGTGATGCAGACCGTCCCCGAGGACGTTGCCCAGGACCTGGCGCGCGTTCTCGCGTAGGGCCTGCCCCAGGCGCTTTCCGGAAGAGCAACCAAACAACAGAACAAGAGTGAGGAGTCGCCATGTCAGCTGCTACGGCCGGCATCGTGTGTGGCCTTGTGTACCTTCTTATCTACGTGACGGACAATGCCTTCATCTCGTGGGACTGCACCACGCGTCCCATCGTCGTGGCTCCGCTCACGGGTCTTCTACTTGGCGACCCCGTGACGGGCATCGTCATGGGTGCCTCCCTGGAGGCCATCTTCATGGGCATCTCCGCAATCGGAGGCTCTATTCCCTCGGACGCTCTCTCGGGGTCGATTATCGCCGTGGCTTACGTCGTGCTCTCCGGCGGCGACCAGCAGACCATGACGACCGGCCTTGCGCTTGCAACGGGAATCGGCGCCATCATGGGCCCGGTGAACAGCCTCGTCCGCACCCTGCGCGGCCTGCTCGCGCCCTACTGGGAGAAGCTTGCCGAGCAGTGCAGGCCCGGCCGCTTCTTCGCCATGAACGTCCTGGTGATCGTCCTGACGACGCTGCCCGTGGCGGCGGTGGTCGGCCTGGGAGTCGGCCTGGGCGTTGATGCCCTCCAGACGGCGCTTGACGCGTGCCCCACATGGGTCATCACCGGGCTCTCCGCGGGCGGCGCGATGATGACGGCCGTTGGCCTCGGCATCCTCCTTTCCATGGTGTGGTCGGGCAAGCTGGCGGTCTTCTTCTTCGTGGGCTTCGTCCTGACGCAGTCACTCGGACTTCCGAGCCTCGGCGTCGCGGTCATCGGCGCGGGAATCGCCCTGTTCTACTTCTTCGTCGAGAAGGACGCGCTTGACACGATTCGCGGTCGCTCCGCTGGAGCCCAGACCGCCGAGGACGAGCCGGCCGCAATGGCGCCCTCGAACAGCGACGAGGACTTCTTCGCGTGACCCGGAACCCGAGACCATACAGAGAGAAGGCTGTCATGACCGACAAGATCGAGAAGACCGCGACGTCAGAGCCGACCGAGGCCTCGGCCGAGCGCGGGGAGTTCAGCCCCCAGGAGAAGAAGACGCTCAGCAAGATGTTCTGGCGCTCTCACACGGTGTTCTGCGGCTTCAACATGACCAAGATGGAGGCGAATGGCTTCACCATCACGATGTCGCCGGCCATCGAGGAGATCTACAAGGACGACCCGGAGGGAAAGCGCGACGCCTACAAGCGTCACCAGGCCTTCTTCAACACCCATGCCGTGGCGTTCAACTTCATCGCCGGCCTGTGCTACGCGTTCGAGCGCGACGTTGCCGCCGGGCGAATGCCCAAGGAGTCCGTGAACGCCATCAAGGCCTCGCTCATGGGCCCCACGGCGGGCATGTTCGACTCGCTGTTCTTCAACTGCCTGCGCGTCATTGGCGCTGGCGTGGCCATGGGCCTGTGCGCCCAGGGCAACGCGCTCGGCGTGCTCCTCTTCATACTCATCTACGGTGTCACGCAGTCGGTCTGCAAGAAGGTCCTGCTTGACGTCGGCTACCGGCTGGGCGCCTCGTTCGTGGACAAGGTGTTCCAGAGCGGCCTCATGAAGCTCGCGACCACGGCCGCCTCCATCCTCGGCCTTGTCATGGTCGGCTCCATGACGTCGACGACGGTGAGCGTGCCGCTCACGTGGACCATCGGCACGTCTGCCGAGACGTCTGTGGCTGTTCTCGACCTCCTGAACGCCATCTACCCCGGCATCCTCAGCGTTGCCGTCGTGCTGCTCATGATGTGGCTCATCAAGAAGAAGCAGGTTCGTCCCACGCTGCTCATCCTGTGCGTTCTGAGTGCAGGTCTGCTCGGCGCGGCGCTTGGCATCTTCTAGGGCGCGGGGTGCAGGCAATGAGCAAGAAGCTGATTGTTTCCGCGGATGACTTCGGCCTCTCGGAGGCCTATGACCTGGGCGCCGTCAAGGCGTACCGGGAGGGGGTGGCAAGTGTCCTCTCGCTCATCGTGAGCACGGACGAGGCCCCACGGGCGGTCGAGCTGCGCAACCGGCGCTGTCCGGAGGCCCAACTTGCCCTGCACGTCAACTACTGCGCCGGGCGCCCCGTCAGCGACCCCGCGGACATCCCCTCACTCGTGGACGAGCGAGGCCTCTTCCATCGCAGCTCGGAGTGGGTCCAGGGGCCGATGGGAGATCCCAAGTGCCAGGGTAGCGTCAGTCCGACGTTCGAGGACCTGCTCAGAGAGATGCGGGCGCAGGTCTGCCGCTACGAGGAGCTCGTTGGGGCGCCTCCCCGGCGGGTTGAGGCACACAGCGTGATGACGGAGGAGATGCTCCGGGCGTTCGCCGAGGTCGGGGACGAGCTGGGCGTTCACAACGAGTCCATCCAAGGCGAGGAGAGCCCGACCCTTCGCTCGTGCGGGGAGTGCGTGCCCGAGGGCGGTCGTGCGGCAAAGCTTGCCCTCGTCGCGCGGGGCTGCACGCCCGAGGACTGGGAGAGCGACGCCTTCGGCATCCTGGGATGCCCCCACGAGATTGCGATTCTCCACTTCCACCCAGGCTACGTCGACCAGCGCGTCGTCGACTGCTCCTCGCTGGTGCTGGCACGTTGCCGGGACCTGCAGACGCTCACCGACCCTCGTGTCCGGGCGTGGGTTGAGGCAAACGGCATAGACCTGGTTGACTACGACGCGGTGTACCGCGACTAGCAGAAAAAAGGGGCCTCGACCTCGGGCGGGGCGGCGAGAGGCACGCGCTTCTCGCCGCCCCTCTTGTTACCGTACGCGCACGTTCTTGGCTGCGCTGGGCAACGCGCGCCGCCCGAGCGCTAAACTGACCCGCATCGCTATTTCCGTCCAACAGGGGGAGAAGAACATGAACGTCACCAGAAGGAACTTCCTCGCGGGTACCGGCATTGCCGCCACCGCCGTCCTGGCCGGCTGCGGCTCTTCCGACGGCGGCTCTGCCTCCGGCGAGAAGACCTACAAGATCGGCGTGGTCCAGCTGACCGAGCACGCTGCCCTGGACGCCTCCAACGAGGGCTTCGTCGAGGCCGTCAACGCCTCCGGCCTCTCCGTCTCCATCGACCAGCAGAACGCCCAGAACGACCAGTCCGCCTGCCAGACCATCGCCTCCAAGTTCGTGGGCGATGGCGTCGACCTGATCTTCGCCATCGCCACGCCCGCCGCCCAGGCCGCGGCCGGCGCCACCGCCGAGATCCCCATCGTCGGCACCGCCATCACCGACTTCGCCGCCTCCGGCCTGGTCCAGGACAACGACAAGCCCGGCACCAACGTCACCGGCGCCTCCGACCTCACCCCGGTCGCCGAGCAGCTCGAGATGATGCAGAAGGTCCTGCCCGACGTTAAGAAGGTCGGCCTGCTCTACTGCACCGCCGAGTCCAACTCCGACGTCCAGATCAAGGCCGCCAAGAAGGAACTCGACAAGCTGGGCCTCGAGTACACTGACTTCACCGTCTCGAGCTCCAACGAGATTCAGTCCGTCGTCGAGTCCGCCGTGGGCAAGGTCGACGCACTCTACTCCCCCACTGACAACACCATCGCCGCGGGTGCTTCGCAGGTCGGCCAGATCTGCAAGGAGAACAAGCTCCCCTTCGTGACCGGCGAGGAGGGCATGTGCATGGCCGGCGGCCTGTTCACCCTCTCCATCAACTACAAGGACCTCGGCAAGGTCGCCGGCGAGATGGCCGTCAAGATTCTGAAGGGCGAGTCCAAGCCCGCCGACATGGCCATCGAACACCTCTCCACCTCCGATCTCGTCGTGGTCAAGAACGACGAGATGGCCCAGGCAATCGGCGTGGATTTCTCCGCGCTGGACGCTTAAGGAGCAAGCATGCTCGTCGCACTTCAAGGCGCCGTCTCCCAAGGCATCCTCTGGGGCATCATGGTGCTCGGCGTCTTCATCACCTTCCGTCTGCTTGACATCCCCGACATGACCGTCGACGGCTCCTTTGCCCTCGGTGGCTCCGTCGTGGCCGTCCTGGTGGTCAACCTGGGCGTAGACCCGGTGGTCGCCGTCCTCGTGGGCATGCTCGCCGGCGCCGTGGCCGGCGCCGTGACCGGCCTTCTGGCCACGGTCTTCGAGATCCCGGCCATCCTCGCGGGAATCCTCACCCAGATCAGCCTGTGGTCCATCAACCTGCGCATCATGGGCAAGTCCAACACGCCGCTGCTTGCCAACGAGACGATCTTCTCGCGCATCTCCGCGGTCACGGGCCTGCCGCAGAGCACCGTCACCATGATCGTGGGCGCCGTGCTGGTGGTCCTCATCGTCTTGGCCCTCTACTGGTTCTTTGGCACCGAGATCGGCAGCGCCCTGCGCGCCACCGGCAACAACGAGGCCATGATCCGCGCCCTCGGTCAGAACACCAACGCCACCAAGATGATCGCCCTCATTGTCTCCAACGCCCTCGTCGGCCTGGCCGGCGGCCTCATCTGCCAGAGCCAGAAGTATGCCGACATCGGCATGGGCACCGGCGCCATCGTCATCGGCCTGGCCGCCATCGTCATCGGCGAGGTGCTGGGACGCCTGCTTCCCGGCGGCCTCTCCAAGTTTGGCGCGCGCCTGGCCGCGGCCGTCATCGGCTCCATCGTGTACTTCCTCATTCGCGCCGTCGTGCTGCAGATGGGCATGGACGCCAACGACATGAAGCTGCTCTCCGCCATCATCGTCGCCGTGGCCCTGTGCGTGCCCGTGGTCTGGGAGCGCTACCAGCTGCGCAGCTCGTACACGAGGGGAGATGAGTCGGATGCTTAGGCTCTCGCACGTCACCAAGACGTTCAACAAGGGCACCGTCACCGAGAAGCGCGCCCTCACCGGCGTCGACCTCACTCTGAACGACGGCGACTTCGTCACCGTCATCGGCGGCAACGGAGCCGGCAAGTCTACGCTGCTCAACATGATCGCCGGCGTCTACCCGCTGGACTCCGGCGTCATCGAGCTGGACGGCAAGGACATCTCGCGCCTCTCCGAGGCCCAGCGCGCCAAGTACCTGGGTCGCGTCTTCCAGGACCCCATGCGCGGCACCGCCGCTGACATGCAGATTGTGGAGAACCTCGCCCTGGCCCGTCGCCGCGGCAAGCGCCGGGCCCTGACGCTGCTCATGGCCACCCTCACCGAGCCCAAGCTGCTGCTCCTCGACGAGCACACGGCGGCCCTCGACCCCAAGACCGCGGCCAAGGTGCTCGAGCTCACCGAGGAGATCATCTCCGAGCGCAAGCTCACCGCCCTCATGGTCACGCACAACATGACCGACGCCATCCGCCTGGGCAACCGCCTCATCATGATGGCTGACGGCCGCGTCATCTACGACGTCTCCGGCGACGAGAAGAAGTCCCTCACCGTGTCCGACCTTCTCCGCAAGTTCGAGGAGGTCAACGGCTCGGCGCTCGACAACGACAGGATGCTGCTGAGCTAGGACGGCGCAGACAACCTGACGGCCTTTGGAGGCCCCACGTCCGCAACGGGCGTGGGGCCTCTGCTTATCTTGCTAACCTTTGCTAATCTTGCTAAACCTCAAAATGAGGATGCGTTGCGAAAGGCGTTGGGGGAGGTCTGATGCGAGAGATCAATCCGTTTAAGCCAACGGCTGGAATGAACCCGCCCGAGCTCATTGGCCGTGACATGGTTCTCGGCGACTTCAGGGATGCGTTGGACAATGGACCGGGTGCCCCAGATCGCCTCATGCGCATTTCGGGCGTCCGAGGGGTGGGCAAGACCGTCCTTCTCAATGCGCTTGGAGACGTCGCCCGCTCTCGCGGCTTTCAGGTTGTTGACGTTGCCACCAATGCTGGGTTCTGCGACCGCATTCTCGGTGCGCTCACGAGGCGGCGCGAGGTCAGCGGGCTTACCGTTTCTCCTTCGATGTTTGGGATGAGCCTTGGGCCAATCGAGGTTTCAAGGTCCGCAACCCAGCTTGGCGAAGCCATGTTCGAGGCCTCAAGAAGTCATGGCCTTCTCATCACCGTCGATGAAATCCAGGGCGCCTCACTTGCAGAGATGCGAGAGCTAGGCAATGAGATACAGCTTCTTATTCGACAAGGCGCGAATGTGGCCTTTGCCTTCGCGGGGCTGCCAGCTTCCATAGATGGCGTCGTTGTTGATGAGACGCTGACGTTCCTGCAGCGCGCGAAGCACGTGGAGCTGATGCGCCTCTCTGACTACGAGGTCGGCGATTCCTTTGAGGAGACAATGGCGAAGGGCAACCGCACAATTGGCGACGAGGCTGCGCAGCTGCTGGTGAGCGCTGCTGCCGGTTATCCCTTTATGGTGCAGCTTGTTGGTTATTACGCTTGGCAGGCGTCAAGCCGTCGGGACTCAAGCGAGGTCACTCTTGAGGACGCCAAGAGGGGCGTTGAGATTGCACGGAAGAGTTTCGACAATATGGTCATTGCTCCTGCTCTCAGAAGGGTCTCGCAGAGACAGCTCGAGTACCTCGTTGCCATGGCCAGGTGCGGGGAGGGGCCCGTGGCAACGGGTGCCGTTGCGAAGCGTCTTGGTGTCGAGCCGAGTGGCGTGAGCTCCTACCGCAAGCGTCTAATCGATGCGGCCATCGTGGAGTCCCCGGAATACGGACTTGTGAACTTCGCCATTCCCTATATGCGCGAATATCTTCTCGCCCATATGGCCGAGCGGGAGTAGATCCGTAAGTCCCCGGTGAATCTGCTGATTCGCGCTGCGGCGTCGCGCGCACCCTGCTAGACTGTCGCGCGGACAAACGCCAAGACACAGGGGAGAAGAGCGTGGCCACACAGACGGCGACGGCCGAGCGCGAGCAGATGCCCATCCAGGAGATCGGTCCCGACAGCTACCGGGTTGCCTACGAGGGAGACCCGCTGGCCCCCGTCTGCGAGGACCAGACCGAGGAGGAGGCCCGCCGCAGCGACGAGGTGGCCGAGCACCGCACGGAGGGCTACGGCAAGGTCGCTTTCTTCCTCATGCTCAACGTCGGCCTCATCCTCACTGCCGTGGCCATGGTGCTCTTCAAGACGCCCAACCACCTGGCCTTTGGCGGCACCACGGGCGTGGCCATTGTCCTGGGTGCCCTCTTCCCGCAGCTGCCGGTTTCATCGTTTATGTGGGTGCTCAACGTGGCGCTCGTCATCCTGGGCTTTGTGCTCCTCGACCGCAAGGCCATGATCTGGAGCTCGTTTGCCTCCATCGCGCTCTCCGCGTACGTCTCGCTCTTCGAGTGGATCTTCCCGGTGACGCAGTCCATCACGGGAGACCTCACCCTGGACGTCTGCTTTGCCGTGCTTCTCCCCGCGCTGGGAAGCGCCCTTGTCTTTGACATCGGCGCGTCCACGGGCGGCACCGACATCCTGGCCATGATCTTGCGCAAGCGCACGGACGTGGAGATCGGCAAGGCGCTCTTTGCCGTGGACATTGCCATCGTGTGTGCCGCGGCGGTCATCTACGGCCCGCGCACCGGCCTGTGGTGCATCCTGGGCCTGGTGGCCAAGACCTTTGTGGTGGACACGGCCATCGAGTCCATCCGCCAGCGCAAGGTCTGCCAGGTCATCTGCAAGTACCCGCATGAGGTGGAGGAGTTCATCGTTCGCAAGCTCGGCCGCACCGCCACGGTGCAGACCGGCTGGGGCGCCTACTCCGGCCGTCGCGTTATCATCCTGACCACGGTGCTCACCCGCCGAGAGGCCATGGAGCTGCGCCTCTACGTGCGCGGCATCGACCGCGGCGCCTTCATCACCATCACCAGCAGCTCCGAGATCATCGGCCGAGGCTTCCGCGGCATCAACTAGCGGCCCCTCACAAATTGGGGACGTGTTCAAATTTGCGCAAACTTGGGACAGGTTTGTCTTCTCCCGCATGAATTGCGAAGGACGAACCTGTCCCTTTCTTGCGCAAAAACGAACACGTCCCCAATTTGCGGGATGTTTCCGTCGTGGGGCGGCTCGGTGGCAGGTGGCGAGCGCGGGCTATGCTGGTCTGAACGCCAGCCCACATCCCGCGAACAGCCAAAGGAGAAGTGCATGCGCCGCATCAAGACCATCGATGACATCACCAAGGACGGCCAGGTAGAGTTCGGCGAGGGGTACCAGATTGTGTCCGAGGCCTCCGAGGCCGACGCCATCCTGATGCGCTCTACCGACCTTCACGGCTACGAGCTGCCGCCCTCCATCCGTGCCATCGCCCGCTGCGGCGCCGGCGTCAACAATATCCCGGTGGAGGAGTACGCGCGCCAGGGCGTCGTGGTCTTCAACTCCCCGGGCGCCAACGCCAACGCGGTCAAGGAGATCGTCATCGCGATGCTCATCCTCTCCAGCCGCGGCGTGGTGCAGTCCATGGAGTGGGTTCGTGCCCACGCGGACGACCCGGACATCCTCGTCGACGCCGAGAAGGCCAAAAAGGCCTTCGTCGGCCACGAGCTCAAGGGCAAGCGCATCGGCGTGGTGGGCCTGGGCAACGTCGGCTCCAAGGTGGCAAACGCCTGCGTCGACCTGGGCATGGACGTCTACGGCTACGACCCGTTCATCTCCGTGGAGCACGCCTGGGCGCTCTCCCAGAGCGTGCAGCGCGTGGGCACCCTCGAGGACCTCTGCCGCAACTGCGACTACCTGACCCTGCACGTGCCTTCCAAGCCCGACACCGTGGGCATGATCGGCGCTGACCAGCTGGGGCTCCTCAAGCCGGGCGCGGTTCTCATCAACTTCGCGCGCGAGACCATCATCGACGAGGACGCCGTCGACGCGGCGCTGCGCGGCGGCCGCCTCTCCTGGTTCTCGTGCGACTTCGCCACGCCCAAGACTGTGCGCATGCCCAACACCTTCATCACCACGCACTCCGGCGCCGGCACCGGCGAGGCCGAGGCCAACTGCGCCGACATGGCGATCTCCGAGCTCAAGGACTACCTGGAGAACGGCAACATCGCCAACTCCGTCAACTACCCGTCCTGCTCCATGGGCAAGGCCCGCGCGGCCAGCCGCATTGCGTGCCTCCACGCCAACGTGCCCAACATGATCGGCCAGATCACGGCCGTCCTCGCGCACGACAACGCCAACGTCCAGCGCATGGTCAACGAGTCCGCCGGTGAGAACGCCTACACCATGTTCGACACCGATGAGCACCTTGAGAACAAGACCATCGAGGCCTTGAAGGAGATCCCGGCCGTCTATCGCGTTCGCGTGATCAAGTAGCCGAGAAGTTCGAGCTGCCCATTCTTCTCGCCGTCCCAACAAAACCGACTTGGGTATGCGTCGACCAATACCCAGGTCGGTTTTTCTCGCCAAGAGACGATAAATGCCGGCTTGGGTATCCATTTGGGAATACCCAAGTCGGCATTTCTGACGGCAGGCGAGGTTGACAAAGGGAC
>ERZ1034669.300-NODE-300-length-19626-cov-181.770579_pt1 | contig 19626 bp, 33 predicted proteins | sample MGYA00520705_ERZ1034669 | MGnify/ENA primary metagenome ERZ1034669 (study PRJEB33766, sample SAMN09781766) | gut metagenome | biome: gut microbiome | host: Homo sapiens | place: Madagascar | study: EMG produced TPA metagenomics assembly of the PRJNA485056 data... | reverse complement strand
TATATGGGCAGACTGCAATACCAAGCGGCAGTTATGAATGCGTATATACCTACTCTAACAGATTCAAGAAGATGTTGCCATTGATTCTGAATGTCAAAGGATTTGAAGGAATACGCATACATAGCGGTAATTCCGCAAAAGACACATTAGGCTGCATCTTAGTTGGGAAAAACGACAAGAAAGGTTGGGTTAGCGATTCTCGATTCTGGACAAACAAGCTCATTCAGACAATGAAGACAGCTTGGGATAAAAAGGAAAAAGTAACGATTGTAATTCAGTAGCTTATGAAACTGATTGATAAGATAACAAGAGTTGTAATTGCTATTGCAGTAGCAATGCTGATTCTATCAATGTTCTGTAGATGTAAAGCTAAAGAACGAGTGGTAGAGAAACAGACATATATCACTGACAATCGCAATGAGTCTAAGTGGGATTCACTCTTCAATGCAAGACTTATTAAGGAGTTGGAATCATATAAAGTATCTCGCAAGGAATCCGTGAAGTCAACCACCAAGGAAAAGACGCATGTCAAAGATAGTACAGCATCCAAGTACGATGCAAATGGTAACAAAGTTGGAGAAGACAGATTCCACTACGAATATCACGAAATATCACAGGAGGACGTACAGATACTAAGAGATAGTATTTCGACCCTTAAAGAATACAAGGATAGTACGTCGATATATCGTAGCAAGTGTGACTCCTTAATCTCTGTGATAAGCAAAATATCGAAAGATAAAGTATATGTAGAGAAACAACTATCAAGGACTGACAGGGCATTTTTGAATATAGGTAAGATAGCTTCAGTTTGTCTTTTCATAGGCATTCTCGCATTTTTAGGTTGGATATACTGGAGATTAAAGCTATATAAACGTTCTTAGTTTTTTCTAATGTTTTAATTTGGTTATTAGTTGATACAAACAAAAAGGGGTGACCGCACGCGATGTGTAGCCACCCCTTAACATATAAGATAATGCACAGAAATTATTCTTCAGCTCCCTGGAGGAACTTGATACCATACTTCGTCTCGTAGTGTTTCTGCTGATCTTCACTCAGCAGCTTGGTTTCACTGTCGTAGAATATGGTCAGCAGCTCTCCGTAATCTTTGTCGTAGAAGTAGTTGTATTTATTGCAGAGATAGTTCCTTGCACAGAGACATCTGCTCGGAATGGTCTTGAACTTGCGTCGTGTCTTCTGTTTTATTCCATTCGTTGCTCTGTACCTGTCAAGCCTCAGCGTCTTTTTTAGAGATTCTGAACGTTTAGCTATTATCTCCGGCCTTACTATTGCCTGAGCACATTTCAGCCGAAGTCTTTCTTCCGTTTCCTGGGTATGAGTAACACCAAGTGACTTTGCTATGCTTGTTACACATGACTTTGTTATTCCAAGCTCTTTGGAAATTTCGGAAGAAGAGTAATCCGGATATAGCTTACGGACAGATTCCCTGATTTTCTCTCTTTGCTCTTTTCTTGCGTCCTTGAACGAATCCCCATGCAGCCTATGTAGCCACCAGTAAACAGTCTGTACTGCGCAACCGAAGCTCTTGGCCATCGCATAAGGAGATTCGTAAGGGTGTTCCTTTATGTACGTTTTCTGTTCATCTGTGATATTCATGAGCTACCTAAAATCACCATTACCATCAATCTTACCTCTGTCCTTTCGAGAGGCAAGCTTATCAAGATTCTCCTGACAGATGGAATTTACATTCCACCCAAATACCGAACAGATTCCGTTCAGCTGCCAGAAGCAGTCACCAAGCTCGGCACGAATTGCCTTGATCTCCTCATCCGTAACGTCATCGCGAACCACCAGGTTACTTTCCTCGACGTGAGCCTTTCCTTTTCGGATAAGCTTACCGATCTTTGATGTAAACTCGCCAAGTTCACCCATAAGATTAAGGGTCATGTAGCTAAAGTTCTCACAACTAGGCATGCAAGTAGTCATTGCAGCCTTCTGATACTCATTAAGTGTCAATTCTTCATTTTCCATTTTATATTTAAAGTTTAAAATTCATGTTCACCACATACTTGGTCGCAAGATGATTCATGCTCGTTATTGCTGCACCATCCTACGCCGTAAACGTCTTCGTTGCCAAAAACCAATGACAGTTGCCACAATATCTTTCTTTATACATCTTGCGTTGCTTCCTTTTTGGCTTTATCTAATACTTTCAAAATATCATAACTAGCTATTTCGTCTGCATAACGCATAGGAATGTAACCACTTTCATAGCCCCTTACGGCACAATTATTAACAGTAAGTCTATAATTAATTCTAAGAATTAACTCATACACATTATCGTCAGATTCACATTTTCGTAACCCATCTTCTATATCTCCTCTAAGAAGACACGGAACATCGTGAGTTTTTATGTAATTTAAAACTATTTCTTTGTAGCTCATATCACTTAAACTTAATAACAAAAAACTCGGTATCAAGCCACTTGTCAGGGCATAAGCCTTTCTTAGGCTTACCGATGGTGATTTTCTTATCTCTTAAAATCCTTACAAACCTCATCGAAAGAGACTTGACGCATTCCAAGATGCAAGCATAGTCCATACCCACATGGACTGCAACATGTAAAATTCTTGCAAAAAGCGCAACTTTTAATCTTCTTCTTCTTTGCCATATCACTTGAATTTGATGATGAAAAATTCATGATCTAACCACTTATCAGGGCACATACCTTTCTTCGGCTTGCCGATGGTGATACTCTCAATCTCCTTCTCTACCTTTGGGCTATCGTCATAGTAGCCGTTCTTGAAGAGAACGTGAGTGAATGGTACGAACTTCATTGTACCATTATTCAGTTTCTCCTTGATAGTATTGATGTCTATAAGCATCTCAAATGTCTTACCGATATGAAGCTTATCGTACTTATCGAAATCTTTAAATTCCTCATCCTTGATAAGGAGAAGGCGACTCATCCAAAAGTCTTTAATTATCCGATACTCTTCAGTCTTCTCGCCAGTCACAATCTTATCAAACCATTCTTTGCTGACGGTGAGGGTCAATACTTTCTTTTCCATACGCTTACTTTTTAATTAGTTCATACACTTTTTCTAGCACATCTGTTGGTAGCGTGCTAAGACGGCAATTTCTTATATAGCTGATGATGACATCACGCTTATGTTCCTCCTCTATATCGGCAATCACCTGTTCTGTAGCTCTCCCAATAGAGCTGACATAAATTTCGCAGTCTCCAGCTTCAAAGCCATCCTTCTTGCGGTACTTGTGTCCTTCAACTATGATGAAGTTCTTAGTCAGTCTCTCTACCTTGCAGACAGTTCTATCTTGAAATCTGCGGTACAGGATAACCTTGTCTCCTATCTTAATGTCTTCTAGATTTTCCATACTCAGAATGTTTTAATCATTATATTTCTGTCTCTTCTTAACTCAGCGTTAAACTTTCGCTTATCTCTTAGGTTCGGCTTGTAGTCCGTCTTATGGCATACGCTAATAATGTGTATGTCTGCTTATAGATTGTACTTTACCATTGCTATTCGTGAAATATACATATTTACCACCATCATAAAAACGGTACACTGAAACTCCATCAATCTCAAATAGCTTAACAACATTAAAGTTGTATTCGGAATCAGTTGTTTTAACTGGAGTTCCGTTCTCTCTGCAACCTACTATTAGAATAGTTGCAAGTACTACTAATATTAACTTTTTCATACGCTACTTATTTTTAGTTAAACTTATCGCCTTGATGATGCGGTGGTCTCCCTTATCTCCATTCCCTGCAATATAAATAAGAGATTGATGCAGCCAATAGGGAGAGAGCTTGTCTAATCCTTTATTTATCTTCTTTGCTAATCTAACCTTCATACACTACTTCTTTTTATGACAAGGACAACTTCTTGCGTGAATAACACAAACTCCGTGTTTCGTGTCCACTACCAGATAATCGTGTCCTTTCTCTGTGAATACAGACAAACCAATAATAGTTTATCTAAACTTAACACAAGATTTTTTTGCCAATCATGTAAAATACCTATAGATGGTATTATAAATCTCACGAAGAACCCTGCAATTCTATAGAAAATACAAGATACTAAGAAGAATGGTATTGCCATCACCATAAAGAAAATTACAATGGGAAATATAATATTTACAATTACTTTCTTCATTTTTCACCTTCCTTTCTACTGCAAGTTCTTGCCTCACAAGGAGGGCTAAAAGATGCCATAAATTGACTTTCCAATGCTTTTGCTTTTTCAAGTGTATCAGCATACCCAAAGCGTTCATTATATGTGACTAAATAAACTTGCTTTATCATTTTTCACCTTCCTTTCTGTCGTATATTGAGCCACAGACCACACAATCATTGCTTAACGCATAGAGTTTGAAGATAAATGCGTTCTCTCCAATGTAAGAAGCCACAAATTCGCCATCGATATATCCTACTTCATACATCGGAAAACTTTTTTCTGCTAGAAGGTCTCCCTCGTAGATTTCCTTGCCATCCTCATCTTTCAGCCCCGTGAACTGGCAGACAGTGGAAGGGTCAACAGAAAAAGCACCGCCACCTTCTATTGGAACTATGATAGCACCATTCTCGTAGGAATGCAGCAAGTCTCCGATTGCCCATCCTTTGCCATCAAGACGTTTAGCCTTGAACTTTATGTCTTCTAATTTCATAAGCTATAATTCTTCTTTTTCCATTTCAACACGCATCAGGAAATTGTCAGCAAAGTTTTCAAAATCAAACTTGCCATCTATTGTTCCATGAAAGCGATACTTAGTGAAGCACTTCTTGCACTCACAGACCATCATGTAGCCGTAAGGAGTATCACACCATCCGATAATATTTCTAGCGTGGCAACTACAGCTTTTATTATCACACTCCTCATTAGGACAATTAAGTCCTTCACTATACTCTATAGACTCCCAATTACTAATCTTCATCGGGAGCATTTCTTCCATTAAACTTTTATCAGCCATAACTATATCTTTTTAAGTTTTATCTTTATTGCCTTCAAATTTCTTTCACCTCCATCCCAAAAACATGAACGTCTAAGATAGAAAGGTTGACCTTTAAGCCAAGGGAACTTATCATAGAAAGCCTTCCATTTAGCCTTTCCTGCCTTCAAAGAAGGCACTTCAATACAACTTCTAGCATAGCAGCTACCAAAGACTAATGTATTATCACAAACGTTTTTATCCATAACTATTCCTCCAACTCTTTTAACCCTTCTTTAATTTAAACTGCCTTGCTAAAAACTGATTATTCTTTATCAAGTTGATAATTTCTTCTTCCGTATGAATGCCTTTCCAAAATAGTTCGGTATGATCTCCAACTCTGTCTTCATCTACAGAATATGGAACACCATAATTTGTATAGACCTCGCCATGGTGTTTGACAAGGTGCCACCCAGGGTTCTTTTGAATATTATTTATCCAACCTAAATTATCACATTCGCACCACATGTTATATTCGTCATTACTCAACGTTTTATCAATGCCCATAGGATAATGCCCTGGTTCCCCATTTGTTCCAAAATAAATAATATCTGCCATATTTTTTCTTTTTTACCCTCTCCCTGTCACCAAGGAGAGGGTGGTTAATTACTCAATACCATACGCCCCTGGCAGCTTCTTGATAATATCGCCACCATAGGCATTCTGGGTTAATTCTACAAACTCACGAATAGAAGTCTTTCCACCAAGAGACAATCCTCTATCTGACACGAAGGATTCTCTTCCCATTCGGCAAGAACCAGTCAGAACGTGATGATAAGTGAACAAGTCTCCGTTGTCATACTTAACATCATATTCAGGGAACTTCTTCTTAAATGCCTCTATTCTCTCTTCCTCCGTGCTATCATCGTACAGTTTCTCTTGAAGAGAAGCGAAAGCGTCTCGAAGAGTATCACCGTGAGCAAACTTGTTGTTTTCTTTGACTATAAAGCAAGGCTTTAACTGTAAGTCTGATTGAACGATAAAGCCTTGTGCTACGTTCTCACGAATTGATTTGAATATGGTGAGAGTGTTATCTACCATATAGACTTTATTTCCATTAACAACCTTTACGCCATAGCCATCGCCAGAGCCATAGCCAGAGTCAGAGCCATCGCCATAGCCATAGCCATAGCCATCGCCAGAGCCATAGCCATCGCCAGAGCCATAGCCAGAGTCAGAGCCATCGCCAATATCAATAGCTAAGAACTTTTTAATTTTATTCTCTAACGCTTCCATACGCTGACCTCCTCGATTGATTTGATAGCCTTGTCAGTGCAGGGGATAATCTCAATAGCGTCCAAGATAGTAATGCTATCTACTGTTACTGTGAACTTACAGCCTGTTGGATTTGAAGTGCCATCCTTTGCCAACTGAGACAATGATGCAGCACCACTCCAATACCAGATACGACGAGCATTCTCTAGTGTTACCTCACTGCCGTTCTGAGCGACCAATGTTCCAAACTCAACTCCGCTTCTGTTGCCACGGATGATTACTTTCTTTCCGATATTACTTTCCATTTTACTTTTATTTAATTAGTTAATGATTACTTACTTTATGCCCCGAAGGCGTTAAATACTTAATTTTCTATCTATTGCTTTTATCACTTCTTGTATGGAAGCTGCCTCATCGTTGGTTTTTGCGTATCGTCTGCTAAATATTGCCAGCATATTTCTAAGGCGAATAAAATCCGTTCTCAATAACTTATCATTGCCCATACCTACACCTCCATTTCGTGATTAAGTCCTAGTCCAAAGGAATATACTTTACTTCTTTCATATCACTTATTCTTTTGCTTATTATTCACTCTTCTGTACCCCTCTGTGCAAGGATGCTCATTGTAGCAGTACCTTCCGTCAGAGAGGGTGCAGAATATCTTACTATCGAAAGAACAACTAGCCATTGTTTGCAAATTGCTCAAATGTTATATCTTCACCATCATATATTGGTGCTGTAAATCCTGTTGCCATATCATTATATTTTTAGGTTACTATCTATATGCAAGGCATATAATAAATGTTGAAGTTCGTGAACATAGGTAAATTCAAAACGGAAATAGTGATTACATTCATTTATATAGCTCCAATCTCTAAGATTTTTACATTGACAGATTTGTAAGTCACCATAAGTCATCCTATCAAGCTCAACCCATTTATCATCTAGTTCCTTGGAAAACTGATAGCCACGCTTTTCACTGCCAACGTAAGACCAACCTGTGGATTTATTCCACCCATTCTTCTCTAAAATTGCGGTCACAAGATTAATGGGAACAATATCCTTAACCCAAGCACAGCTGTCACCAGAGAGATAGCCTTTCTCTCCTAATTCCGCACCTTCGATGTTCTCTAAGCAGACAACACCTTTCAGAACCGTTCCATCGTCCAACTTCAATGTCTTTGTTGGGTCTGATGATGTTACTCTGTAAACGACATCTTTTTCAGTACCTAAAGGTACTCCGTTTGTCATTACCAAATCTCCTGGAATGTATTCTAACTTATCCATACGCTTTACTTTTTATCAATGTTAAACCAAAACTCGCCATTCTCATTCTTTTCAAGAAGGCTCATTATCTTTGAGAATAGCTTAACGTTAAATGGGCAGTATGTTGTTAGCTCTTTCATTGCTCACCTCCTTTCTTTTTAGGAACATACTCATTCAACTCATCGTCAAACTCATAGCAGTCTGGGCAGTAGTGCTTATCACCTATCTCTATCCATTCGCTTTCCATTGCTTGCTCTTTTGCAGTTCCTTCGTCCAACCAAGCCACAATGCCATTAAACTCATCAATGAATGACTTTCCGCATCTGTCACATATTACAGAATACATAGTAATTGACTTAATCATGTTTATCTCCTTCCTTTGGCAGTAAATCATCAATGTAAAACCACTTTTTGATTTGATGAGTTTTTACAATACCCTTCCAAAGGCACTCATAGTCACCTTCCCCTTCTGAATTATCCATAAGGTCATTCATATCTAGGATAGTTGGCAAGGCTTGGTTATTTCCCCTGATAAGGGCTACTTGGCTATAGTCGTTTCTAGGAACTTCGTCATATCTATGCCAGAGGTTATCTAAGAACCAGTTGATACCTTCTTCAAAAGCCATTTGAAGTTCTATCGTGTAAGCTTCAATCTCATCATCTGTAGAATCATACTTATTAAAGGCATATTTACGTGCAGCCTCTTCTATCTTCTTTCCGTCTATCATAACCAACCAATTAATTTACACATTAACAAATATACATTGTATGCAGTTTTGTTTGCAAGAGCTTGATTACAATAGCAGCCAAGCTCACTAGTTCTATTCATCAGCCACTCTTTCATCCCTCACCTCCTTTCCAATCATCAGTTGTACCCAAGAGGTGCTTGGTCTCCTCGTTGTAAGGGATGCACTCATCAAACCAATTACCTCCTACTGCGTTATAAGGAGCCTCATAATCACCATCATCAAAGAAGCTGAACTGACATAATTTCCAAGTTTCCTTCTTATCTCTCATCAAGCACCAGTCCATTGGCTTAAACTCACACTTCTTAGGCAAGTCCTCAATCTGTTTGGTGTCTGGATTCCAACGCTTACCTTCCTTAGCTAAGGCTGAAAAGAGTTGCTGCTTCTCAGAGTCAGTGGCAGGGCGGTCATTATCAGTATATGCATAATAGTCTTTGAATATTTGTATTGGTCTGCCATCGTCATCAAAATTAAAACCAACATAGTAATGATTTTCATGCATTTTCTTGTTGACTACCTCTTTGAATATTCTAATATTCTTTTCCAGATTTGGTATCTTAAGCGTCACTATATCCCCATCCTTGAACTCTCGCTTAGGCTGCTCAATCTCCAAAGTCTCTAGGTTGAGCTTGCCACAAAATCGCTCCTCGATGGTGTTGATGTAGGTCTGAGCAGCAGCCTTGTCATCTTCAATATGATAGTCTTGTGTATTCTGCGCATCTAAATGAGATATATACCTCTTTTTACTTACACAAATCCAGTGTTTACCTTTAAAAGTAGTATAATCATCTTTTGAAAAACCATTAAAGATTATATGACTTTCGCTATCATTGCTAACCAGCACATCACCTTTCTTCCAAGCAAACTTGCTCCAATCTCGCATATACTTGGACGGGAAGAGACAAACTTCCGCAGTATCAGGTGCAGAGTTTGTTCTACCACTATAACTGAAAGTCCATTCTTTTTCTTCTCCATTTTTATCAGTAAAGGCAATAATAATTTCTTCTGGATAAGTGTTATTATAGCAATATATGCAATCCCCAAGCATCGGAGACCACAACTTTGTTTCTGTAGGCTTCTCATTCAGGATAGCCGCTATGTTAAGTTCTTTTTCCATGTTAATTTCTCATTAAATGACATTTAATTACTCTGTTTGGAGTATTAGCCAACATTCTGTTAAAATCGGCAACCAACTCCTTTTCTTTCTGCTCATAGAAGATAGGTTTACCCCCCCCGTAGGCATACCACAACTTGCTCCTTATGGTTGTTGGCGAAGGTGAGCATGCACTTGAGCTGTATTTCTTTCATAAGCTATAAGTTATAATGATTCAACACTAGCTTGCCATACACCTCTTGGTGGTCTGGCTTCAAGAACCTTGTCTGCAATCTCAACAAGGCTTGCTTGTACTTTCTCTCCATGTGAGGGCAGTGGAGCTTCTGAGCCATCTTGATTTGCTCTCTCACCCCCCCACAGGCTACTTGATATTGTTTGTAGGACATCATAACTAAACCCCTTCCAACATTACATCATTTACGTAATTCATAACCTCATTCTGACCTTGCTCGTTGAGGTTGTCGAAAGATGATTTAATCAACTCAGTTGCATCACTGCCAGATAAGGTATCAAGCATATTACTCAAAACGTCCTTTTGGTTTTGTTCCCCAAGGTTGTCAAAAATCTCCTTGATGAACATCTCCTTGTCAATGTCCTTTAGTTGACTGATACAATCAACCAAATCAATCTTAACTTTAAATCCTTCCATAATTACACCTCCTCGTTATATTTATAGACTAGTCCGACAACCAACTTGATAAGCTCATTATTCGTCATAACCCTAGTGTCCGTGTTACCGAGTCTTAATTCACCAATGATACGTTCAGCGACCTTCTGAATGTGTCCCATCTTAGACAAAGGGAAACGCTCAATGTCGGCAGCCTTATCAAGATGAAAGCTATCACGAAGATAAGTACCACGAATAACACCACAAACGGATGGACGTTTGGTGACTACCCATACACCTTCATTTAACTCGTGACATATACGCATACACACAGGCTCGTATCTGCCATTTACCTTACCATACAATGTATTTGATATGTCGTGCTCAGGAATCTTGTATTCCTGATAGCGACCTTTACTGTTCTTTACATACAGCTGTGGAATCTTTTTCATTTTTCTTACGTTTTAAGTTAGCTATTCTAGTTTCTCTAAGATATTCCTCAGATTTCTTCAATCCTAGCTTTTTGGCTTGCTTAGTGACCTCATAGATACTTCTGCCGAGGATCCTGGCAATCTGCTTGTTTGAGGTGTTCGGGTAAGCGACAGTCAATGCTCTCGTCTGAGTCTCGTTCCAAGGAGTACCGGTATTATCTTGTTCATTCTCCAGAAACTCACCATCAGCATTAAGGTTGAATCCGTTTAGGATACAGGCATTAGCCAGGGCTTTCTCTGCACGTTTCCAGTCGAGTACCTTCTGCCCGATAATTTCGAAGCCGAGATTGAACTTGTTCGGGCATTCAGAGAATACTTCATCATCAACCTTGACCGGGTAGAGAATCTCCATAGCATTGCGCATACGAGTATAAACTCCCCGGATAGGATTCGTGAAGCGTTCTGCGATGTTGACGGCATGAATACCGTTGTACTCATCCATCATCTCAGCGAAACGTTCTACCGAGCTTACAAGCATACTGCTCATCAGTTCCGACACCAGGAGCATTGTGTACATCTTATGCTCTTTGATGTGATGTTTGAGAAACTGGTTATCGATGGCATAGAAGCATTTCTGTACGTCCGGCTTCAAGTCATCCTCAATGTTATCAGTCATATCCATCCAGAGTTGGGACATACCGCATTCCTTCATATAGTGCATGAAGGCATCGATGAGTTTGTCAGAGCACCCCTTTGCCTCCGTGATTCTCTTCTTTGCCTCGAATCGGAAGATTTTCCTATTCTCCTTGATGAGGTTATACGTGTCGGTGATTTGCGTCTGAACGATTGATGCGAAACCGCCGACCATAGAATAGAAGAGCATATAGAAGCGATTCACCTGCTCTTCGGTAGGTACTTTGATCGGAATTCCAGCTAACACCGGTCTAGAGAAATTAGGGTTCCATCCTGTCTGCATGCTACACCTCCCTCTCTACTGCCAATGCGCAACTGATACAGAAGACCATCAGGAGCGAAAGGAAAACGTGTTCAACCATAAAACAGATGAATCCGTAACCTGCGATGAATGCTGCGATAACGAACAGGATCATCACTATTGTATGTTTGTATTTCTTCATATTTACTTTGATTTAATGTTTCCGTATGCAGCCACATAGCTATCAAGCTGCTGCGTTGCGTGAACTAACTTCTGGTTGTAACTATCTCGTTCTGCTCTAGCCTTAGAAATAAAGATGAAGCTAACGATGAATGAGATTACTACCGTTATCACGATGAACAACCAGGGAAGCTTGTGTACTGCCTTATTGATTGCTCTTCCTAGGTTTCTCACAATAACCCAGGAGTAGATCCAAATGAACACTACCGCTTGCTTTGTGGTAGCGTTCTCGATACGTTCTTTCTGTGTCATAATTCTAAATTTACTTGGTTCGGTTGCACCAGTTATCGGTAGATTTCCAATAACCAGCTAACCATATTTCTTTATTGGATGCGTCAGGATGCTCACTGAGCCATTCCTCTGCCATTTTACTTACGTCTGCCATTTTTGTCTCGTTTTGATTCTTTTTCAAGTTTTCTCTTTAGCTTTTCAAGAGGTGATTTTTTAATATCGACACCCTTTAAGCGGCAATGTTCTTCGTAGGATATTGCATTTCTTCTAGATTCCTCATCTTCTTTCTTTTGTTTCTCGGCTAACTTTTGAGAATCAATTTCAGCTCTCTTTTCATAGAGTTTACACATGTATTTTTCGAGAGCAATAAAAAGTTTTTGAGGATTTACTGTCTTTCCTACATAGATTTCTCCATACTCACCCATAGAAAACTCGTAGAAGAATCTAGTAAGCTCACTAGGCGTAAGGTGATAGTATTCTTGTCTGATACGCTGTGCCATAGCCTTGAACTGATAAGGAGTAGTCGAATCGATAGCTCCAATAACCATAAACAAGTCGATAAGCATTATCTTAATCCAAAACTCGCTTGCGCCATCTTTGAAGTACTTATCAATACTAACAAACGACATACCGCCTCTAGCTACAGAATCATATACAGATGTAATTGCATCTGTCCGATTTTGCAGAGTAGGATATTTATCCAAGAATAGCGCATATTGTTTGCCGTATTTTGCTACAGCTTGGCTACATTCAGTCGGCAAGGATTGAACTAATTTTGTTGAAAGTTCGTTGCTGTTGTTCATAACTGTTTACACCATTGTTCTTAGGAGCGTACAACCCGGAATAGTTGTTTCCCATAGAATGCTCAACGATAACCTTTGCGTATTCTGGATTTCCGTTCGACATCTTTAAAAGCTTCTTTTTAAGAGCCGCAAGACCACGAGGTTGATATTTCTGCCGTTTCTCTTTCTTGTATGCAAGCCACATATCGAGAGCTTCTTGACAGGGGTAAATCTCCTCCTGTTGCACTTCTTCCTGTTGCACTTCTTCCTCAAAGTCGGATAAATCTTTGCCTAACGAGAACGCAGCGCCCATGCAAAAGATTTTCTGCTTTTCCAAGTCATTCGGGAATAGCTCGCCTGACTTCTGACGTATATTAGTTGGTAACATCATAAGCTATTGTATGTAATTTTTTTGTCTTTCTATATCATGTTGAATATGAAGTAGTGCGATATATTCATCAGAATTAGGAAAATCAAATCCAGCTTCCTCTTTTGCCCATGATTTAAAATCAGAAATTGATTTGCTCATTTCGTCTTTCGTAAGGTCAGCAGAAGAACGGAGATACTTATAGCATTCTCCTGTGAATTTATCAATCCCTTCTCTGAGGAATATATCTTTGTTCACTACCAGCTTATAGAAATGCGTCTTAACTTCGTCTAGAGTGTAGCCGTATTGGAGACCGAATGCAGATAGGAGCAAATGAAGATAGGCATTCTGCTTCAAAGAACGTCCACGTTTTTCTTTCAGCTCTACCATCGCGCCTTTGTTCTCCAACTCGGCTACTTTTTTCCTAAACGTTTCAAGTTCAAACACATTTTTCAGGTTGAACCACATAAGCGTTGAATGCTCGTTTGATTAATTCTACACTAGAAGGGAAGGTCATCAGAGTTTCCTTGTGGCTGTCCTGTCTGCTGTGCAGGTGGAAACAGATTTTGCTGATTCATCGGGTTTGCAACGCCAGCAGCATTAGCAGAACTTGCCATAGCTTGTTGCGCTGCTTGTGCGCTAGACTGGGCATTACCACTAAAGCCACCACCTTGTGCAGCAGTTTGTTGTGACACCTTAGTAACAATCCAAGCACGAATCTGATTAAAATATCTGCCCTGATATTCATGTGCGTCAATGTCAAAGCTAACGTTAATAACCTCGCCAGAATGAATGCCAAAACTAGCAATTCTATCCGCTCCAAAAACATCAAAAGCCATCTTCTTAGGATATTGCTCTTGTGTTTCTATTACATAGGTCTGAGATTTCCACTCACCTCTTGCAGATACGCCGCTTCTTTCAGGTAAAACGGCAATAACTTTTCCTTGAATTTCCATTATTTTTTATTTAAAGAATTTTGTAAAACCAAATCGGCCAGCTCGTCAAAATAAGCTGCATCCTTGATAGCGGAGTCCTGTTCTCCTGTGACCTTTGATGCTATAGAGCCTTTCTGCATAATCAAGCTATAAAGATAGCCGTCGATGGTATTTGTACCCATAAGAATCCACGATGTAACTGCATTCTTCTGACCGTTACGATAGGCACGACATTCACACTGCGACAAGTCTGCCATCGTCCACGGGAGCTCGACAAACACCACGTTGGAAGAAGCCGTAAGTGTAAGACCTACGCCGGCTGCCTTGATGGAGCAGATGATGATTCTCTTTTTCCTAGCCTGAAAAGAATCAATAGCCCATTGTTTCTGCTGCTGACTATCAGAGCCGGTTACGGTGCAAACCTCATCCGGGAACTCTTTCTTGATTGCACTAACGACATCACGATGCTCGGCAAACACGATTATCTGCTCTTCGGTATCATGAAGGAACTCTATCGTCGCCTTCATCTTCCCTCGCCCGGATATCGAGCGAAGGTTCATAAACCTGACAAGAGCCTTCATTCTAAGCTTTTTCCTAGCCTCTTCCTCGGAGCAGCTCTTGTATTCGAGAAGGAACGTGAGCAGGTCGTTCTGGCAGGTATCGTACTCTTCCTGCGTTTCCGGGTCGAGGGCGACACTGATGGTCGTTCTGGTCAGATCCGGCAAATCCTTAAGAACATCTTTCTTTTCTCTGCGGAAGTAACACGTTTCGTGTATCTTCCGGTTAAGTTCTTCAAGATTCTCGTTCTCACCGTACCTGTTACAAAACTCGCCAAACCCTCCGAACTCGTCGTTCAGACGACCGAGGATAGCAAGCTGGCAGGCCAGGTCTGTTGCGTGATTGACAACGGGCGTACCTGTAAGCTCATAGATATACTCCTTACCCTGGCACAATCCCATGATAATTTTAGACTGCCTTGTTGATGGATCCTTGACTCTTGCAGACTCGTCGATAATCACAGACTTGATAATCTTCAGTTCATCACGAAACAGGAAGTTTTTCAGCCGTAACGGTTTCGGACCGAGGCTTACGACGAAGTATTTTGCGAGCGACTCGTAATTACATATCACTACATCATACAGGTTCATCTTAGTAAGATGATATCCATATGTCGCATTTACAGAATCCGTAAGGATAAGCGGACGGAGGTTCGTGAACTTCTTTATCTCTCGTTCCCAATTAACCTTTAGTGCGGCAGGGCAAACAACAAGGCAGGGGGTTGCCTTTGCACGTTCAATGGCGACGATAGACTGAACTGTGTTGTGGGTAACAATGAAGCTATCTGTGAGATAGGTATGTTCTGGGTTGTCAACCATAATGCAGACAGCTTCTTTCTCCCCTATATAATCAACAGACTTTATTTTCCTTACAGGAAACACTTTTGACTTAATACGATAAGAGCTATGTTTTCTGTAGGTATAGAAAGGATTGAATGGAGTTCTGATATTTACATCAAACTCGACCTCAACTTTTCCTCTTCTGTTTCTTATATTTTTTCTCACTATCGCTTGACCTCCGAGCGAATGAACCAACTCTTGTATACAGATTGCAAGTTTCTCACTATAAGTACTATAACGAACCCTATTATGATTAGTTACACTACCATCTGTATCCATAAGTCCATACAAAAGCTCCTTTCTCTGCCGAACACTTCCAAACAGATAAGTATCTGGAATAAACTTATCCTTTGATAACACGTTAAGACCAAGCCGCTTTATATCTGTAATAAATGGGTTTACGTGGGCTTGTTGGTAAGTTATCCGATAACGCGGACATGCCGAACTTCTATCCTCTGTCATGCAATATCCATCGGGCAAAAGTTCGCGAACCCTTTCGTGTATATCACAATCCATCTCTGGATTAGAAAAGACAGCACCATCCTTTGTTGAGCCATCGCCGATTAGAACACCTAAAATATACGGATGTATAAGGTACTCTTTTTCGTTGTATTCGACAGCTTTACACATCGGAATTTCCCATTTGCATGGTGGTGAACCATTAGCCTTAGTCCATTTGTTTTCCTTTCGGAATAACCCTAATTCAACGAGTTCAGAGGTTGTCTTAACAGTCCAACCATTTCCTCTACGCCTTCTGTTGTCATCACGGACAGTCCAAAGATGTTCCATACCAGCTTCGGTACTAACACCATCAGAGAACGTTACCTTATACATAGGCTTAACACCTTGTGGAAAAACTCCCGTAACTAAGTAAGGTTTTCCGTCTCGACCAAAGACAACATCATTAATACGAATGTCTCCAATTCTTTTGTCACCAATTGGAGTCTTTACGATACAATCAACAGACTGCTGTTTTCCAGTTCCCATGTCATCGCCATTGATACAGCGCTTCATGGCAAGCTCCATGCGCACACCTTCTTCTTGATAATCGTATAATTTCGGTTTATCTGACATAATATAAGTTATAATAAACACCACATGCGGAAAGCCCATTCAAGAGCCTTCTCCCTACCACGCAAATACAACTCGTCACCACGTTCAATCTTCTTATAGAATACTTTCTTCTTGGTCTTTGAAACTGCAAAGATAAAGTCTTGATTTCCGTATCTAGGGTCAATGCTGTGCGTCAAGTCCATATACCATGCACGGCTTCTATCCAAGTCCACGAAATCAATCTGAGCTTCAAATTGTTCTTGTGACGTAGCTGCGGTAGTTTTCAAGTCTCCGCCAAACTCGCCAAGCCACCAGTCGAACTTACATCGTACAGGCAGTTCAAACTCGAAACCTTGGTATTCCATCTTCATGCGCGGATTGATGAATGTTTTCTGACCGACCGCATTTTTCAGAACAAAATCAAGAAATCTATCCTTTGTTGCTTGTTTCTTTAATACCGCAAGTCTGTCTAATCCCCATTTCCAATCTTTCTCTGTGTATTTCTCATCATCAACCGTCATAGCATAATGATTACACTTTTCTGGTTCGGTAACGAGAGCATCAACGAGAGTGCCAAGATGGAATGCCTTTTTCTTGTCTGATTCATTAACGAAGTTAAGTTGTGGATTAAGAGCGAACTTCAATGCGGTGAGGTCTGAGTTGGAAACCTCACCACGTGAATAATAAGGGTCAAACGGTTGCTCTGCCATATTACTTAGCTGTTACTTCGTCCTCATATTTGATATAAGGAGATACGATATACTCTTCTTCGTTGTTAGCATGTTTCTCGCAAGCCTTGCGCATAAACTCCAATCTGGAGGCAAGCTTGTCTGGAGACATCTTTGAGCCTTCAATCGTCCACCACTGCTGGATGATGTCGAGCCAGGCATTCTTATCGGTAACCACAAGACGTTTTGTTACCTTGATTTTCTGCTTACCGGTTTCTCCAACGGAAGTCTGGGCGAAGAGCGACTGAGCCTGTGCAGTAGCGTGCTGGGCTGCATTCTCTGCATCACGTTTCTCCTGCTCAGCAGCAAGCTTTCTCTGCTGCTCTTCCTTGGCGGCTTCATCAGCCTTACGGATAGCCTCTTCCTTGGCCTTGCGTTCAGCCTCAGCAGCGGCAGCTTCCGCCTCTTTACGCTTACGCTCTTCCTCGGCAGCTTTCAGCTCTGCTTCCTTGGCCTTGCGTTCAGCCTCAGCAGCTTTCAGCTCTGCCTCCTTGCGCTTGCGCTCCTCCTCGTCCTTGATACGCTGAAATTCCTCCTGCTTCTTGCGCTCTTCCTCGGCAGCCTTACGTGCTTCCTCCTCTTTGCGCTTACGCTCCTCTTCAGCCTTGCGAGCTTCCTCTTCCTTGCGCTTGCGCTCTTCCTCAGCCTTCTTGATTTCTAGAAGCTCTGAAACCTTTGAGTCAAACTTCATAAGAAGCTCATCACGTGTAGCATTGACTGTCTGCTTATAAGATGTAAGAAGAGAAGCGGAAACCTCCTTGTAGGCTCCATTCATAATATCCTTGGCATCATTCTCATCAACCTCAGAAGAATAGGAAGGCTTGTTTGCAACAAACAGGTGTCCGAGGTCAAGAACCTCAGAGAACTCGGTGATACGCTTCTTGACCTCATCCTTGTTGTCAAGAGTAAGAAGGGTGAACGTGTCATTGAGAGAATTGATAGCGGATGAAGAAGACTCTGTAAGGAGATTGTTCAAGATATCAATCGTATCAGTCTTCAGCTTGATCTTGGCCTCCTTGATACGCTCCTGGCGCAGGCGTTCCTGCTCAGCCTTACGCTGCTGCTCAAGCTTGTATGCCGCATACTCGTTGCGCTTCTCCTGAATCTTATAGACAACGGAGTCCGTATTCTTGACCGAGATAAGGTTCTCCATCATGGTGAAACCCTTGCGAACGATATCGAACACCTGGGTGACTCCCTTTCGGTTCTCCGTCATTGCTTTCTCTGTCAGTTTAGCTTTCTTGATAAACTCAGCGGCTCTCTCGTCAAGAGCATCGTTCATTCCGGAAACGCCAATATCAAACAACAGAGACTCACCTGCATTCACGCATGCCTCATAAGATTTCCTGTTGGCTTGCACCGCATTTTCCGTATCAGATTTTAGCGTTGCAATCTGTCTTGTAATATTGTTGGCTTGTTGTTGTACCAACTGCAATTCTGTATTTTCTGCCATATATAACAATTTTAAAATGGTGAATCACTATCAACCTTTACCTTTACACCTTTATCTTCCGGTGCGGCATCACCAGTACCAAAGGCTTCCTGAGTCGGTTTCTGCTGAGTCTGCATGTCGATATCGGCCTGCAAAAGAGCGCCCAGACCAACCTTCAGTTTAGGATAGCCCTTAAAAGCATGCTTACAAGTCTTAGAGATAAGGAATCCTGTATCAATGTCCTTGAAGTACATTTTGCCATCATTACCAGTATAACTACCGCCATATAGAGCGTTAGCCTTGTGGTCTTGACCGCCAAATTTAGCAGAATATTCACGCAATCTGTCGATACCTTCGCGGTCAAGAACGAAGTAATCGTATGAGTTATTTGGAAGGATAATCTTTACGTAACAAGCAACGATACGTGAATTTGTTGGTCGTGGATAGGTCTTCACATAATCAACAAATTTATGACCGTCACGCTCACCGAAGCGGAAATCATCGCAATCATATACCACTACAGGGTTGTCACAACGAAGAATCTGTCCAGCCCTTTGACGAAGAAGAATCTCACCATATCCTGTATATGTAATCTTAGCAGTATAAGTTGATTTTCGGGTATTCTTGTCGTAGTTGCTATAACCCATAAGGTAACAGAGTGTTGTAGTTCCCTTTTCTAGCGACAATCCGTTAATCGCCAAGTTCATGAAGGCATCGTGAATATTCAACGATGTAGCTTTTTCGAGATAACCCTTAAATGAGCCGTTGAGAAGCTCATTATTAAACAGAGCCTTCTGTTCTTCAAAGAACACTTCTCCACCCTCTCCGAACTTCTGATTGTACACCTCAATAAACTTATCCCTTGCCAAGTCGCAAATCTGATTATGAGGCGTTTTATTTAACTGTTCTATATCCATTTGTATAGAATTAAAAATTAATGAACTTTATTTAAATACCTGAAGTAAGTTTCCACCGTCACGCTTTCGCCCTTTTCATTAAGGCGTTCGTAATGAAGTGGAACCTTACCGAGTTTTCTGCCCTCACCTTCTATGTAGTCCAGGAAGACAGCTCTAGCCGCCAGAGCTCTAGCTTTCTTTGTGTCGAGTTCCATCAGACAGGAATGAGCCTCTCTCAGATGGACCACGGCAGCAGCTTCGCCCGGCGGCATAGATGCGATGAT
>ERZ1034669.299-NODE-299-length-19677-cov-4.269442_pt1 | contig 19677 bp, 13 predicted proteins | sample MGYA00520705_ERZ1034669 | MGnify/ENA primary metagenome ERZ1034669 (study PRJEB33766, sample SAMN09781766) | gut metagenome | biome: gut microbiome | host: Homo sapiens | place: Madagascar | study: EMG produced TPA metagenomics assembly of the PRJNA485056 data set... | reverse complement strand
CCGCCGAGGCGGTGAAGGATTCCGCTCAGCAGGAAGCTCCTGGGGGACCGGAGCAGAAGGCTGAGCAGGAGAAGCCCGAGGAGAAGAAGGCGCCCGAAGGGGCTCCCGAAAAGTACGAGGACTTCAAAGCGCCGGAGGGCGTTGAACTCAACTCCGGCCTTACCGAAGAGTTCAAGGGGCTTGCGAAGGAACTCAACCTTACGCAAGCGCAGGCGCAGTCGGTCATCGACCGCATGATGCCCAAGATGGCGCAGCGGCAGACCGAGTATGTGCAGGAGGTTTCTCGGGGATGGGCGGACCGCTGTCGGAAGGATCCGGAAGTCGGCGGCGAACACTTCTCCGAGGCGCTGTCCCACGCGGCGCGGCTCCGCGACCGGTTCGGCTATGGCTCGGACGGGAAGATGGATCCGGACATCGCCGAGTTCTTGGGGTCGCCGATGGGGAACCATCCGGGCGCACTCAAGCTCTTGGCCCGCGCTGGCGCAGCGTTCGGCGAGGCCAAGTTCCCGCAGGGGTCTCCCACGGGCAAGCAGCCGACGGCCGAAGACTTCTACGCGGCGGCGCTTCGAAAGTAATCAACCATAGTGAGCTAACAAAATGGCTGTGATCAACAATCAGGATCCGCTCACCCTTGCCGACTACGAGTCTCTGCTCGGCGACAAGGATCTCGCGAGAAAGGTCCTCATCAACACGGTGCGCGACTACATGCCCTTCTTCGACCAGGGCATCATCACGCAGGGCAACGACGGCACGGGCGACAAGGGGCAGTTCATCACGGGCTACCCGGAGGGTCAGCTCCGCGCTTTCAACGAAGGCTGGTCGGCCGAAATGCCGACGGGCACGGTGGCGCGCTATGCCTCGAGCATGGTGCGCACGCGCTCCGTGGTCGACATCTCGGTCCTCAACACGCGCAAGCCGTCGGACCGCTCCACGTACCGCATGCGCTCGGACGTCGCCTTCATGCGCGGCCTTGCCCGTCAGACGGTGCGCCGCGTGTTCTACGGCAACCCGGCCACTGATCCGCGCGACATGCTCGGTCTCGCGAATCTCGTCGTCCCGACGAATGAGCTCTTCAATGGCCGCATCATCGACGCGGGCGGCACGACGGCCGGCAAGCTCACGGACATCTGGCTCATCAACTGGGATCCGGCCACCTTCTACATGTTCTATCCGCAGGGCGGTCTCGGTCCGGGTCTCTCGGTCGAGAACATGGGCGAGCAGTACGTCGCCGACAAGAACGGCAAGCACTACCGCGCCGAGATCACGGAGTTCGGCTGGGACCTCGGTCTCGCTCTCTACGATCCGGAGCGCGTGGTCCGCATCACGAACGTCGACACGACGAAGCTCTCCGCCAAGGGCACGTCCGGTCCGAATCTCATCGATCTGCTCATGGACGCCAAGGGCCGCCTCCCGGACGAGTCGGCCGGCAAGACGGCCTTCTACATGGCCGACGGCGTGCGCTCCTTCTTCGAGCGTCAGGTGATGAACAAGGACAACGTCCTGCTCAACATCGGTGACGTGATGGGCCGCCAGGGCGTCCCGACGCTCTCGGGCATCCCGATCCACAAGCTCGGCACGGACGTCATCTCGACGAAGCAGAACAAGATCACCGGCATTGAGGATTAAGCATCATGGCTATGTTCGATCTCTCCCTTCTCCTCGCGGAGAACAAGGAAATCAAGTCGGCGTTCACGTCCGACGCGATCGACTTCCGTCAGCCGCGCCCGACGACGGGCGCAAGCGCGAACCCGTTCTACGTGGTGATCGCTGCGACGGAGCAGGGCGCGGGCACGGGCACGGTGGCGTTCACGCTGCAGGACTCGGCCGACGGCTCCTCCGACTGGCAGGACGTCGCCTCGGTGAGCGTCGCTCCGGCCGCGCTCGTCCCGGCGTCGACGGCCGCGTTCGCGATGCCGATCACGCATCGCCGCTACGTCCGCTTCAAGATCGCTCCGGCCTCCGGCGCTTCGATCACAGCGGGCAAGGTGACGGCCTACATCAACGAGGGCTTCGAGCTCATGCCGCGCGAGAAGCGCGAGGGCGTCGAGTGGTACAAGTCCGTGGACTGAACCGGGTTCTCCTGAGGTAACTCAAGGCGGGCGGGGGGAAACTCTCGCCCGTTTTTCGCATGGCAACGACAGTAGACATCTGCAACATGGCGCTCTCGCTGATCGGCGAGGACGCCTCGATCGTTTCGATCGATCCTCCCGACGGCGGCGACATGGCGGGCAACTGCGCTCGGTGGTACCCGCAGGCGCTGAGGGCGTGCTTCGAGGCGTTTGATTGGAGCTGGGCGACTCGGCGCATCGAGCCCGCGCGGCTCGCCTCGATCGACGAGAAGGTCTACCGGTGGAAGTTCGGCTACGGCCTTCCGGCGGACATGGTGCGCCTCATCAGCGTGAAGGGGCGGCGCTCTTGCGGTCCTCTTGCATTCTCGGACTTCGAGGTTGAAAGCAACAGCTCGAACGCAGCCAAGCTTTTGCTTTGCAACGAGGAGGAGCCGGTCGTCAGCTACGTGAGCTACACGACGAACGCCTCGATCTACCCCACGTACTTCATTCAGTGCGTGGTGCTCAAGCTCGCCTCGCTCCTCGTCGGGCCGGTGCGGCGCAGCGACTCGCAGACTCAGGCGGCGGCGGGGCTCCTGCAGCAGTACGCGCAGGCGCTCTCCGACGCGAAGACTCAGGACGCGAAAGCGTCGTACCGGTCGCGGCGTCCCTACGTCGCGTCCCAGCTCAGGGTGAGGGCGGTATGAGCGTCAGGACCTACACGCGCGCCTTCAACGGCGGCGAGATCGCGCAGTCCATGTACTCCCGCATCGACGACGGGAAGTATCAGACCGGACTCGCCAAGTGCAAGAACTTCTTCGTCGAGCCGCAGGGGCCGATCGCGAAGCGGCCGGGCTTCGCCTACGTCAACTCGGCGGGCGACGAGTCGCGGAAGGTGCGCCTCATCCCGTTCACTTTCAACTCAACGCAGTCTCTCGTGATGGAGTTCGGGCATAGGTACATTCGCTTCCATACGCAGGGGCTTACGGTCATGAGCGGCTCGTCGCCCTACCAGGTCTCCACGCCCTACAGCGAGAGTGAGCTCTTCGACATCCACTACGTCCAATCGAACGACGTCGTGACGCTCGTGCATCCGAATCATCCGCCCAAGGAATTGCGGCGCTACGGCGCGACCAGCTGGTCCCTCGTGACGATCGGCTTCGGCCCCACGCTCTCGCCTCCTCCCGCGCCGAACGTGAGTCAGAGCATCAACAGCAATGTCGAGAACCCGAGCGACTACACGCGCACCTACGCGATCACGTCTCTCGATGCCGACGGCAAGAACGAGTCCAAGATCGGCGCCTCGACGACGATCAACTGCAACCCTTACGGCGAGGGCGCATACAACACGATCAGTTGGGGCGGCGTGGCCGGAGCGGGGCTCTATCGCGTCTACCGCAAGGAAGGCGGAATTTGGGGCTACATCGGGCAGACCACGGGCACGTCCCTGATCGACGAGAATCTGAAGATCGATGCCTCAATCACGCCGCCGCTCTACGACTTGAGCCTCGAGTCGGCCTCGGACTTCCCGGGTGCAGTATCTTACTTCGAGCAGCGGCGCTTCTTCGCGGGGACGTGGGGGAAGCCGGCGAACATTTGGGCGACGAAGAGCGGCACGGAGTCGGACATGAGCTACTCGCTCCCGGCGAAGGACGACGACCGGATCGCGATGCGCGTGGCTGCGCGGGACGCGAACCGGATTCTGCACATCGTCCCGCTCTCGCGCCTGATGCTGCTGACGGCGTCGACGGAGTGGGGCGTGACGTCCCTGAACTCTGACGCCTTGACGTCAGCGTCGCTGTCGGTGCGGCCGCAGAGCTACGTGGGGGCCAGTGAAGTTCAGCCGCTCGTGATCAACAATCAGATGCTGTACGGCGCGGCGCGCGGCGGGCACATTCAGGAGTGCGGCTACTCGTACGAGGCGGGCGGCTACATCACGCATGACGTGTGCTTGCGCGCTCCGCACCTCTTCGACAACCTGCAGGTGACGGACCTGGCATACGCGAAGGCGCCCTACCCGGTGGTCTACGCAGTGAGCTCGTCGGGGAAGATGATCGCCTTCACTTATGTTCCTGAGCAGAGCGTCGGCGCGTTCTCCACGGTGGAGACGGACGGGGCGTTCGAGTCGTGCTGCGTGGTGCAGGAGGGGGATGAGGACATTCTCTATGCCGTGGTGCGGCGCACGATCAACGGCAAGGAGAGGAGATTCATCGAGCGCATGCATGAGCGTCAGTTCACGACGCTCGCGGAGTCGGTGTTCCTTGACTGCTGCGGCACGTACCGTGGAGAAGCGACGACCGAGATCAACGGGCTTTCGTGGCTCGAGGGCAAGGAAGTGGCGATTCTCGCCGACGGCGGCGTTGAGCCGCGGCAGGTGGTGAAGGACGGGCGCGTGACGCTGAGCTACCCGGCTAAGGTGGTGCGCGTGGGGCTCCCGTACGAATCGGACGCGAAGACGCTGCCGATCGCGCTTCAGCTGCAGGACGGATCTTTCGGTTCGGGGCATCAGAAGAACGTCCGGAAGGTGTGGTTCCGCGTGGTCGACTCGGGCGGCATGAAGGCCGGGCCGTCGTTCGAGAAGCTGGTCGAGTATCCAGCGCGCAAGATGGAGTGTCCAGGATCACCGCCTGATCCTCTGAACGACGAGTTCGGCTTCCCGATCAGCGCGAAGTGGTCGCCGTCCGGGCAGGTGTGCGTGAGGCAGGACAACCCCCTGCCGCTGCGGATCGTGTCGATGACGATGGACGTCGAGCTCTTCTGAAAACGGTTGACTCAGCAGGCGCGCGCATGGGTGCGGCGTGCGCTTGAACTTGCCTCCCTCAGCTTCAATCTCGGCTGAAGGAGGCTTTTTTTATGGCGACAGCAGGAATGGGCGGAGGGACGGCCGCCATGGGCTACGGCTCGCTGATCGCGCAGGGTGTGGCGAACACCATCAGCGCCTTCGGCTCGATCGGGCTCACGAGGATCAACAACCGCATCGCGGCCCGTCAGGCGAACATCGCGCGGATCAACGCGCAGATGATGATGAGTCAGTACGAGGCGACGCTGCGCGCGAACGAGCGGGCGGTCGTGCAGAAGACGATGGCGGCGGGCCGGGCGAAGTCGACGCAGCGCGCGGCGCTCGCGGCGAACGGCGTGGCGGTGGGCGAGGGGTCGGCGGCGGAGCTCACGGCGTCGACGGACATCGTGAAGGAGATGGACGTCAACACGATGAACTCGAACGCGCTGCGCGAAGCGTGGGGCTACCGCATGAAAGCGGTGGACTACGAGAACCAGGCGATCATGGCCAAGGCGCAGAAGCAGAGCGTGGGGACCAATTTTGCGGTGTCGCTGCTCGGCGGCGCGGCGCAGACGGGCATGAGCTACATGTCGATGGCGCAGGCGGGGATGTTCAGCATGGGCTCTTCGGGGACGTCGACGTCAACGCCCACGGTCAGCAATGCCTCCTACATGAACAACTGGCTCTCCTCGCCGAGCGCGGGGCAGTTCTCGAACTGGGGCTCCATGCAGCTCTACAAGCTGAGGGGGTACTGACATGCCGATGGTTCCCATGTTCCAGCAGGGGCTCCCGACGGTTCAGCAGTCAGGCGGCTCGGGCGCGATGACGGTGTCGATGCCGACGCCGGACATGTCGTATCAGAAGACGATGGCGGTGGCGGCGCGGCCGGTGGCGGAGTTCGCGGGCTCGCTGCAGAAGATGGCGGAGACGCAGTTCGCGCGAGACGTCAAGGCGCAGTCTGATGAAGCCGAGACGCAGGCGATGCAGGTGATCAACACCGCGCTCTACGATCCGGAGAACGGGTACCTCACGAAGAAGGGAAAGGCCGCGCCTGACGCCTACAAGGGCACGCTCGAGGGGCTGAAGAAGGACCTCGGGGACATCACGTCCAGGCTGCCGGTCCCGGTGCGCGAAGCTGTGCAGTCTCGGATCAACGAGCGCGGGCTCAACGCCGAGAACATGATGCAGCGCTGGAACGCGCAGCAGACCGGGCAGTGGCATCTTCAATCTTCGCAGTCTCGCAAGCAGACCCTCCTCGATGACGCGGCGCTTCACTGGGGCGACAAGGACTACCTCGCCCGCACGCTCGCTTCGATCCATGAGGAGGACGACTATCAGGGTCAGCTGCAGGGCTTTGACGCTGACACGGTCGCTCAGCAGAAGAAAGCATCTACAGAGCTCTTTCATCTTGGCGTGCTGGGCGCGATGAGTCAGGACAACCCGGTCGGGGCGTTCGCTCAGCTCCGCTCGCTCAAAGGTGAACTCTCGCCCGCGGCCTACGCCAAGTGCGAGTCTGCGATCTGGCAGAGGGCGAAGCCTGATCTCACGATGCGGCTCGTGCAGAACGTCGGGCAAACCATGCTCTCGAAGAAGGACTTCCTCCGGGACGCGATGCGGCCGGGGCACAAGTCAGGGGATCCCGCGATCGACGGGCTCTCGACCGCGCAGAAGATGGATGTCTACAGCGCGGCCTACTCTTTCGTCGCGACTGAGCGCAGCCAGGAGCAAGCGAAAGCGTCGACGCGCGTGCAGGACAGCATTGGGAAGGCGGCGACATACGGCTACGATCCGAACCCGCTCACACTCGATGACTTCGCCGCCTACGGTGACAAGGCGCAGGAGCGCTACGACAAGTACGTCGAGGACTTCACGACGGCGTCGGCGGTTGGCACGTATCAGGACCTTCCGGCGCTTGCGATTAAGCAGGACCTCGATGCCTCGAAGCCGCAGCCGGGTGACGCGGACTTCGCCGAGAAGAAGAAGCGGTGGAACCTCAAGGCGCAGGCGGCCGAGCAGGTGATCAAGGAGCGCAGCGCCGATCCGGTCGGGGCGGCGGTGAGCCGCGGCTACCTCGGGTTCCAGGCGCTGAACTTCTCCGACACGAAGGGGATGGTCGAGCAGCTCAAGCTCCGCGCGGGCGCGCTTCAGCAGCTCTCCGACGAGTGGGGTACGCCGCGGCGGCTCTTCGCGAAGGATGAGGCCAAGGCCTTGGTCGAGGCGCTCGACAAGAGCGACATCAACGGCCGTTGCGCGCTCCTCGCGACGGTCTCCTCTGCGATCGGCAAGGAGGGTATCCGGGCCGCGGCCGACCAGCTCCGCTCCGGGAAGACCGAGTACGCGCTCGCGATGGCGGCATTCGACCAGGACGACGGGATGATGACGGTCGGCGAGAAGTACCTGCGCGGGCTTGACGCGATCGCGACGAAGCAGGTCTTCGTCGACGACAAGGCTGAGGTCGGCGTGACGGCTTCCATCTATCAGGCGCTCGGTGAGCTCTACCTCGACCCGACGGTAAGGGATGCGACGGCGCAGCTTGTGAAGGGCGTCTACGGCTACACGAAAAACGTCAACGAGGCGATCAAGCAGGTGGTCGGGACGCTGCAGTCTTTCCACGGGAAGAACGTAGTTCTCCCGCGCGGCGTGGACACGGACGACCTCGTTTCGTCCGACTTCGAAGCGCTTGTCAGCAACAAGGCCGACGAGTTCCGCAAGGAGACGAAGGAGCTCTACTACCTCTCCGGGCATTCACTCACGGGGCCGGAGCTGGGGGACCTTTTGAGCAACAAGGACGTGAAGCTGCAGACCTACGGCTACACGGACACGGGCGGGGTCCAGTACTACATCTACGCCAACGGGCAGTTCGTCCGGGGCGGCAAGGATCTGACGCCCGTCCTGATTACGCTCGAGGCGAAGGACTTGCCGGAGTCGGTCTTCAAGCTCAAGAAGAAGACCCGCATTGAAGCGGATGAGGTTCAGGAGAACCTGAACCATTGGGGGGATAGATAAGCATGCTGTTGCAGGAAGTCTTCAAGCCGGCCGAGGAGAACGCCGGACTCAGCGACGCCGAGGCGAAGCAGTGGCGCATGAGGACCTACGGCGAGGATCCTCTCGACTACACGAACATGGTTGAACCTCCCGCCGAGGACATGTCGGGGCTCTACAACACTCAGCTCTCCGACGAGGAGGAGGCGAAGTTCCAGCAGTGGGCGAAAGCGAACAACCGCGAGCGTGACGTCGTGGACTACGACTTGCGCGGCGCATGGCGGGAACTGCAGTCAGGCGAGATGCCGGTCGACGAGCGCGGGCACCTGGGCGACAAGTACAAGAAGCCGAATCATCCCACTTTCTCAACGCAGTCTATCTACGACGGCGCCGACGGCTACATTGGTGGCGAGTGGTCGCATGTCAACGGGCGGACTATCTACCGGCCGGGGCGCAAGCTCTCGCAGGGTGAGGCCAACTGGTTGCGGGGCTACTTCGAGAAGCGTGAGCCGGGCGTGATCCTCGACCTCGACGGGCTGGTGCAGGGGGAGCTCCCAACGCCGAAGAACCCGGTGAAGATCGTGGGCGACGGGACTGAGCCGGGCGTCTTCGATGGCATGGGCGATACCTGGAAGGCCATTCCTTCTGCGGCGCTGCAGACTGCGTCGACGATGATCGACTCGGTGGGTGACGCCTCGATGGCGCTGCTCTCGCAGTTCGGCAGTGATCGCACGAAGGAGTGGTGGAAGGATCAGCGCTTGATCGCCGAGCAGAACGCGCGGGACATCCGCGCGTACAACGCGACGCACTTCGACGCCGATCCGTTTCACATGGGCACGGCCGCGCAGATTGTCCACGGCCTGCTGAAGTCACTGCCGAAGGTGGTGGGCTACACGGTCGTAGCCGGTCCGGCGGGCGGCGCACTGCTCTTCGGCGCCGAGCAGGGCATGGACACGTATGGCCGACTGGTCGACGAAGGCGTGGACAAGAACACGGCGATCAACGCGGGGCTCGTGTCCTTCGGGCTGAACGCGGTCGGCGTGCGCGCTCCGGCTGCGCTCTCCGCGGGCTTCGGCGGCTTGCTCTCGCCTGCGCTCGGGACTCGCGCGGCGTCTACGCTCTACGGCGTGGGCATCAATGTGGGCACGGAACTCGCCGAGGTCGAGGGCATCAAGTTCATTCTCGAGCACCAGAACTACGGCGAGCTCGCGAAGCAGTATGAGCTCAACGGCGTGGACATGGCTGTGAGCGCTGCGCTTGGCGCGGCCTTCGGCGCGGCGTTCTACCGGAGCAGGGCGGACCTTCGCCGCGAGAGCTACTACAAGCATGAGGACGCGGTCGTCGAGCGCTACCGCGATTCCCTGATCGCGGCCGGGCAGAACTTCCGTGACGCGGACGCGCAGGCGCGCATGAATGGGCGCGTGCTTGTCCATCTCGCGATGCAGATGGGCATTCCTCCCGAGCGGGTCCTCGACCTCGCTCCGCGCATCGAGGCGACGAAGGACAGCAGACCGACGACGCTTAATCAACACGTGGAGGGCGCCCGCTCGGCCGAGGAGAAGTTGCAGACCGAGGCGAGGGAGTGGGGGGCAAGGATCGACGCCCTGACGGCGAAGCCCACGCAACCCATTCTCATGCTCCGCCAGACGCCGGTGGCGATGCACCTGGTGGGCGCGGACTTCCGTGAACTGCACGTCGCGCCCCATGTCTTTGACGGGATGTTCCCGGGCTCTCCAAAGACGCGCGCCGGACAGCATGAACATCCTGCGATGACAGCCGACGTCCTGACGAAGATTCCCGGAGCGTTGGCTGATCCTGTTGCGATCCTTGAGCGCACTGCAGTCAGGAGAGGAAAGGGCTCATGGGAAAAGGCGGTCGATCGGAGCTTTGTTTTTGTCCTTGATGTCAGGGACGCCAACGGGGATCCTGTGATTGTGCCCGTTACGTTCGGTAAGGGAGACGGAACCGGGACGATCAATGAAATCAAGACCGCTTATGGAAAAGAGTCGCCAAAGTGGCTTGAGGAGCGTCTTTCTTCGTACGAAGGGGGTGGCTATGTTCTGCGCTATCAGAACTCAGAAAAGACAAGGCACCTGATTCCGACATCCGGGTCTAATTCCCTTCTCGAATCAAGCGCCTTGAAAACGTTGTCGAACGAATCCGACTCCGTTAAAAATAGAATATTAACCGAAGCGGATCTTGTCAAGGAAAAAACAAAGTTCCCGGACCTCTATCAGGCTGCGCGTAGCGACAGAGCAACGGAGCGCTACGACCAACGGGCGCCTGAGGTCTTCTATCAGGCCGCCTACCACGGCACGCCCCACGTCTTCGACAAGTTCACGCTCGACCACATCGGCACGGGCGAGGGCGCGCAGGCCCACGGATGGGGCCTGTACTTCGCGCTCGAAAAGGACGTAGCCGAGGGGTATCGGGAAAGACTCTCGAACGACGGCGAGTTCTACCTCGCCGACGGGAGCCGGGTGCGCTCGGTGCTTCCTTCGGCTGATCCTTTCATGTGGGCTCTCGGCGATGTTCTCTTCGCTGTCGATGATGACCTTGAGGTTGGGGCCATCCCTGCGGAGAAAATCCGGGCCGAGGCGAAGGTGAATCTCGCCACGTACGAGGCTAGTCTCGAGAAGTTGCAGCGCAAGCGCCCGCGCACCGATCAGCAGAAGAAGTTCAAGGCGGATGACATCGCAACCGTGACGGCGAAGATCGAGGCTCTGCGAAAGCTCATCGAGAATCCGCCTTTCGTACGCAAGGGCAAGGACGGCCGGGTCATCCAGGTGGATATTCCCGAGGATGATGTCATGCTCCGCGAAGAGGCGACGAAGGAGCAGCAACCGGAGCAGGTGGTCAAGGCCATTGATGAGCTTTTCTCTGATCCCGTCTTCCCTGCGGACAGAATCTTGTGGAACGAACTCACGAGAGTTGCGGGGAATTTGGACACTGAGAGTCACGACTTGGCGAGTGCTCTCGGTCAGAAGATGCGCATCAAGTTGCGAGAAGGGCTGTCGATGGGGCACGTGCTCACCGAGGAGGAGATCGCCCCGGCCATCCGATACCTTGAAGAGCTTGCGCAGCAGCATCCGGGGGATGAAAGATATGTAGCCGCGGTTCAGCGCGCCCGTGCTTTGGTGGGGTACAGGGCGAAAATCCCGGCCGAGCATGTTTTTGACTCTTTCGAGCGGAGCAGGGAGCGTGGAAGGAGCTGGCGTAGCGACTTCGACGGCTCGGTGTATGGAGTCGCAAGCAAGCTGAACGGCAGGGACATCTACAAGCTGCTCGCCTCCATGTACCGCTCCCCGCGCATGGCGTCCGAGCTCCTTCGCGAGAAGGGCGTTCTCGGCGTGCGGTACGACGGCCGCAGAGACGGTGAGTGCGCGGTCGTGTGGGACGAGGAGTCGGTCCGCGTCATGGAGTACCTTCAGAGAATGAAGGAGCAGCGCGCGTCAGCCGACGGCGGAGACGAGATCCGCGGCTCCTACGCTCCCTCCGAGAACACGATTCGCCTCACGCCGCTCGCGAACCTGACGACGTTCTCGCATGAGCACGCTCACTTCTATCTTGAGACGGTCATGCGTCACGCGGACGACCCGGACCTTGATCCGGTACTCAAGGAGTGCCTCGACACGCTGTTCAAGACGTTCGGCATCGATGGCGTCGAGGGGTGGCGCGGCGCGTCGTTCGAGCAGCGCTCGCGCTTCCATGAGCGGTTCGCCGCGTGGACTGAGGCCTTCCTCGGTGAGGGCAAGGTTCCGTCCCCTGGACTGGCCGGACTCTTCCAGCGCTTCGCACGCTGGATCATGGACATGTACCGCGACATGGTTGAGGGGCCGGTCCGAGAGAACGAGGCGGCGCACGTGGCGGCCGGGCGCTATGAAGCTCAGTTCGGGGAGCAGCTTCCTCCGCTCTCGGATGAGGTGCGCGGCGTCCTGCGGAACATGTACGGCGCGGAGAAGCAGGCGCAGGCGATCAAGTCGAACACGGCTCAGACCGTCGCAGCGCGTGCCATGCAGACTCTGCGTGCGAATGAGCAGAAGATCACGAAACCGCTCAAGGAGCCGCGGCGGCCGGATCAGTACGGTGCGGCGGCCGAGGCGCAGAAGAAGGCGGCCGAGGCGCTGAACCGCGGGGACCTGGTCGACGTCACACCTGAGGCGCAGAACCTCGAGACGGACGACGTGCAGCTGACGGCGAGTCAGAACGCCTTCGCGCGCGCTTTCCAAATGGGCGACTCAGGCTCGATCGTGGTCCTGCAGAACAGGGATCGTACGGGCGTGGTGTCGATCGGCCAGATGAACTCAATCGCCGCCGATCCGCGCTACGGCTTGCTCTCCTTCGATCGCTCGACGGGCAGCGGGGCGCCGATCGTCTCCTTCGGTTCGCTACCTCCCTCCGGGTACCAGGGGCGCACCGACATCGTGATCGACTCTAACGGCGACAAGATTCCGGTGACCTATGCGGTCGTCGAGGCCGAGGCGGTGCAGAAGTCGAACCTTGCCGACGGCACGCCGAACGCCGCCTACGGCGCCGATCCGTCGCAGACTCAGGTGATCGCGGGCAACGGCCGCATGGCCGGCGTGACCGAGGCTTACGCACGCGGCACGGCGGAGCAGTACCGTCAGGACCTTATCGACGACGCGGACACGACGGGCGTGAAGCCCGAGATTGTCCGGAGCATGAAGCATCCCGTGCTTGTGCGCTTCATGCCGCCCGAGAAGGTGACGACTGGCTTCATCGAGCGCTCGAACTCCTCGGCGGTGCTCTCGCGCTCGGCGCTTGAGACGGCCGTGCAGGATGCGCCGAAGGTCCGCAACCACATGGGCGACTACGATTTCGACGAGAACGGTGAGCCGACGGGCGCGACGGTGCGGCAGTTTCTGCAGGACATCGGTGAGCCGAACGCCCTGGGCACGCTCATCACGTCCGACGGGCGGCCGACTCAGAGCGCGCTCACGCGCCTGCGTGCGGCGCTCTTCTTCGAGGCCTACCGCGACCGTGAGCTCACGGCGCTGATCGCAGACGACACGGACAAGCAGGGCATCAAGAAGATTCTCGACGCGATGGCCGCTTTCGCGCCGCACGTTATCAACATCCGCAGCGCGTCCGAGGGCCGGATCGATCTCGGCCCGGTGCTGGTCGAGGTGGTGAACCGCATCCGGAAGGCGCGCGAAGAGGGCGGCGGCGTGGATCCGCGCGAGATGGGTTCGCTCTTCGCCGACACCCCTGTGCTCGCTCCGGTGCTCGACTTCGTCTACACCAACCGTGCGGCCGTGAACCGCATGATGGCTGTGCTGAAGCCCTTCGCGCAGGAGGTGCAGTCTGCGCTGCAGGCGTCCGACGGCGGCATGTTCGGCGACGAGGCCGTCAAGACGATTGATGCGGTCGACGCCATGCGGCTCTTCCGCAAAGCGCAGAACGACGCGATCGACGCGGCGAACGCGCAGCTGTCCGACGGACAGAAGCTCGCGCGGCTCCCGGACATCGATGAGGCGGCGGCGCGTGAGCAGCTGGCCGCCTTCCAGGCTCAGCAGGAGAACGAGGTGGCGGGGGCTCGTGCGGCCGCGCAGGCGAAGACTGAGCGCGCGCTCGCCGAGGCTGCAAAGCCTGCGGCCCAGGTGGGGCAGGCGATCGCCGAGACGGTGGCCGAGGACGCGGGCGTCAAGCTGCCTGAGGCGGACATGCCTCCTTCGCCGAATGAGCAAGCGCTGATCGATGAGGCGCTGGCGCATGAGCAGGCGAAGCTCGGAGAGGATTCGTCGGACCGCGCGCGCCTTGAGACGATGGCTGAGGAGACGCCTGACAGGCTCTTCCGCATCGAGCTCGAGGACGGGCGCACGGTGGCGATGACGGCGCAGGAGCTGCTTGACGACGAGGTGCGGATCGACGCTGAGGCCGAGCAGGCCGCGGCCGCGTGGGGCACTGGCATCCAGTGCGTGCTGAGGAACAACGGACTCTGAAAATGCTGAAGGAATGTCGCGACAAGATTGGAGCAACGGCCGGGCGGCCGGTGTCGAACAAGGAGGGCGACGGGATGCGCGCGGCGCTCCGGTCGAAGATGGCTTCCCTCCGAAACTCTCAACAGTACAAGGATGTGTGGGCGCGCCTCACGCACGAGCAGAGGGCTGTGCTCGCCGCGCAGGCGATCGCGAAGGACGTGAAGGAGAAAGCCGAGCTCACGAAGTACAATCGGCGCAAGCAGGCGATCGCTCAGGACAGGATCGTCCGGGAGCTCGACCGACTCAATCGTGACGAGGATCATCAGGCGTTCTGCGCGATCGCTGACGTCCTGCGCGGGATCGAGCGCACGGCGAAGGGCATTCAGAATGAATACTTGTCCTCGATGCTCGACACGCTCAACGGCATCGGCAGCTATTGGCTCGGGCTCGTGGAGAACGCTCAGGACGTCCACGACTTCGTGCGGGAGGTCTACGGCTTTCCGACGGGGAACGCGCGGGCGCACGCTGCGGCGCAGGCGTGGACCGACACGTCCGAGGCGATCCGCGCGCGGGCGCACGCTGCGGGCGCCGAGATCGGCCGCATCCCCTACGGTTACCTCCCGCAGTCTCACGACTGGTGGCGCATCCGCAAGGAGGGGTTCGATGCTTGGTATGAGTTCATCCTGCCGCGCCTCGACCGCGACCGCTACGTCGACGAGAACGGCGACCGGCTCGAGGGGCGGAGCTTGAGGGAGTCGCTCTACTCCACCTACGAGAAGATCATCACGTCGGGGCACGAGGACAGCAACATCTTCAATCTCGCCGACTCGATCAAGACGAGGGTCATGGGCTATGAAGTCTACGAGTCGCGCAACATCCACCTCGACGGGCCGGACGCCTTCCTCGAGTACGAGGGGCGTTTCGGGCGCTCCTCGATGACGGGCTCCATCATCGGCTACGTCAGCCGGATGAGTCAGGACATCGCGATCATGGAGACGCTCGGACCGCGGCCGGAAGCGGCTTTCGACATGATGAAACAGGTGGCCGACGGGCAGGCGAAGAACGCTCGCACGGAGGAAACCCGGTGGCGCCTGCTGACGAAGTATTCGGACTGGCAGGGTCTGACGGACGCGTCGGTGGATGACATGTGGGCGGTGCTCAAGGGGACGACGTCGACCGCTGCGGTGAACCGCGAGGGCGTCGCCAACTTCATGAGCGGCTGGCGCAACCTCGAGGTCGCCGGCAAGCTCGGCAAGGCGTTCATCTCCTCGTTCTCGGACATTCCTTCATACTTCATAGCGACGGGCTTCAACCGGCTCGACTTCATGGACAGCTTCACTTTCCTCTTCGCGGCCTACGGGTCGGACTGGAAAGACTTCGCCTCGCGCGCGGGCTTGATCGCCGACTCGATCGCGTCGGACTTCAACCGCTGGGCGGCCGACAACCTGGGGCAGGGCTGGACTGCGAAGATGGCCAACTTCACGATGAAGGCATCCTTCCTCACGGCCTTCACCGACGCGACGCGGCGGGCCTTCGGGCTGACGATGATGTCATCTCTGGGCAAGATGATCGACAAGAACTGGGACCAGCTCGACACGTACGACCGCGCGCGTCTGCAGCAGGCTGGCATCGATGAAGAAACGTGGGGCTACTTCCAGCGCGCGGGTGCGGAGGAGTACCGCGGCCACAAGTTCCTGACGATCGAGCAGCTCCGGCGGATCGAGATTCGTCCGGACGACGACCCGGCGGCGATCCAGGCGCTGCCGGGCAAGCTCCTCGGCTTCATCATCTCCGAAAGCGAGATGGCTTCGCTCGGTGCCGACATCACGACTCGGGCGCAGGCTACGCGCGGGCTTCAGCGCGGCACACTCAAGGGTGAGCTCGTCCGCGCGTTCTATCTCTTCAAGTCCTTCCCTATTGCGATGATGGAGAAGCACTTCCGGCGCGCCATGTTCCTGCATCAGCATGGGGACATGGTCGATCAGCTCGGCTACCTCGCGGGCTTGACGGTGGCGACGACGGTCTTCGGCGCGATTTCCCTGCAGGTGCAGCAGCTCCTCAACGGCAAGGACATGGAGGACATGGAGACGCCCAAATTTTGGCTCGAGGCGCTCGCGAAGGGCGGCGGTCTTGGTTTCATCGGCGACTGGCTCGCGAACGGTTTGAGCGACGACGCGCGTTATGGCGCCATGTCGGGCTTGACGAATTTCGCCGGCCCGCAGATAGGCACGGCGGTCGAGGTGTCCGACCTTGCGACGGCCGCGCTCGGCAGTGCTATCTACGACCGAGAGACGAAGCCGGCCGTCAAGGCGATCAAGCTGACGCGCTCGCATCTGCCTTTCCTCAACATGTGGTACACGTCGACGGCGATAGATCGCGCTTTCATGAACGACCTGCAGGAGTACCTCTCGCCGGGCTACATGCGAAGGATGGAGCAGAGGATGCGGAGGGGGACTGGTCAGCAGTACTGGCTCCCGCAGGATTCCCTTACGCCGACGAGGGCGCCGAAGATGGCCGAGGCTCCCTCGCGCTGACGGGCGAATGCATGGCGTGACGGGTGGAAAAAATGGTGGAAAAGTTTGGAGTCGCCCGTCATGCCTACTGCCGCAATGACATACCGCGGCACTACGCACCAGCTTAGTCACCATGTGCGAACGTGTGCGAGCGCGTGCGAACGCGTGCGAATTTTCAAAGAATTGAAGGGAGTTTGATCGTTCGCGTCCTCCGATTGATGTGCGAACGTGTGCGAATAGAGGCGAATGCAGTAAAGTCAGACTGGTGGAAAAAATGGTGGAAATTTTCTCCCCCACCAGCAGCGGAGGTTCTATGAAACCCAGGCTCACTGCATCAAAGTTGTCGTCCCTCGGGGACGGCGTTCACGCCGACGGCACGGTGGCCGGACTCTTCTACAGGGTCCGCGGGACATACCGGTCGTGGATCTTTCGTCGGCAGATATCAGGCAAGCGCTACGAGATAGGACTTGGCGGCGGTGACGCTGAGCTCTCGGACGTCCGACGACGGGCGGCCGGACTGCGCGCGCTGCCGGCGGCGGACTTCGTCGCGACGGTGACGGCTCCGAAGGAGGCCGCGCCGAAAACCTTCGGTCAGGTGGCAGAGCTCTTCATCGCGTGGTCGGTGCAGACCGGGCGCATGAAGGAAGACGCGCCTCACGGCATGCTCGAGGGGTGGCGCCTGAGGACCTACGCGGTTCCGGTCTTGGGCGCGAAGGATCTTGACGACATCACTGAGGTGGACGTCGCGCGGGTGGCGGAAGGACTGGCGGATCGGCCGGAGACGGCGCGGCGCACGCTTCTTGTGGTGAAGCAGGCCTTCGACTGGGCGAGGGCGAAAGGGTTCTGCAAGATCCCCAACCCGGCCGACAGGCGCGGGGCGCTGAAGTATCTCCTCCCGAAGCTTGATCCGGAGCTCCGGAATCAGGGGGCGCTGCCGGTGGCGCGGGTGCCGGCTTTCATCGCGGACTTGATGGGACGTCACGGCGACGGGGCGCGGCTCTTCGTCTTTTCTGTGCTGACGGCGACGCGGTCGAAGACGGTCCGGTCGGCGCGGTGGGAGGACATCGATCTCAACGCGGCCGAGTGGCGCATCCCGCGAGAGGATCTCAAGGTGAAGGAGAACGGGATGCTGATCGTCCCCTTGGCGCCGCAGACGGTGCGGCTGCTCCGGGCGATGCGGCCGAAGGAGAATGGCTTTGTCTTTCAGGGGCCCTGTGGCGGTGCTTTTTCTGAGGGGATCTTCGCGAGCATCATGAAGACGATGAGCAACGCTGATCCAAAAGCGTGGCTCGACGTCGAGCAGAGTGAGCGACTCGGGCGGGACGTCCGCGCGACGCAGCACGGCATAGCGCGCTCGTGCTTTCGCACGTGGGCGCAGGACGACTCGCTCGGGAACGACAAGCGGTTCGACCCGATCGTCGCAGAGCTGTGTTTGCATCATCGGATCGACGACAAGTACCGCGGCGCCTACGAGCGCAACCGCTTCCTCATCCGGAGGAGGGAGATGATGGAGGCTTGGGCGGAGTACTGTCTGAGCGCGACGTCTGACGATGCGCTTGACTCCATGCCGTGAGGTCATGATGAGGCAGGTCAAGGACCTGCCTCATCATGCAAGAACACCTCAAAGAAATTTCTGACATCGACATCGCCGGGATCTGCGCGGGCTTCGGCGGTTTGTGCGGCATGCTCTCCTACCTGCTGAAAGTAGAGGAGGGCAAGATTTTTCGCTGGCATGAGCTTGTGTTGCACTCCGCTATCTCAGCGGTCTGCGGCTTGTGCACTTATGAAGTGCTTTCTTGGTACGGCATGCCGCCGGCGGTGGCCGGCGCGCTGTGCGGTATGAGCGGATGGATGGGGACCAGGTTCATCCGAATCATTGAGCTCATGTGGATCAAGCGCACGGGAATTTCGAAGGAGGATCTCAAATGATGAGGCCTTTCCAGGACTACCCGGTGCAGTGCGCGTTGCGGCACGTCGAAGCGATGGAAGGTTTCCGGGCGACGGCCTACCGCTGCCCGGCCGGGGTGCTGACGATCGGCTACGGCCACACGGGCGACGTCGCCGAGGATATGGGGCCGATCACGCATCATGAGGCTGAGGTCCTCCTCGAGGCGGACCTTGATCGCTTCAAGACTGAGCTGGCGCCTTTCATCGCAGTTCCGATCTCGGAGTCGCAATTCATTGCGCTGCTCTCGCTTGCATACAACATCGGCGTCCCGGCGCTCGTGAAGAAGTGCCCGCGCCTCATGGCGGCGCTCAACCGCGCCGACTACGAGACAGCGGCCAGCGAGTTTCTGGACATCACGAGCGGCGGGATCCCTGGTCTCGTGAAGCGCCGCGCGCGCGAGGCCGCGCTGATGCGGGTCTACGCATGAGCGACGTGCGCGTGGTTGCAGGTGCCGTGTGCGTCGCCCTGGTCGTCGGTTTCCTTGCCGGCGGTGAGGTGGCTTCGCGCATGTACGAGAAGAAGGCGGCGGTCGCGATGGCGACCCAGGGAGCAAAAGACTATGAGCGACTCAGGAAAGCGGTCGAGGTGCAGGACGGCCTGCGCGGGGATCTGGAGCGTGCTCGTGCTGAGTACGACCGGGTGCGCCACACCCTCGATTCCGCTCGAGCGTCCCGCCCTGCCGGAGAGCATGACGGCACCGGAGCTTCCGGATGCGAGAAGCTTCTCGCAGAGAGTCTCGAGCTTCTTGGAGAGTGTCGGGAGCGCTATCTCTCCTGCGCAGGAAAGCACGACGCCATCACCGAAATAGTGAAATAAAAGGCAGGTCTGCCCCTGCTACAACGCCATGAGGAAATAGGGTGCCTCATGGTGTTTTTAATGAAGATTCACCCTGCCACCATGACGCTTCGGCGCCACCCTCAAATCACAAGGATCAAGCAACTTTCTCTCATAAACCCGAAAGGGAAGGAGGGCATCATGGATGCCGTAGCAGTCCGATGCCTGCGCTGCAGCCGCAGGCTTTTCGACATCGATCTCGACCGTCCGGCAAGCGGCACGATCCTCGTCCGGTGCCCGAGGTGCCGGGACTTTTCTTCCATAGATCTTTCGAGCTATACTCAGAGAGAAGGTAAGCGGGCCGCCTCAGCGCCCGAAAGCTTCACGGCCCATGAGCCGCACACAGCGCCAGCAGAGCGCCACTAGAGCCTAGAGCTCCCACGACAGGAGAAAAGTCATGGGTGAGTTTGCATCAAAGGGAGTGGCCGGGAGCGGCCTCGGACTTGGCATTGCCGGCACGGCGCTGGGCGTCCTTGCGGCGTCCCAGAACGGCGGCGGGCTGCTGGGCGGCCTTTTCGGCGGCGGGTGCGGTCCCGCGACGATGGGCGTGATCGCAGAGAAGGACGCGAAGATCGCAGAGCTGACTGCGCAGAAGTCCAGCGCCTCGCAGCACGCGGCGATCTATGCTGCG
>ERZ1034669.298-NODE-298-length-19731-cov-6.226621_pt1 | contig 19731 bp, 24 predicted proteins | sample MGYA00520705_ERZ1034669 | MGnify/ENA primary metagenome ERZ1034669 (study PRJEB33766, sample SAMN09781766) | gut metagenome | biome: gut microbiome | host: Homo sapiens | place: Madagascar | study: EMG produced TPA metagenomics assembly of the PRJNA485056 data set... | reverse complement strand
TACGGATCCGGAAGTAGTAGGAGCTGCAAAACGTTTTGCGGAATCCATAATCTATAATCTCGGGGTAGTGGCCGGATCAATAGCAAGCGTCGGCCTTACACTGGCTGTTAATCTTGTAGGCGGTTTTGAAAGCTATCTGAGTCGAAATAAAGATAGAATTAAGAAATTTTTGGTTGACGTTTTCAATGTCGGAACAGAAATTGCAGATGAATTCGGACTTATAGCAAAAACGATAGCCGAAGTATTTGCAAAAACATTTGGAACGCAAACAGCGCAGGATTTGACCGGAAATCTTATCGGGATTTTTGCATCTTTAGGTGGCTTGGCTGTAGAAATTTTTGCACGCTATGAGCGCGATAAAATGTATCTCGCATGGCAGCCTTGGATTGACAACAAAGATAAATTGGTCGAAGCGATCAACGAAACAATCGCACCGATTCAGCATCTCGCGCAGGTTATCGAGGACTTTTTAAATGATACGTCTGACAAAATTATAGCATTCTATGACGAGAGCGTTAAGCCATTTATTGACGACATCGAATCAGGCTGTGCGTCTATTTTGGAAACATTGCTTGATCTTTACAATAGTTATGTAGTGCCTATCCTCGATGAATGGGGAACGCGGCTCGAAGATTTGATTAATGGACCGCTTACAGATTTTGTCGATAAATTCCTTGATGTGTGCGCAAAAATCATTGATGCGCTACAGCAAATTTGGAATAACGTTCTTGTTCCCCTTATTAATTGGATTCTTCAAAATGTAATTCCATTACTGGCTCCTATTGTACAATGGCTAGGCGACGCAGCTATTGATTTATTGAGCGCTGCGGTAAAAATGGCGAACGGAATTCTGGATATGCTCGGCGGTTTGATCGATTTCCTTGTTGGTGTGTTTACGGGCGACTGGAAAAAAGCTTTTTCCGGTGCAGGACAAATAGCACAGGGATTTGCGGATACATGCGGCGCTGTAATTGAATGGATTGGAGACTATATTTTAACTCCATTTATGTCACTGGTGAAAAAATTATTCTCTGTTGACTGGGTAAAATATTTTGGCGTAGCTGGCATTGCTCCGCAGGTGCTTTGCGATTTGATTAAGTCAATATTCAAAACTATGAAAAACGTATTTATTGGAATTATGAATTTTATTAAGTACGCGTTCACTGGTGACTGGCGGAATGCTTGGCAGAGTGTCAAAAACATCTTTTCCAGCATTATGAGCGGAATTGGCGATGTTGTACGTGCGCCAATTAACGGTATCATCAGCATGGTCAACCAGGCAATCGGTGCAATCAACAATCTGATCCGGGGTGTAAACAGGATTCCGCACGTAAATATCCCGACAATCGGAAAAATCCCACATCTGGCATCTGGCGCGGTTATCCCACCTAACCAGGAATTTTTGGCAATGCTCGGAGATCAGAAGAGCGGAAACAATATCGAAGCACCGGAGGGACTCATTCGCAAAATTGTCCGGGAAGAGTCTGGAAAAAGCAATGGAAGTTATACTTTTGTTGCTCAATTGGACAGAAAAGTTCTATTCAAAGAAACGATCAGCGAAGCGAAACTGCAGCAGATACAGGGAGGGAACAACCCGTTCGAGCTGTCTACGACATAAGGAGGGCATACATGGCACAAAATCATTTGCAGTTTGACGGATACACGCCGCCAGACGTTGACGAAGATGGTTATACAATTGCTTTTGCAGCGACATCTTCTGATGATTCCGGGCGGCTTATGAACGGAAAAATGGTCAACACACGTTTGTTCACGATCGAAGCCTATAACCTCAAATGGACGGACCTTGATCTTGAAGCGGCAACAGAGATCCTTTTACGGACTGTTTTTAAGTCTCAGTTCCAATTCCACCACTTTAACGTAAAAACCGGAAAATGGGAAACAAATGCATTTTATGTGGCCAATGTGGATACGGCAATGTATTCCCTCAAAGAGGGAGAAGAAAAATGCACAAGTCTTAGTTTCCAGGTAACGAGGATTGACCCATCATGAAAAATGTAAGCACAGAATTTAGTGAAAAAGTAGAAAACGGTTCGGAATGTTATGCGTACGCAAACGTGGTTTTGCGGAACGGAACAAAATTGACGCTGGACCCATCCAAAGATTTTCGAATTGACGGTAACAGTATCACAACCAATGGGGGAAGTTCATTCCCCCTCGGTGTGGCTCTCTCAAGAACAATAGAGCTTAATCTGGATAACCACGACGGAAGATTTGATGCAATTGATTTTTATGGCGCTGAAATCACGCTTTTTACCGGTATGACGCTGGATGATGGAAGCGTAGAAAAAATCAAAGAAGGGATCTTTTCTGTAGTCGAACCGACCACGCCGGGGGCCACAATTACGCTTGCTGCTGCCGATTACATGACGAAAACATCCGATAGTTACGTTGCAAATACGACGTTTCCAGCAACTATATTCAACATCTATCGGGATGTCTGCACTCAGTGTAATCTTGTTACTGGCAGCGCGAAATTCGCAAACAGCGATTTTGTTGTAGATGCAATTTCTGAAAATGTTACCTGCAGGGAGATGCTCGGATATATCGCTATGATTGCTGGCGGTAATGCTATGTGCGATTTCAACGGGGCTGTCATTATTAAGAGCTATGATTTTTCCGGCCTTAAAAAGTCAGATGGTACGTATGATTACACGAAAGCACAGAATTTTTCCGGCTTCCAGAAGAGTCCGAGCATCTCGACAGATATGATTCAGATAACCGGAGTGAAAGCTGAGAACGACGACGGAGACGAAAAGCAATCTTATATTGTAGGTTCGGAAGATTATTGCTTTCTGATCGAAAATCCATTGATTTCCGGAAAAGAAGCACAGGCGCTACAGTTAATCGGAAATGTTATCGTCGGGTTGGAATTTTACACATTCAGCGGAGATCACATTTCAAACCCACTTGCTGAGTTTATGGACCCGTGTTTCGTGCAGGATATGAAAGGAAATCTTTTCTTTTCTATCTTAAGCAATATTACTTACACGTACCTTGGCAGTACGTCTATTTCGTGTGATGCAGACAGCCCGGAAACTGTAAAGTCGCAAAAGGCGACATCTGGCTCGAAAGTATACCAAAATCTCAAAAAGCAGCAGCAAGTTATCAAAAAAGAGTTTGAAAAACAGATGGATGCTCTCGAAAAACAGGTTTCCAACGCACCGGGAACCTATATTTCGAGTGAGGTGCAGCCAGATGGCAGCAGCATCTACTATCTGCACGATAAGCCTACACTTGCGGAATCCAAAAGCGTTTTCAAAATCACGGCTGATACCATCACAGCATCGACCGACGGCGGAAAGACTTGGAACGGTGGATTTACGGTAGACGGAGTTATGATAGCTAAGATCATGACTACCATCGGTATCAATTTCGATTGGGGAGTTGGTGGCACTCTTATCATCCAGGACAGAAATGGAAAACAGACCGTCTATATGGATGCTGAGACGGGAGAAGTCCGGCTTAGCGTGGTTTCTCTTTCCATCCAGGGCGAAACGGTGGCAGATATTGCCGAAAAGAAAGCGGAATCTTCGCTGAACGACTTTACGAGCAATGTATACAACCCTATGATTTCCAGCCTGCAAAAGCAGATTGACGGCCAGATCGAAACGTTCTACTACGATTACGAACCTACACTTAACAATATTCCGGCGAAAGAATGGGACACGGAAGAGAAAAAGACAGCTCATGAGGGTGACTTATTTTACTGGAAATCAAAAGGTTATGCGTACCGCTTTCAGAAAGACGGATCGGCATGGAACTGGCAGCTCGTACAGGATACCGATATCACGCTTGCCATGCAGAAAGCCGCAGAAGCGAAAGATACCGCAGATTCAAAGCGCCGCGTTTTCACAGCTACGCCGTATCCTCCGTACGATGTAGGTGACCTGTGTGTGGGAAATGATACTTCTGATCTTATGAGATGTCAGCGCTCACGCCAGTCTGGTTCTTATGATGCTTCTGATTGGATCAAGGCGGTTAAGTATACAGATGATTCTGAGCTTAATAATTTCATCTACACCGATTACGCCGAAACGCTTGTCGAAATCTCCAACTCGATTGACAAGAAAGCCGAAACGTGGTTCCAGGCAACAGATCCGGCGCTCCAATGGACGGATAATAGCACATCTGAACCATTGCAGGATCATACCGGCGCAAATATTACGGACAGTACCGGCGCAAACATTCTGACCGTTTGGGAACGTGAAAAAGCGGCTCATAACGGCGATTTGTGGCACAACACGACCAACAATGTCGAATACATCTATAAGGATGGAACCTGGCATGAAATGAGCGTTCCGGATGATGTTTTTGACAAGATCGACGGCAAGGCTCAGATTTTTGTTGGCGAACCTATTCCTCCTTATGACGTAGGCGATACATGGTTCACCGGAACAACTATTCTTGTCTGCGTGGTTAAGCGTACATCTGGAAAGTATAATGCGTCCGACTGGGCGAAAAAAGATACTTATACTGACGACACCGCGCTTGAAAATTTCCTTTCTGGCGACTACAAAGAGACTATTGCCGACTTATCTACCCAGATTGACGGCAAGGCGGAAACGTGGCGACAGAGCACTGATCCGGCTGTCAATTGGACAACAGATGAACTGAAAGTCCAGCATAAGGGCGACTTGTGGAACAACACAGAAAATCAGAAAACATATATCTATAACGGCTCAGCATGGCAGGAAATGACATCAACGCCGCCAAAAGCCGTATTTGATGCAATTGATGGCAAGGCGCAAATTTTCGTTAAGCAGCCAACTACTCCGTACGATGTAGGTGACTTATGGTTCGATTCTTCCAGCGCAGATATTATGACATGTACGACTGCGAGAGAGAGCGGAAATTTTAACGCTGCAGACTGGGAAAAAAGGAATAAATACACGGATGACTCCTCGCTTAATAGCTGGATCAAGGGAGAGTATGCGAACACTCTTGCTGATGTTAAGAATCAGATAGACGGAAAAGCGGAAACGTGGCGGCAGAACACCGACCCATCAAAGTCGTGGACGACTGACGCGCTGAAAAAACAGCACAAGGGAGACCTGTGGTATAACACGACCGAGCAGAAATCCTACATCTACAGCGGCACCGCGTGGGAGCCGATGAAGACGGAGCCGCCGAGCGATGTATATGACGCAATCGACGGAAAAGCACAGATTTTTGTAAACCAGCCAAAACCGCCGTATTCCGTAGGTGATCTGTGGTTCAATTCTACAACATCGGATATTATGACTTGCGTGACGGCGCGTGATAGTGGAAACTTCACAGCGGCAGACTGGCAGAAGCGGAATAAATATACCGACAACTCCGCCGTAGATGCACTGGACAAGGCCTTAACCCAGCTTGAAATTTTTAACCGACTCACCAACAACGGCGCGGCACAGGGGATTTTCTTACAAGACGGAAAACTGTACCTCAATTTCTCTTACGCTCAAGGTGGAACGCTAAAACTTGGCGGAGCCAACAATGGCAACGGTCAAGCGGAAGTGTATGATTCGAGTGGAAATAAGATCGGAAGTTGGAACAAAGACGGTTTTAACTTGCAGAAAGGTGCCATATATGGTACGCAAATTCACCTCGAATCGCAAAATGACTATATACAAGGCACGGTTAACGGAAATGAAGCTGTCAAAATTTCGACTGGCGGCGTAAAAGTAGACAGTACGGCCAACTGGGGGCTTGGCGTTACTCGGAAAAAATATATTTTCGAAATGAATCCGTATGTATTCCCCGGTGCTCGACTGCTTGACCAATCAACGGGCGCTGGAATTGGCAGCACATGGACAAGCGGACATTTCGGAATGTGTTACACGGACGACCTTTCCGGGTATTCCTCCGTTACTGATTCACTCTCAAATTACGGAGTGTATATGAAAGCCGGAAAAGAAGATGCAAAAGGCGGTTTCTACGCTATCGGAAATGGTCTCGGAAAAGGATCACACGTTACCGCAGAGGGAATCTATACTTCTGGCACCAAAAACAGAATTGTAGACACGGAAAACTATGGCCAGCGTCTCCAGTATTGCTACGAGATGTCAAGCCCGTTCTTTGGGGACATCGGAGAAGCAGAAACTGACGAAAACGGTTTGTGCTACGTTCAAGTTGACGATATTTTCGGCGAGACGATTCTGAGAAACGACAAGTATAACGTTTTCATCCAGAAAGAGGGATGCGGCGACCTGTGGATTGAAGAAAAGACGGCAGACTACTTTCTGGTCAAGGGAACGCCGAATCTTAGTTTTTCGTGGGAACTGAAAGCGAAACAGGTAGACTATACGCTTGAGAGACTGGAAAAAGAAGAAGTACGGTATGAAAAAGAGCCTGAATTGGACTACAGCGAAATCGGCTATCAGACGTATATTGATTATGTAGAATCGAAAATCATAGCGTGAAAGGAGAAACAATGAAAGTATTAACGAGTTTTACGAAATTAGTAACCGGCGAGGGCATCCGAATCGCTTACACCTATTCAGAGGTGGATGATTCCGGCGACCTTATCAGTCAGAATAACCGCGGCAATTTTGTCGCGGTTAACCCGGAATTGAAAAAGCACATCGCCGCAATTGACGAATACATCGAAAACAATCAGCTCAATAAGGAGGAAAACTAAATGGCACAGTACACCAATTACACCGAAAAAACAGAACCAGTAGACACCGACCTTGCCCTTATCTACGATACTCCGGCGAAGGTGAATAAGAAGTTCACTTTTGGCAATCTGTGGAAGTGGATTGCTAAGAAAATCGTGTCTGAAGGTATCTCTCAGCTCGAAACCACTAACAAGACAATCCCGGGTGCCATTAATGAATTAAATAGTAAAACTTTTCAATATATTGATAGTGTAATATTAGACCAAGCATTGAAAACGGAAAGTATATTGTATACAATTAATGTAAAACAGCTTTATATTTCATATGGGCTTAAAAATAACATGCAAGCTTATGGCGGAAGTACCATCATAATTTTTGCCCTAGAAGATAAGCCATGTATGGTGCCTGTGTATGTACAAAATGGAACTTTGATTGCGCATCTATATATACATAATGATCCCAGCAAACATACAGTCGATTTCTATTGCTATTCATGCAACGAATCAATTATTGTGAACTTGTATTGTCTTAAATAGTAAGACATTTAATAGAACAACGATTGATAAAAATAGCCTAATTTCTAATTTGCATACTGATATAACAATACCCTCCTATAGATGATATGAGTAGTGATGGTGTGCATCTTGGATATGGTGAAAATAAATATGGAGCGGTAGAAGCAAAGTTGATTCTTGATATTTGTCCATATGGTGAACCATTACAATAGTTAACTTTCGAAATAATTTGCATACTGATATAACAATACCCTCCTATAGATGATATGAGTAGTGATGGTGTGCATCTTGGATATGGTGAAAATAAATATGGAGCGGTAGAAGCAAAGTTGATTCTTGATATTTGTCCATATGGTGAACCATTACAATAGTTAACTTTCGAAATACTATAGTAGGCAGCGTGGTAGCGGTGCTGTCGTATCTGCTGGGGCCGCACTGGATCCTGTTTGCACTTTTCCTCGGCCTGAATGTGGCAGACTGGCTCACGGGCTGGATGAAAAGTAGAATCGCCCACAAGGAGAGTTCCAGCGCGGGCTGGAAAGGGGTACTCAAGAAACTCGGGTACTGGCTTATGATTGTAGTGGCATTTGGAGCGAGCACGGCTTTTGTTGAAATTGGCAATACAATCGGGATTGACCTCAAAATCACAACACTGTTGGGGTGGTTTGTCTTAGCGTCACTGCTGGTGAACGAAATCCGGTCGATTATTGAGAATTTTGTGGAAGCCGGATTTAATGTGCCAATAGTCCTGACTAAGGGACTGGAAGTCGCGGACAAAGCAATCAACCAGGAGCAGGAAAAGAAATCAGAGTGAGGACGGTTGTTGGCCGCCCTCTTTTGCGCCGGCGCAATTCCGGCAGAAGGAGCTAATATGAAAATTGATAGGTCATACATGTGCGCAATGAACAAATTACCATAGACGTACATAAAAAGCCCACACGGGGCTATACGAGGCTCTGACGGGCGAATAACAGAAGGTTAGAAAGATGGAAGTATTAAAATTTCTGGAACAGATCCCGTTGCCGATTCTGGTGGTGGCACTTGTGATCCTGGTTGCGATCACAGTAGTGATGGCATATCAGTATGCAAAGATGCGCGGCATGGACGGCATCCGGGGGGATGTATACCAGTTGATTCTGAAAGCCGAGCATGTCTACAATGAATCCGGCCAGGGAAAGCAGAAACTCAAATGGGTTGTAAGCCAGGCACGTGGACTCTTACCAAAGTGGATGCAGGTTTTTGTAACAGAAGAAATGATGATGAAGGTAATTGATGAATGGTTCAAAGGCGTGAAAGACCTGCTGGACGACGGGAAGGTAAACGGATTCCGGCAGTAGTTATAAAGAAGGTCAAAGAGCGGGCATCATACCCGCTCTTTTGCTGTGAAAGGAGAACGTCGTGGCAATTTCACGAAATATGAATACGGATGCGGCATATAACTGCCTGATCGCTGCCGGGGCATCAGTTTACGGAGCTTGCGGAGTGATGGGAAATATCTTTGCAGAATCGGGGTTCAATCCCCGTAATCTGGAAGACCTGTGCGAGGAACGCCTGGGGTATAAGTACACAGACGATACCTATACCGAGGCGGTAGACAGCGGAGAGATCTCTCGGGAGTTGTTTCTGCATCCGATGGGAGACAGCCGCCAGTATGGCTATGGCCTGTGCCAGTGGACAAGTGCTGGCCGAAAAGCTGGATTGTATGATCTGGCGAAAAAGAAAGGGGTTTCGATCGGAGACCCGACAATGCAGATTGAGTACATGATTTCGGAACTGCAGAGCAGATATCGAAGCGTTTTCTACGTTCTCAAAAATGCAACGACTGTGCAGGAGGCGTCGGACATCTTTCTGCAGAAATTCGAGCAGCCCCTGGATACTGGGGACAGCGTAAAAAGTAAACGAGCCAATTATGGAGAACAGTATCTCATGCTCTATCAGGACAACAACGATAAGGAGGAAGGAACTATGAGCTTAATCTCAAACAGTGGACACGATGAAAACGGCAGATATTCCGGCGGCAGAGCCGGAGATCAGACAGGAACCGAATGGGCGTTGATCCCGTGGTACTCCCGTCCCTGGAAGTGCGTACTGCGGCATCCGAACTCTGCAGTACGTGCAAAAATCGCAGAGCTTGGTGTCAAGGCGGCGAAAAACGACCTGATTGGTTACGATCAGGGACAGCGTGATACATACTGGCAGCACCTCAAAGCCAGCAACTACGATCCATCGCAGATCACCATCGCCTGCGAGGCAGACTGCTCCGCGGGAGTCATTGCAAATGTCAAAGCGGTCGGACACCTGCTCAACATCGATTCTCTCAAAAACCTGAAAGCAACTTACACCGGAGATATGCGATCAGCGTTCAGAGCTGCAGGTTTTACCGTCCTGACGGACAAAAAATACCTGAACGGACCTGACTACCTGCTTGCCGGGGACATCCTCTTAAACGATGGATTACACACGGCAACCAATATTGCTGACGGCGCGGAAGCAGGCGGAAACTCTACGAGCACCGGATCCGGCAGCAACAATGCCAGAAACAACGTTTCTGATGGTCAGAAATGGCTCAACAGCAACTATGGGGACAAGATCCTGAAGTATTGTGGAGCAAAACTGCGCGTGGACGGAGACTACGGCGATAAGTCCAGATGGGCTGCCCTGGCGGTTTGGAAAGACTTGATGAACCGGAGATACGGCACGAAGCTGGATCCGACCAACAAGAACTTTTTCGAATCATGCAAAAAAGTTGCTTCGAAAGCCACCGTCAGCCATGGAACTCAGGGAACCTTTACCTTCCTGGTTCAGTTCATCCTCGCAGCGAAAGGCTTTTATTTCGGTAACATGGACGCTCTCTGCGGAGACGGACTGACTGCCGCGATCAAGTCCTACCAGAAATCCAAAGGCCTCGAAGCCGATGGATACTGCGGAGCCAACACCTGGTACGCACTGTTCAACTGATGAATCAACTGACCGGTTGTGATCCTGAAACGTGATCGGTCAGAAGTAACCAGTAAATCACGCAAAAAGACTTTCTTACCGGAGAAATCCGGTGCAATTCCATACATGCAATTTATACGCCACTTTGCCCTGGGTATCTTCGGATACCTGGGGCTTTTTTATTGCCATTTTTTAAGGTAAAATTAAAATAAATATATTACGTAAAATGTATTGACATATTGCGCAATATGTGATATATTATAACCATAGAAACGAAATAATAATTGATGAAAGAAATATTTCAATAGCAGAGACGCTGCGGCGCTTGACTCTTTGATGTAAAGGCGGTAATTATGAGAGAAACAAAAGAATTTAATCAAATTGAATATATCAACAATTATATAAAGAAGAAATACGATCGGATAAATTTGGTTGTACCGGCGGGAAGCAAACAAGTTATTAAAAGTAGGGCTGCACAAAAAGGAAAAAGCGTTAATCAGTATATAAATGAACTGATCGACAATGACTTAAAAAATAGTAAAGAGAAAAAAGGAGATAAGAAAATGAAAAAATTTGAAATCGTAAAAACAACAGCAGAAATCAGCTGGAAAGAAAGGGATGAAATCAAGGAAGGATGCACGATGTACGATGTGGATCCGGAAAAAATTGCTTCATTCGGAACCAAAGAGGAAGCCGAAAAGGAATTGAAAAAATACAAAACGGATGTTTGCGCATCCGGAAGCCTCTTCACGGTCGAAGAGTTTTCGATCCAGGAAAACGAATATGACGAAGACGGCGAGTGGATCGGAGGCGGAGATATTTGGAAGTTTACTCCAATGGAAATTTTCGTGGTCGACAAAGAAACGCGGAAAACGATCGCAAAAGTCAAAACTTACGAAGAGGCGGAGGAGGCCGCAGAAGAGTATGAGGGCGATGCGGGCGCCGATATCGTGTTTTACGAATAAAAAAAATAGTCGTGTCGGAATGACACGGCTTTTTTTATTTGACACACTGGCCACTGTGTGTTAATATCAAATGTGTCATTTTTGTGTCACAAACTTTCTCGAAAATGGCGTATTTGCGGGCAAAATAAGAGGTATGGATACTTGACTTTTAATCAAGTTGTCCGGGGTTCGAATCCCCGATGCTTCATCAAATGAAAAGGCTGGAAACCCTAGTAAAATCAAGGGTTTTCAGCCTTTTTGCGTTGTCGGAATGAAATTATTGAAAAATCAAAGTAAGGGATTGTAAGGGTATGTAAAGGAATGTAAATGTGTCATTTTCGTGTCACATCGGATCACATGGAAAGAGCAGCTTCTACCGCTCCGGCGGTGTCCTCTTTTTCCAGCATGATGTGATTGTAAATCCTCAAAACCATTGCTTCGTCATCCCCCAGGAGAGACGCAATATTCTTGATCGAGATACGCGGGATCTGGTAGCAGAGCGACGTACAGTAGTTGTGACGGAAGATATGGGCTGTGAGTCCGCAGACGGGTTTTTCAGCGACTCTATTCATTTTCTTTATGATTCTTTCCCACTTCCGGCGGTAAGAGGATTTAGACACCATTTTGCCGCCCTGCATCGAAAACAGAAGCGTTCCTTTCATGCAAAACCGCACGTAGCTTTCAAGTGACGTATAGAGCTGCTGCGGAATTGGAACCTGCCGGAATCCGTTCTTCGATTTCGGTTCTTTGATGCTCGGTTTTCCGGCATCATCGAACTCGATTGATTTATTCACGTTGATGACCTTTTCGGAAAAATCAATATCAAACCGTGTGAGAGCAAGAACTTCTCCACATCGTAGCCCCGTGCAGTATAAGATATCCACAAAAATCCGATCAGATGGGGATAAATCCGCGTCTTGCATCGCCTTTTTCTCATTTGTGGTCAGCGGCCGCTTTTCATCTGCTTTGTAGTCGATTGGCTTCATCACGTCCTTGAGATCCTCGAGCAGGTTGGCGGGATACAGCCGGTCATGCACCGCGGCTTTCATGATCTGCGAGAACGTAAGCTGAATCTGCTGCTGGATGCGTTTCTTTCCGGCCGCGTCGTTGATCACCGTCTGATAATGGATCGGCAGGACATCGCAGAGCCGCACGCCGTCCATCTGCCGCAGGTGCTTTTCGATGATGTTCCGGTACATCCGCTTCGTGTTGTTCGTTGCTTCGGCTTTGTAAACTGTCAGCCACCGCCCGGCGTAGTCCAGAAACAGGATGTTTTTATCTCGGACGGCTTCAAGGTTCTTAATTTTGTCGTTGTAGGCTGTCACTTTTGCTTCCAGGTCCTTACTGCTTTTCTTTGACCGGATTGTGATATAATGCTTTTTCCCATCAACATAACTTCCATCCCACACACGGGCTTGAAAATACCCGTTCTTTTGCTTTGTATACTTCGCCTTTGCCATCTATAGGCTCCTTTCGCTTGGTGGCTGGAAAAGCCACAGAGACGGCGCAAAATGGGTGCAAAAAAGCGGCCGCAAACAGACGGGAAAAAATAATCGAAAAAAATCGAAAATTTTCCCGTTCCACTTGCGAAGCCGCCGGAAGTGTGATAACATAATCATGTTCATTAGATTATTCCTTCCGGGGAGTAACCTCTTATGAAAGGCCTAACAGATTGCGCCACAGTCTGTTAGGCCGTTTTTTATTATCTATACATAATACGGATTCGGTTTTCCGAGAATCGCAAACAGGTCGATAATCCAGCCTATTCCGAAAAGACCCATAGTACAGAGGTACAGGATACCCATTCCGAATTTTCCTTCGTAAAATTTGTGTCCGCATAAAGTAAAAAGACACAGGAAGAAAGCAACCCATTTATTTTTTGGTTTTCCTGTGACGTATACTCTTTGGCTTGCACTCGCCGCCGCAGCTGCTGATGAAGAAGCAGAAGAGGATGCGCTGCTACTGTTGTTGTTATTGATAATAACGCTCTGTTGATCTGTTTTAAGATCCTCAACCTGCTTTCCACACTTCGGACACACGACACAATCCGCGTCAATAATCTGTCCGCAATGTTTGCAATATTTTGTCTCTGCCATATTGACTCCCCCTATCTGCGCAGAACCGTGATAACCACGCCAAATTTAACCCATTCCCTCATCTCGTCCGGGTTGTTGGTATCTATGGTTATGATATCCCCATACCCGTTTATCGGCTCCATTCTGCACGGTTCCGACTGGATAAATTTACGGATGTACGCCCGCCCGTTCTTTTTATTGACCAGGACGCATGTATCACCGTCCCTGGGCGGCCGCTTCGAGATTCCGATGATGTCGCCCTTGATATATACGGGAAGTAAGTGGTTCGATGTTATCCGGATGCCACAGTGCAGCCGCTCTCCGTATTTCTCGATATATTCCGGGCAATACACATGCTCTTCATGTGCGGAATCCAGAACCATCCCATCTTCCATGTTTCCTGTCAGATGTAGGACATCCAACATGTTCGCAGGGTCTTCTTCTTTGGCTTTCATCTCAAGCTCGAATTCTATTTTGGCGTTTATGTAGGCTTTCTGCCGATCTGTTAATTTGCGGAATTTATTCAGCACTTCAATCTCGATACTGCGTTGCCCGAACATCTCGTATAAGAATCTTCCTGTCAGCTCATAGAGTTTCGGCGCAAGCATGATACTGAACGTGTCCACGCGGCGGGAAATGATGTTCCGGTAAGAAGATGCCGAAATTCCCAGCTTTTTCGCGAAATCACTTTGAGTATACCCGAGCTTTATGCGCTCTTTTTCCAGATTTTCCGCAAATATATCTAACATCTCTTTCTTTGTAATCACCTTAAATTCCCCCTTTGTATCAAGATTCTGACGAAAATTATTAAGCAAAAGAGCAAGCACACATGAAATCACGTCAACATCTTGTGCGGTATCCGGTGTAATATAAGTATAAAGATGTTATACAGAAAATTTTATCATATTTTTAAAAACTGTCAATAAGGGGGGAGAAAAAAGTTGAAAAATTAGAGATTCTGTATATCGAAATAGGCAGATACGTGGCGCACGGTTGACATTATCGAACGAATGTTCTATAATCGTGGTATCACTATTTTGATTGGCACTGTCAGGGAGGTACATAATCATGAGAGATGAACAACCGGAAGACAAAAAGAAAGAAATAAAACGGATGATTGAGCAAATAGAAAGTGAAAAGATGATTGAACTTATCTATTGGTTCGTCAGAAGAGGATACAAAGAAGAAAGAGCGGGGGAGTGATCCCCGCTCTTTTTGTGTCACATAACGAATTTTTCAAAAAAATCACAAAGCAAATCTTTTTTCTCTGGGCTTAGCTTGTCGTAATAAAGAACGATTCTTTTAAATCTGCTATCGTTAAGTCCTATTTTCATTGCCACATCGGCGTATTCAGCATCAATTTCTTTTTCTTCCTTAAGGTCTGTAAGATCAGTCATTCCTATTCTGAAATAATCAGCCAACGCTCGTATTTTTCCAGTACCAGGCATTGCTTTTCCTGTACACCACATATTAAATGTTGTTACGTTTACTCCAAGGTCTTTAGCAACATCTTTCTGCATTTTTTGAGACAAGGCAATGTAACGATTGAGATTTTTCGCAAAAATTTGTTTCTGCTCTTCATCTGTCAACGGGTTCTCACCTCCTTCCTCTATAGAATACATCACTTTCATAAAAAATTCAATACTAAATCCAATTATTTTGAATTTTGGTGTTGACAATCCAAACAAATTGGATTATGATATAACCAACAAGACAGGAAGGAGGAAAATATATGCCGAAGATTTCACTTGAGGCGGTTCGCGTTAATGCACGCTATACCCAGAAAGCTTGGGCAAAAGAGTTTGGTGTTTCCAATTCTACAGTTCTTAATTGGGAGAAAGGAAAAACAGAACCTACTCTTTCTCAGCTTAGAAAAATGAGTGAATTATCTGGTATTCCGATGGATTTTATTTTTGTACCAGATAAATCCAATTAAATTGAATTGGAGGAGCAAATTTGAACAAGGTAGTCTATGTGATGGATTGCGGAGACTTTGTGAAAATTGGTGTTTCATCCAATGTAAAACGAAGATCGCAGGAAATTCCATACGAAGTAAAAAGAACTTTTTCAACGGATCCTTTAGAAAATGCTTTTTCTCTTGAAAAAGAGATGCATGATTTCTTTGCAGAGAACAGATGTGATGACGCAGATGGACGAGAGTATTTTTCGGTTCCGTTTGAAAAAGCCGTAGAGGTTTTAAAAACTAAAGACCCGAGACTCCATCGAAAAGAAAAAGATTTGCACAAAGAGAAAATCATGCTAAATGTAATTTCCAAACTGTATTATATGAACGATTTTGACCTTGGCTATCTTGCTGGACTTGCTGATTTCACAACAATTCCAGAGGAAGATGAGGAAGCAACTTTTTTTGAACATGGAATAAGGGCGCTTACGGAGCTTAGCCATGATGATCTAAAACTGGTTTTGGTTTACGCTACAGCGTTCCGAGACAAAGCCGAAGCGGACAAAGCCCGGTTACAGAAAACATAAGGAGAAAGCCATGAAGAAAACGTTTATCTTGGCTCTGAACATATTCTTATTTCTTTTCGCGGCGATGAACGGAATTAAGGAGAAGAGAACAGAGCCAAAGATTCTATATTGGTCGGCGGCAGCGTTGACCGCGTTAGCGATCATGGACGGATTCTGAAACAGGAGGTGGATATGCGGAAAAATTTAAAATGGCCAACGTCCTCTCCAAAGACAGGAAAGGAGGTCAGCCATGAGAAATAGAGTTGCGTTTTGGATTCTTTGCAGTGCACTTTCTATAACCTGCGGAGCATTTGGTTGTTTTCTTGCTCATTGGCTTTTCAGATAATTAATGAACAAGAAGGTCGGTAATCAATCCGGCGATTACGCTTGCGACCACGCTAAAGAGAGTTACAAGAAAATCATGACGACGCTGCTTTTTGCGAAGTTCTCTTTCCTTGGCTTCTCTTAGCTGAACTTCCATAGGAACGAATGTTCCGTTTGCAAGGTTAGGAATATGAAAATCCATTTTCGCACCTCCTTTCAAGCGGAGTATACCACAAAAAAGAGGGAGAAGCGATGGAAAATAGCAAAAAATTGGAAAATTCGACATTAGCAATTATCCTCAGCGTGATTTCGATTTTAATAAATGTTTTCTTTAATGGAGAAAAACTATTAAGAAATTTATGCTGGCTTTTAGAAAAAATCGTGCATTTTTTACCATTTTAATGCACAGCAAAATGCAACTAGGAACATTGCAATTTGCTTAGTAACGTTATCGTAACGTTACGCTAACAGAGGTGTAGCGTCACTGTAACGCCCCTAGAATAAGAATAAGAATAAGAAAAAGATATAAAAACATATATTGAGCATCGCAAGCGCTGCTCGGTACGCAAAATAGCTTTTTCTTGACCACAGAAAGAAGGTGGAAGCATGAACGAAATGATTATCACGAATGCAGAATTCGGGAGCATTCGAATCGAGATGCGAAACGGTGAACCGTGGTTCGTCGGATCCAGCATCGCTAAGGTGTTGAAATACCAGAACCAGCAGAAAGCAATTCGAGATCACGTAGACGCTGAGGACAAGCTGACCGAACAAATCGTTCTGGCAGGTCAGCGCCGGGAAGTAACACTGATTAACGAGTCCGGGCTGTATAGCTTGATTCTCTCGAGCAAGATGGAAGAAGCAAAGCGATTCAAACACTGGATAACATCAGAGGTTCTTCCAGCGATCCGGAAGACCGGCGGCTACCAGCAGACAGCACCGCAGGGCAAAGAGCTGCTTGCACTGGCAGTTCTGGAAGCGCAGAAAACCATTGAGGAGCAAAATCAGACGATTGAGCGGATGCGACCGAAAGAGATCTTCGCGGACGCGGTGAGCGCAAGCAAAACGTCAATATTGATCGGCGACCTTGCAAAGCTGATTAAACAGAACGGGGTTGACATCGGCGAGAAGCGGCTCTTCCAGTGGATGCGGGAAAACGGTTATCTGATCCGGAAGGACGGAGCGAGTTACAACATGCCGACGCAGAAGAGCATGAATCTCAAGCTTATGGAAATCAAAGAGTCCACGATCACCCAGCCGAACGGAAATGTTCGGATCAGCCGCACCCCGAAAGTGACGGGGAAAGGACAGAAATATTTCGTCAACAAAATTCTCGCCGCAATGGCATAGCTGAGATTGCATTGCGAGGGAAAGGCGAAGCTAGGAGTTGCGAAGGAATGGCAGGGTTGGGCGAGTCATTGAATAGCCAGGGAAATGCGAAGAGAAGAGAAGACTGCTGTGCAATGGCAAGGCAAAACGTTGAGCAGAAGGGCTACGGAATAGCTGGGACAGGAAACGCAAAGGCGGGGCTGGGTACTGATCCGCACAGATTAGCGATGGAATGGAATAGACAGAAGAGCTTAGCTACGGCATGGCGCGGAGCGGCAAATCTTGGCAATGGCATAGAACAGCGGGGTAACGGGCTGAATGGCTAGGGAAAGGAATAGCAGGTCGGGGCAGAGGATGTGCAAAGATGTGCAGAGCGACGGAATAGCACTGGAAGCCAGGATGAGCAACGGCGGAGTTTCGAGCAGATAGGCGAGGGAATAGCGAAGAAAAGATACGCCAGGGCACAGCATGGCACGGACTGGCATCGAATTGACAAGCAAAGGCATAGCATGGCACGGAATCACATTGACGTGCGAAGGAAATGAAGTGCGGCGGATTGATACGCGGGTGCGTAGTGAAGAGTAGCGGAGCACCGAAATCAAAAATTCAAAAACGAAAAGGAGAAAGTAACATGCAGGAAATCAAAGTAAGATTAACATTTACCGAGGAAATTCTCGGAACAGCGTCGGCAGACAAGGAGATTCACAAGACCTATATTGCATCTCTGGCACCGGATGCGCCGAGCAAGAAAGAAGAGGTCGAAGCAATCGGCGTGGAAGAGACCATCGAGAAAGCAATGACCGTCTTTCCGAGAAACAAAGAGGGAGTGCCGATCTATTGGGACTACCAGATCAAAGGATTCTTCAAGGATGCGGCGGGAATGCTGCGTAAGGTTCCGAACACAAAAAGCTCGAAGATTAAGGCTTACAAGAAAGAGATTGACGGTCTGATCTTCGTGAAAGAGCGACAGATCCCGATTCACTTTGACGGGGAGATCGGAAACTGTGAGCGGCCGCTCAGAGGACAGACACCGCAGGGCGAGCGCGTGGCGTTAGCAAACAGCGAGAGCATTCCGGCGGGGGCGTGGATCGAGTTCACAGTGCAGTGCTTGACGGATGGACTGGCGGGAGCCGTGGCAGAGTGGTTCGACTATGGAGTGCTCAGGGGGCTTGGGCAGTGGCGGAACTCAGGTAAGGGCCGCTTCCGGTGGGAGCAGATCGAGTAAGGAGGAACATGGAAGAAACGACATGGGAGCAGGCGGAAGGATTCGCAGTTGCCGTGATACGAGAAGCCAGAAATAGAGCAAGATTCTGGCTTGCGGCATGGCTGGTAACTTTCGTGGTGCTGATTACGGTTGTGGCGGCCGTGTTAGTGATGTAGTAAGGAGGTTCCCCGGATGGAAGAAATTACGAAAGCAGAAGCAGAAAAAATGATTTTTCTGTTCCTGGGCCGAGAGGTCCGCATCAAAGAAAAAGAAGAAAACCGGATATCATATCCGGCGCGGTACATGCGGAAATCGGAATTGCTCAAAATGAAGAACCCGTTTTTGGGGGAAGCAGTTCTCGAGCGCGCCGAAAAGACCGCACCGGCGGGAGTTGTGCGAAAACTCAACCCGCTGAAAAGGAACAGCCCGCTGGTTTTCGATACCGTTGAGCTGGAGAAATGGAGGGCGAAGCATTGAAGAAAAAGATTGTGGCAGCCGAAGTGATTCTGTGGGTTACGGCACTCGTAGCAATCAGCAATATCAATTGGGGCGGGTTCTTCTGGTGCTTTTCACTGATGATTCTCGGGTATCTTGCTTTTCTGGCGGTTGACACTGAGGAGAAGAGAAAGAAAACAGAAGCCGAAAAGGCGGAAAAGAAGAAAGACAGAGTGTTTCAGATGTGGTTGAAAATGTAAAAATGCCCTCCGGGAAACGAAGGGCATCTGTAAAAAGACAACATCATCATAGCACATGAAAGGAGAAAAGGCAATGGGAATGAAAGGATTTAAAGGATTCGAGAAAGATTTTTCCTGCAGAGGGAAACAGTACGAAGAAAACACGACATATGAGGAGAACGGCGTGGGATGCTGCCACAAAGGCGTTATGCATTTCTGCGAGGACCCGTGGGCGGTGTTAGATTACTATCCTCTCGTAAATGAAAATGGGGATATTTCAGAATTTGCGGAAGTGGAAGCACTGGGGCAGGTGTGGGACGACTGTGATAAGCGTGCAACAAACAAACTGCATATTGGCGCAAAACTTGGGCTTAAAGGATTCTTGAAAGCTTGCATTGATTTCACACTCGAAAAAACAAAAGTTGAGAATTTCAGAAGTGTTTCATCTAGGAATTATGAGCAGATCGGAACCTCTGGGTATAGAACGAAGATCGGAACCTCTGGGTATGCCACGCAGATCGGAACCTCTGGGGATGCCACGCAGATCGGAACCTCTGGGGATGAAACGCAGATCGGAACCTCTGGGTATAGAACGCAGATCGGAACCTCTGGGTATGCCACGCAGATCGGAACCTCTGGG
>ERZ1034669.296-NODE-296-length-19764-cov-41.644173_pt1 | contig 19764 bp, 18 predicted proteins | sample MGYA00520705_ERZ1034669 | MGnify/ENA primary metagenome ERZ1034669 (study PRJEB33766, sample SAMN09781766) | gut metagenome | biome: gut microbiome | host: Homo sapiens | place: Madagascar | study: EMG produced TPA metagenomics assembly of the PRJNA485056 data... | reverse complement strand
GTCAGCCCTTATGTCCTTATGTTCTTATGTTCTTCTGTTTACCGCGTTAGCGGCTGCCAAGCTCCGCTACGGCGTCAGCCCTTATGTTTCTTGAGGCCACCCGGACGTAGTCCGTGGCCGTCAGCCGCGCAGCGGCCTTATATGTTTCTTATGTAGCTTATGTTCTTATGTTTCCGCGGTAAGCGCAACGGCGAATAGCCGTTAAACACTCTATGTCTCAGCGGTAAGCCATTACTACATTAGCCCATTGCAGCGCGCAGCCTCTCCCGCACTACCTCCATGCCCCTCGACGCAGGTTCGGCAATCACCTCCACGCGCCGCGTGCTCGGCACCCGCACAGGGTTAGGGTCAACAAGCATCACCTCAGCCCCCGCAGGCACATAACCTATCAGCCCCGCAGCCGGATACACATTAAGCGACGTGCCCACTATCAAAAACACATCAGCCCGCACAGCAGCCTCGGCAGCCACCTCAAGCATAGGCACCGCCTCGCCAAACCACACAATAAACGGACGCTCCAGCGACCCGTCACCCGACAGCTGCCCATGCTTCACCACCTCGCCAGGAGCCAGACGCCGCCTGTAACGCGCATCATTCGGCGCCGCCGACGAGCACACATCACGCAGCTCACCATGCAGGTGAATCACATCTGTCGAACCCGCCCGTTCATGCAAGTCGTCCACATTCTGCGTCACCACCGTCACATCAAAGTCCCTCTCAAGCTCAGCCAGTATGCGGTGCCCCGCGTTAGGCACAGCCTCGTCAAGCTGACTGCGGAGCCCGTTGTAAAAGTCCGTCACCAAGCCAGGGTCAGCAGCCCACCCCTCAGGCGTAGCCACCTGCTCCACAGGGTAGCGCCCCCACAAACCACCGGCACCCCTGAATGTCGAAAAACCACTCTCAGCACTAATACCAGCGCCCGTAAGCGCCACAATCTTCTTCTTCGTCATAACCTTAATAATAAAGTAACTAAACACCCCAAATATACAAAAACCCCTCCGAGTGTGACACAGATGCAAGAAATAATTGTACTTTTGCACCCAAATCATACAAACAATAACATAATACAACACAACACACCATTATGGAAAAACTCAGCTACGCCCTCGGCATGGTCATCGGCCACAACCTCAAAGGCATGGGAGTAAAGAACCTCAGCAGTGCCGATTTCGCACGCGCCATCGACAGCGTCATGCAAGGCCAGACCTGCGAACTCACCGACCAGGAAGCACAGCAGCTCGTCAACAACTTCATGCAGCAACAGCAAGAGGAGGCCACACGCGCCATACGCCAGGAAGGCGAGCAATTCCTTGCCGAAAACGCCAAGAAAGACGGCGTCGTAGTACTCCCCAGCGGACTCCAGTACACCGTCATCACCGAGGGTAATGGCCCCAAACCCAAAGCCACCGACCGCGTAAAGTGCCACTACGAGGGCACACTCACCAACGGACAGGTGTTCGACTCATCATACCGCCGCGGCGAACCTGCAGTGTTCCCACTCAACGGCGTCATCGCCGGCTGGACCGAAGGCGTACAGCTTATGCCCACTGGCTCTAAGTACCGCTTCTTCATTCCCTACAACCTCGCATACGGCGAACGCGGCGCAGGACAGGCCATCCCTCCCTACGCAGCACTCATCTTCGACGTTGAACTCATCAGCATCGAGGGCTGAAGCGAAAAGTTTAAGAGTTGAAGAGTTTAAGAGTTGAAAAGTTGAAGAGGTTACCCCGTCAACTCGTCAACCCGTTAACCACAAAAACAAACACACAATAATATAATGAAAAAGATAATTCTCGCAGCCATCATAGCCGCCACAGGCCTCACAAGCTGCAACAACGGACAGCCCAAAGCCAACCTCAAGTCCGACATCGACACACTCAGCTACGAAATGGGTATGGCCATGTCGCAGAGCGAAGGCGAATTTCAAAACTACCTCAGCCAGTCGGGCAGCGACTCAGCCTATGTTGACGAACTCCTCAAGGGCTACGTCGACGGTATGAAAGCTGCCGACGACAAAAAGAAACTCGCCTACTACATGGGCGTCATGCAGGGCTTGCAAACCAAAATGCAACTCCCGCAAATCGAGTCACAAGTATTCCAGGGCGACACCACAAAGCGCATCAGCGTCAAAAACTTTGTAGCCGGTTTCACCGCACAGGCCAAGAACAAGACCTCCCTCAAAATCGGTGGCAAACTCGTTGACAAGGAAACTGCCCAGAAGCGCATCATGGACTACATGTTCGGCAGCAAAAAGCAGGAGAGCGAAGCCTTCATGAAGAAGGTAGCCCACCAGCCCGGCGTAGTAGCCCTCGGCGAGGGCGTCTACGGCAAGCAGCTTGCCAAAGGCACTGACCAGCACTGCACAGCCACCGACAGCGTCACCGTCAAGTACGAAGGCCGCCTCACCAATGGCCAGGTGTTCGACTCATCAGCCAACCAGCCTGGTGGTACAGTCACATTCAGCCTCCGCAACGTCATCAAGGGTTGGGGCATTGCCATTCCCAAAATGACCGTTGGCTCTACCTGGGAAATCTACGTACCTTACCAGGCCGCCTATGGCGAGCAGGGCACAGGCCCCATCCCCCCATTCGCAGCCCTCACATTCAAGGTAACCCTCGTTAGCATTAACAAGTAATAGGGCAGGGTAGAGCCAGGCTTATTTAGAGGCTCTAGCTTATCTAGAGTGTCTAGTTTTTCTAGAGCCTCTAGCTATTCTATAGCTTCTAGCTTTTCTAGTTCTTATAGAGCCTCTAGTATCTCTAGCCTATCTAGCCCCCCTCAAAAAGAAAGCTCAATGAAACTTCAAACCATCATAACCCTTGCCCTTGCTGTCACCCTTGGCAGCACCGGCGCCATGGCCCAAAAAGCCAAGAAAACCAGCAAAAAGTCAGCCCGCAAGGCACAGCCCGCAGCCACCCTCACACCAGCCCTCAAGGCTGTCGATGGCAAAACCTTCAGCTACGCCCTCGGTGTAGCCCAGGGCGAGAGCCTCAAGCAGTACCTCGTAGGCCAGCTCGGCGTAGACTCAGCCTATGTGCCCGAAGCCATACGCGCCATGACCACCAACATCTCTCCTGAAGAGCGCAAAAAGGCCGAAGCATTCGCTGCCGGACTCCGCATTGCCGAAATCAACAAGCGCAACCTGCCCATGATCAGCCAGCAGGCCGCAGGCAAGGGCGACTCAACCTACGTAAGCCAGGCAGAGTTCGAGCGCGGTCTCACACAGAGCGCACTCGGCACCGCCACCACCCTCACACGCGACAGCGCCATGCAGATAGTCGAAGGCCAGTTCCAGTACCAGGCCGCCCGCTACAAGCAGGCCAATGCCGACTACCTCACCGCCAACGCCAAGCGCAAGAGTGTCACCACACTCCCCAGCGGTTTGCAGTACGAAGTGCTCACCAAGGGCAACGGCCCCGTAGCCACCGACACCACCCAGGTTGAGGTACACTACGAAGGTTCGCTCATCGACGGCACCGTGTTCGACTCATCATACAAGCGTGGCAAGGCAGCCACCTTCCGTCCCGACCAAGTCATCAAGGGTTGGAAAGAGGCCCTCACCCTCATGCCCCAGGGTTCAGTTTGGAAGCTCTACATTCCCGCCTCACTCGGCTACGGCGAGCGCGGCACCCAGAGCATACCGGGCAACTCAACCCTCATCTTCACCGTCGAAGTCATCAAGGTTGGCAAGTAAGCAATAGGCAAGCAATGGGCAAGCATAGCTAAGCAATGTATTATGCCTAATGGGCCTAATATGCCTATTATGCCTAAAGCCTATTGGGCCTATTAAGCCCATTATGCCCATTGCCCATTATCCCCATTCCCAGGCTGGCGCCATGGCGCCAGCCTTTTTTTTGTCCTCGCGCCGCCCTCCAACGCGTTAATCAGCGTTAAAAGCCCCGCCCAGTCCGCGCCAACCCCCAATAATATTGTACATTTGTACCAATTTAGCCGCAAAGTGCACCAGTCACAGCGGCACAACCCCACAACAACCCACACACCACATGAACAAACCCCATAAACGTCCGCGCCGTCACACAGGCCGGTTCGGCACATTCACCACCTGCATCAGCATCACCATGGTGCTCATCATGATAGGCATCATCACCCTCTTTGCAGGCATGGCCACCAACTACAGCAACCAGCTGCGCGAAGGACTCACCGTTGAGCTAATGCTCACCGACAGCATCACACCGCAGCAAATGACAGCCACCCAGGCACGCCTCAAGGCAGCACCCTGGGCGCGCCAAGTCACCTACATATCACAAGAGCAAGGCCTGCGCGACATGAACGAGGCCATGGGCACCGACATAGGCACCTTCGACGGCACAAGTCCCGTGCCAGCCGAGTTCGAGGTAAGTCTCAACGCCCCCTACGCCAATCTCGACAGCATCAAGCATTACGAACCCTCCATGCTCGCAATGCCCGGCGTGGCCGAGGTCAACTACCCCCGCGACATCATGCAGAGCCTCGACCGCACCATACCCGCCGTCACCCTTGGTCTGCTCGTAGTAGCCGCCCTTCTCGCCCTTGTGTCATTTTCACTCATCAACAACACCATGCGCATGAGCGTCTACGCCCGTCGTTACAGCATACACACCATGAAGCTCGTCGGAGCCAGTTGGGGCTTCATACGTCGCCCCTTCATGTGGCAAGCCATGCGCATAGGTTTTGTGTCGGCCATCATAGCCGGCGGACTCCTTTCCGCCGCCATGTGGTATCTGCAGACACAGGCCGGAGCCGGCAGCATCTACCTCAACACCCTTGTCACCCCCCTTGTGTGGGCCACCACCCTCGGTGCCATAGTTATTTGCGGCCTTGGCCTCACGGCCCTCTGCGCCTCCCTCTCGGTTAACCACCACCTCCGCCTCCGCGGCGGCGAGGTATACCTCAGATAAAGAAAAGATAGAAGCTATAAAAGGCTAGAAGGGCTAGAAGCTATAGAAACTCTAGAAGCTCTAGAAACTCTAGAATATATAGAAAAACTAGAACCCCTAAAACCCCTAGCCCCTCTAGAAAAACCCAAAACCAACCAACAATGCAACAGCAGCAAACACCCCTCAAGACTCCCAAGCAGCCAGTGTTCGCCTTCGGCCGCACCAACTTCATACTCCTTGCCGTAGGCATGGCAGTAGTCATCATCGGCATGGTACTCATGTCAGGCTCAGGCTCAGGCGAAACCACCTTCGACGCCAGCATCTTCGATGCACGCCACATCAAGTTAGCCCCCGCAGTATGCCTCCTCGGCTACCTCTTCATGATATACGCCATCGTGCGCAAACCACGCAAATAACCCCCTCCTATATTATTATAGCACACCCCCGATAGCATGACCACCATACAAGCCATCATCATGGGCCTCATACAAGGCCTCACCGAGTATCTGCCCGTAAGTAGCAGCGGCCACCTCGCCATCGCATCAGCCCTCACCGGCATCGACGGCGAAAGCAGCATGACCTTCACCATAGCCGTACACGTAGCCACCGTGCTCAGCACCATCGTCGTGTTAGGCCGTCAAATATGGCAAATCATAGCCGGCACATTCAGTCCCCTCGGCCCCGGCACCGGACTGCAGCGCCTCAATCCCAGCCAGCAATACCTGCTCAACATCGTCATCTCCATGGTGCCCATAGGCATTGTCGGCGTATTCTTCAAGGACCAGGTCGAAGCCATCTTCGGTTCGGGCCTCACCATCGTAGGCATCTGCCTCCTCGTCACAGCCCTGTTGCTCACCTTCAGCTACCTGGCACGTCCGCGCCAGCGCCAGAGCATCAGTCCCCTCCACGCCTTCATCATAGGCATCAGCCAGGCCCTCGCCGTGCTCCCCGGTCTCAGCCGTTCGGGCACCACCATTGCCACCGGCCTCATGCTCGGCAACAACAAGGCAACCATGGCCCAGTTCTCATTCCTCATGGTCATACCCCCCATATTGGGTGAAGCACTGCTCGACGCCATCAAAATGACGAAGGGCGAATCCATTGGCGGCGACATAGCCATGCTCCCCCTCATAGCCGGTTTCATAGCCGCCTTCATCTCGGGCTGCGCAGCCTGCAAGTGGATGATAGCACTCGTCAGCCGTGGCAAACTCATCTACTTTGCCTACTACTGTGCCATAGCAGGTATCGCCACACTCATCTACAGCCTCGTGGGTTAACGCATGGTTAACGGGTTAACGGGTCCCCCCCGTCAACTTCTCAACTCCTCAACTCCTCAACTTTTCAACTTCTCCCTTCTCCCATGTTCCCCACCCACTACCTGCTGCCCGATGCAGCCCTGCAAGCCCTCACCCCCGCAGAGCGTCAAGCCCTGCCCTGGGCCGGTTTGTCAGAGTTAAGAGCCTACATAGCCCAGCCAGCGGCCTTCAACACCCCCGACGGCAATCCGCCCTCGGGAGGCATTGTGCCACTCATCATGGCCTTCGACAAGCCCCTGCACCAAACCTCCTTCCAGCTCGTGGCACAAGTGCGCCGCACCCTCACCCGGGCCTTAGGCGGCCAGAAAGTCAAGATAGGCCATGCCGGCACCCTCGACCCCCTTGCCACAGGCGTCATGGTCATTTGCGTGGGGCGCGCCACCAAACTCATAGAGCAGATGCAAGCTGGCGAGAAAGAGTACACCGCCACCCTGCAATTAGGCGCCACCACCCCCAGCTACGACCTTGAGCACCCCGTCGACCAAACCTATCCCACGGCGCACATCACGCGTGAGGCCATAGAGCAAGCCCTCGAGCAGTTCCGCGGCCCCATCATGCAGGTGCCCCCGGCCTTCTCGGCCTGCAAGGTCAACGGCAAGCGCGCCTACGACATGGCCCGTCAGGGCCAGCAAGTGGAGTTGCAGGCCAAACCCCTGCACATACACGAGCTCGAGCTTGTCAGCTTCGATGCCGCCACCATGCAGCTCGCCTTGCGCATAGTGTGCTCAAAGGGCACATACATTCGCGCCTTGGCGCGCGACATTGGCCAGGCTCTTGGCAGCGGTGCCCACCTCACGGCCTTGCGCCGCACCCGCGTGGGCTACTTCACCGCCGCCCGCTGCTTCGACGCCAACCAACTGCCCGACGACCTGAAACAAGAGAAGAAATAAATAGGCTGGAGGCTCTAGAAAAGCTAGAAGCTCTAGAAAGGCTAGAAAGACTAGAAAAACTAGAAGCTCTAGAAAAGCTAGAAACTCTACCCCCCAGCCCCCTCCTCGCAACTACCAACAGCAAGATATGAAACTCTCACAATTCAAGTTCAAGCTCCCGCAGGAGAGCATAGCCCAGTACCCTGCCCCCCACCGCGACGAATGCCGCATGATGGTGCTCCACCGCACCACAGGCGACATAGAGCACCTCATGTTCAAAGACATACTCAGCTTTTACAGCCCCCACGACGTGTTCGTGTTCAACGACACAAAGGTGTTCCCCGCGCGACTCTACGGCAATAAAGAGAAAACCGGTGCACGCATCGAAGTGTTCCTGCTGCGCGAACTCAACCAGGAGCTGCGCTTGTGGGACGTGCTCGTCGACCCCGCACGCAAAATACGTATAGGCAACAAGCTCTACTTTGGCGACGACGACTCCATTGTGGCCGAAGTCATTGACAACACTACCAGCCGCGGACGCACACTGCGCTTCCTCTACGACGGCGACCACGACGAGTTCAAACGCTCGCTCTACGCCTTGGGCGAGGCGCCCATACCACGCTTTATAGGTCGCGAAAGCGAACCCGAGGACCTTGAGCGCTTCCAGTGCATCTTTGCACAGCACGAGGGTGCCGTCACAGCCCCTACGGCCGGCATGCACTTCTCACGCGAGATGCTCAAGCGCATGGAGATAAACGACATCGACCGCGCATTCATCACCCTGCACTGTGGACTTGGCAACTTCCGCAACACCGATGTGGAGGACCTCACCAAGCACAAGATGGACTCTGAACAAATGTTTGTTGACACCCCATGCTGCCAGCTTGTCAACCGTGCCAAGGACGAGGGCCGCAAAGTGCTCGCCGTGGGCACCACCGTGCAGCGTGCCCTTGAGGCGGCTTGCAGCACCGACGGCCACATCAAGGAGTATGAGGGCTGGACCAACAAGTTTATTTTCCCGCCTTACGATTTCACCGTGGCCGACAGCATGCTTGTCAATTTTCACTTGCCTTACTCCACGCTGCTCATGCTCACCACCGCCTTCGGTGGCTACGACTATACCATGCACGCCTACGACGAGGCTCTCAAGCATGGCTACAAGTTCGGGCCGTTTGGCGATGCCATGCTGATTATTGACTGATGGCTGCTAATATGCAGCTAATATGCTAATGGGCTGACGCCTTAGCGTTGCAAATAGTAACGCTAAGGCGTTAGCTCTTTTATTGTTATTGGGCCTATTATGCCTATTATGCCTAATATGCCTAATAGGCCCATTATGCCTAATATGCCTAATAGGCCCATTATGCCCAATATGCCCAATAGGCCCAATAGGCCCAATAGGCCATGCCTAATACGCCCCCCCTACCGAATATATCTCAAAAACGTGCGGTAGCCTATGCCCAGTTGCGGTTCGGCAAAGTGGCGCCATACATACTTCAGGCTGCGGGCCTGGTTGCCAGGCTCATAGTGCGCCATGGCCAGACGGCGCGCCTCAGAGCGGCGCACCAGGGTAGAGTTGCGTACCGTCATGGCTGCAAGGCCCTCCGCAGCCCGGTAAACTTGTTGCCCTCCGCGGGGCACACCCACGAGTCCGACACGCGTAGCAAGCCCTCGCTCTCGGCACGCACCACCGCCGGCAACTGCTGCACACCTACCTCCACACACAGCGCCTCGCCACGCCCCGCCGCACTCACCATGGCCTCGGCACACGTGCCAAGCAACTGCGCCACACCACACACACGGCCCGCCGACAACGCTGCCGCCCGGAGCCACACCTTGAGCCCCACACGGCCCCCATCGCGCTGCAAACGCAAATACGCCTCACGCGACACGGCATGGGCCGCACGCAACCGGCGCTCCTCGCCATCGCGCCCCGCTGTGGCCTCCGCCTCAATGGCCTGCAACTCCTGGCGGCGCTGCTGCACAAACTCGTGGTGGAACGTCTGCCCCACATTGCGCACATCGAAGGCAGCAAACGAACGGCCGTACACACCAGCCTTGTAGCGTGCCAGGAAGAGCATCACCTCGGTAAGCTTAAACTCTGCCACGGTGCCCACAAACGAGCCTACAAAAGCCTCAATTTGTGCTGCGGCTGCCGAGGCGTCGCGGCTCTGCGATGTGAGAAACAGGTGCGTCACCTGCTCGTCGAGCCACATCACCGGGCAGCGTGGCCCGAAGAGCGGCGCCAAAGCCCCCACCGTGGGACACACCCACAGGTAGGCCCGCCGTGCCGACTGCGCCACCACGCCCCAGTTGGCGGGCGAGTAGTTGCGCATCACCGCCTCAAAAGTCGGGTTCTTCAGCCCCCATGCTGGCGAAATACCGCATTTGGCGAGCTGCATACTGCTCGAGAGCTTCAGCGCAAGCGCCTGCCTTTGTAGCGCACTGCTGCCGCTGCCACAGGCTTGGCTGGGGGTGGTAACTGAATACCCTTGGCTGGGACTGCTGGAGCTGGGGCTGCTGGGGTTGTTGCAGAGGTTGTTGGAGAGGTTGCTGGAGTTGTTGTTGCTGGAGATTGGCCCCGTCGTGAGCGGGTTGCACTGCATAGGAATGTTCATGGTTATTGGCACAGTTTGGTTCGGTAAAAAGGTTAGTTTGATTGATTGCGGCCATCGCGGCCGGTTGTTGGTATTGCATTTCGCGTCGCTGCCAGTTGCGTGCTGCGGCCTGCCATGAGCGCATGGGGTTGCGTCCCACCTTCCAGCCGTTAGCCTCGTAGTAGTCCACAAAGCGTTGCGCATCGACCAGCTGTAGTCCTTGTGTGCGGCAGAAGTTCTCCACCTCCCACACGGTGGGCCGCTGCATGGGTGGCGTTCGGCGGCGGGTTGCGGGCTTGGGGGCTGCGGGCTCGGCCTTGGCCTCTGCTGCGGGTTCGATGCTTGCAGGTTGGGCCTCTGCTGCTACTTCTACTGCTTCGACTGCTGCAGCCTCGGTTGCAGCCTCGATTGTTGCTGCCTCGGCCACTGCTGTCACCTCAGCCACTTGGCTCACCTCAGCTTCAGCCACCTCACCCTCAGCTTGGGCGTGGGGCGTGGTGTCACACACCACACTACTCTCTACACTCTTCTTTGTAATCTTCTTCTTTGTAATCTTATTCTTATTGTGTGCAGTAGGTGTGTGGTAAGGTGTGTGGTAATTTTCAGCATCGTCCTTCGTAACGTCTTGATACACAGTTATTAAGGAACAGGTAGGTGTGTTGTAGAGATGTATAGTACCTTTGTTGCAAAGGCTGTCAATAAAGTGGCGTACCTTGTAGCGCGACCACTCCCACCTTTGGCCCAGATATGCTTGTGTGGCAGCAATTTGTCCGCTGCGCACCGTCACTTTTGCTCCACCCACTTCTCTTTCAATTGGTTCGGAGCCATAGTAGGCCATTTGTAGCAAGTCGAGGTATGCCTCGCTCTGCGTAAAAACTCGTTTGCGCCGCCATTGAGTACTGTCAAAAAATTCGCGCGGCACGGATACATAGCCGTTGTTCATGGTAAAATTTGGTTTTATGGTTATGTTGTAAGGTCTTGTATGCCCCTCGGCGGGGGCTGTATACCAAAATGGGGAGGCCGTCACGCCTCCCCGAGTACTTGTGTGTCGGATTCCGAAAAAAGGAAGTGCTTACCCGATATACAATTTGGCCTTTCGGCCCAGCACACTAAGTAACATACAATTTGGTTGCGTTTTGTATCTAATACCGATGCAAATGTAATACGCTTTTTCCAATTTTCCAAATCGGCAAAATTGTGCTTTTTTGCGTGTCAAAATATGACACTCCGAAAATCCGAAATGTTAAATTCGTGGCGTAAATCGTTGAAAATCAGCACCTGCTTTTTGAGCCTCGAAGTCCCGTGACTGTCTAAACGGGTGTTAATTTTCGGGGTAAAAAGGGGACTGAATTTTATTGTTTATTAAGAAAATGCGGCTTGTGCTGAGGGGGTGGTGTGGTGGTGCAGGGTAGTGGGTGTTGTGTGGCAGCTTTGTAGGTTTGGGGTTGCTGTGTTGTTAGTTTTGTGTGGCAATTTGCAGGTTGTGGCGCACGGCGTGCAACGAGGCAAAACTGCAATAAATCTGCACACGATGTAAAGAAGTGTGCAATAAGTTATGTGATGTTGTTAAACTTTCTTGCATATATGCATTTTTGTGGTGCGAGGGCTTGCATTTTTCTGAAAAGGCCGTATCTTTGCATCGTGTTTTTCATAGTATTAGATTTAAGGTTAACAAGGTTGGGATACAGTGGTATCCCATTTTTTTTGTCCCTACGTCAAGATGCCCCGTTGTGTGAGGGCTGAAAGACATATATGCCACCCCGTAAAATTATTTGCTCCGAAAGGTTTTTTGCTCTGCCGTTGTTGGTGGGATTCATGGCTTGTATTTTTCTTCTCTTTTCTTCTTTTTTTCTCTTCTCATTTTCCCGACGCGAGACGCGTCGCCCCCATTAGAGCTAGCGTTTGGTGCTAGCGTTTAGAGGTAGCGTTTGGTGCTAGCATTTGGTGCTAGAAGAAACGCAAGCTCTAATGGGGGCGACGCGTCTCGCGTCGGGAAAATGAGAAAGGAGAGAAAGGAGAAAAAGGAGAAAAAGGGAGTGTGCTTGCGCTATGAGTTTCACACGCGCTCGCACAGCAGCAGGGCGTGGGTGCCGTCGGCCAGTGTGGTGGCAAAGATGTAGTAAGGGCCGCCGTCGCGGAGTTTGAGCCTTTTGCGCAGGGAGTCGACAGAGGCGGGAAAATTGCGCACGGCAAGGTTGGCCTGCGTGGTGACGCTGCGCAGCGCCTTGAGTTGCGCCTTGCCAAAGGTGTAGGTGGCCCGGAGCCCGAAGGTGCGGCCCTGGAACTCGGGCACGAGGTGGTCGGCGGTGTAAAGATGGGTGTTGGTGTGCAACTTTTGCAGCTGGTAGTGCAGGGCGGTGGTTTTGAAAGCACCCGCCTTCATGATGGCCGGCCCCGGCTCGTAGATGTAGCGCAGCGGTTGGGCGGCAATGGGCGGTGTGGCCTCTGCCTCGGTTTGCGGGGTGAAGGAGAGTGTGCCGCTGGGTGAGCCGTCGGGCAGCACGTTGGCAGCGGTGATGAGGGGGTTGGTGCCGCCCTGGGCCTTGGCCTGGCGTGTGATGACGAGCAGGAGGTCCTTGCACTCGCCAGCGGTGGCCACAATGTGCACCTGGCTGACGCAACCGAGGGCGCGCACGGCGGCTGCTATGTCGAGCATGGTGGATAGTTTGACCACCACCACGGGGGCTGCTTTGAGCATGCTTGGCGCGAGGGTTATGATGTCGGGCTGGCAGTCCTCGATGAGCACTGTTTTGCGGCCTGTGACGGAGCGCCTTGCGGGATCGATGAATATGAGGCTTGCGCTGTCGGGTGCGAGCTGTGTGAGGTGTTGTGTGGCGTCGGCATTGACGATGTGGGCATGAGGCAGTGCGAGCAGTGGCATGTTGTGTGCTGCGAGCTGGCAGAGCTGTGGCTGCTGCTCTACGTAGGTGGCTTGTGCAAAGAGTGGTGCCATGAATGAGAAGTCTACGCCGAGTCCGCCGGTGAGGTCGACGAGGTGTTGCCTTTGTGCGGGGTCGGGCAGGAGTTGCTCTACAAGGCTGGCTTTGTACTGTGCTGCGGGTTGCCCGGAGCATTGCTCGAGGGCGAGGCGCGGTGGGTACTCTATGCCGGGGGTTTGTGCCCAGAGTGGCACTTTGTTGGCCATGCGGCGGCGGCCTTCTTCTTGCTGGAGTATGTGTGCTGCGTTGGGCACGTGGTTGGCTGCAAGGTGAAGGGCCAGGCGGTCGAGGGGGAGGGTGGTGATGGGGTTGTTGGGCATGGGGATGGGCTTAATGGGGGATATTGGGCTTAATGGGCATAATAGGCATATTAGGCATAATAGGCATAATAGGCGATAGGCATAATAGGCATATTAGGCTTAATAGGCATAATAGGCGATAGGCATATTAGGCATAATAGGCATATTAGGCATAATATTAGGCGGTGGCATAATAGGCATAATATTGGGCGGGGGCATATCAGGCGGGCGCTTGCTTGATGGGCGCTTGCCTAATGACAATAGGCATAACAGGCTTGCTTGGTGGCTTGCTTATTATGCCTATTGGGTTTGGTTAAGGGTGGTGTTAGCGGGCAGGCTCGTTGAGCAGGCTGGCTATGGCTGCGTCGACTTTGGCAAAGTCGATGCGTGCGAGCGTGTGGCTCATGAGCTGGGCTATGCGGTCGTTGCACAGGTTGCCAATGCTGCCGGCGTGGGTGTGGTGAATGTTTTTGTCGGGGTGGAACTGGCCGGCTTCGATTTCGAGACCCACCTTTTTGTAGGCGTCGCGGAAGGGGGTGCCGGAGGCTGCCAGACGGTTGACCTCCTCGACAGAGAACATGGGGTCGTAGCGCGGGTCGTCGGTGATGTGCTCGTTGACCTTGATGCGCTCGATGATGTAGGTGGTCATGTGCAGACAGTCGATGAGGCGGTCGAAGGCAGGGAGGAAGGCCTCCTTGAGCTCTTGCAGGTCGCGGAAGTAGCCCGAGGGCAGATTGTTCATGATGAGCGTCATCTCCTGTGGCAGGGCTTGCAGGCGGTTCATGCGTGCACGTATGAGTTCGAACACGTCGGGGTTCTTTTTGTGCGGCATGATGCTTGAGCCAGTGGTGCACTCGTCGGGCAGCTTGATAAAGCCAAAGTTTTGTGAGTTGAACATGCAGGCGTCGAAGGCGAGTTTTGCCACTGTGCCTGCCACTGAGGCGAGTGCGTAGGCCACGTTGCGCTCCATTTTGCCGCGTCCCATTTGTGCGTACACCACGTTATAGTCCATGGAGTCGAAGCCGAGCAGTGTGGTGGTCATTTGTCTGTCGAGGGGGAATGATGAGCCGTATCCGGCTGCTGAACCGAGCGGGTTGCGGTTGGTGAGTCGCCATGCGGCTTCGAGGTAGAGCATGTCGTCGGCCAGACTTTCGGCGTAGGCTCCGAGCCATAGTCCGAAGCTTGAGGGCATGGCCACTTGCAGGTGGGTGTAGCCCGGCATGATGATGTGCTTGTAGCGTTCGCTCTGCTTTTGCAGTTCGTCGAAGAGTTGTTTTACGGCCTCGATGACTTGTTGCAGTTTGTGGCGTGTGTAGAGTTTGAGGTCGACGAGTACTTGGTCGTTGCGTGAGCGTCCGGAGTGTATTTTTTTGCCCATGTCGCCGAGTTTGCGTGTGAGCATGAGTTCTACTTGTGAGTGCACGTCCTCAATGCCGTCTTCGATGGTGAACTGTCCGTTTTGTGTGGTGTGGTAGATGTGGCGCAGTTCGTTGAGCAGTGGCTGGAGTTCGTTGTCGGCAATGAGGTTGATGCTGTGGAGCATGGTGACGTGTGCCATGGAGCCGAGCACGTCGTAGGGTGCGAGGTAGAGGTCGAGCTCGCGGTCGTGGCCTACGGTGAAGCGGTCGATTTCTTCGAGTGGTTGTGTTGATTTTTCCCAGAGTTTCATAGTTGGATGTTGATTGGGTTATTGGGGGGTGATGGGCATAATAGGCTTGATGGGCATATTAGGCTTAATAGGCATAATAGGCTTGATGGGCATATTAGGCTCAATAGGCATAATAGGCTTAATAGGCATATTAGGCTCAATGGGCATATTAGGCTTGATGGGCATATTAGGCTTAATAGGCATAATAGGCTCAATAGGCTTGTTAGGTTTAATAGGCTTGTGTGTGCCTTATAGCTCTATTTGTTCGGCGCTGACATTTTCGTGCATGAACATGGTGGCGCTTTGGTTGAATTTGTCGGGGCTCTCGGTGCTGAGGTAGTGGCATGTGCCGCGCTGTGAGAGCATGGTGTTGAGTTCGGGGTGCCGCATGAGGTACTGGCGCAGCGCTGCTGCCACGTACTCGCCCTGTGGCACGATGCGCACGCCGGGTGGGGTGTACTTGACAATTTTGTTCATGAGCAGCGGGTAGTGTGTGCAGCCGAGAATGAGTGTGTCGATGTCGGGGTCGAGGCGCATGATACCTTCGATACGCTTTTTGACAAAGTAGTCGGCGCCTGGCGAGTCGTACTCAAAGTTTTCGACGAGTGGCACCCACATGGGGCATGCGAGTGAGGTGACGGTGATGTCGGGGCATAGTTTGTGCAGCTCGAGTGTGTAGGAGCCGGAGTTGACGGTGCCTTGTGTGGCGAGCAGTCCGATGTGGTGGGTGTGTGTGAGTGGGCCTACGGCCTCGACGGTGGGGCGTATGACTCCGAGCACGCGGCGTGTGGGGTCGAGTGTGGGGAGGTCGCGCTGCTGTATGGTGCGCAGTGCTTTGGCCGATGCGGTGTTGCAGGCGAGTATGACGAGCTGGCAGCCTTGCTGGAAGAGTGCTTGTACGGCTTGCAGTGTGTATCGGTAGATGATGTCGAAGGAGTGTGAGCCGTAGGGTGCGCGTGCGTTGTCGCCGAGGTATATGTAGTCGTACTGTGGCAGCAGTTGTCGTATTTGTCGCAGTATGGTGAGTCCGCCGTAGCCGCTGTCGAAGATGCCTATGCGTGCCTGTCCTGGTGTGATGGGCGGCAGTGGCGTGTGGGGGTTAGTGTTGGGTGTGTTGTTCATCGCGCTGTAGTTTTTCGATGACGTAGGGTGTGGCGTCTTGTCCGGCTTGTGGGTGTATGAAGGGGTAGGCGCCTGTTGAGGTGTCGATGATGTATTCGTAGCCGTGCTCGAGTCCGGTGTCTTTGATGGCTTGGTTGAGTCGTTGGCGCACGGGTGCGAGCAGTTGTTGCCAGGTGGCGGCTATGAGTGAGTCGGCTTGTTGTCGGAACTTGATGTTGCGGTCGAGTGCTGCTTGGAGGTCGGCTTGTCGCTTGGCGAGTATGTTGGGTGTGAACTGGCTTTGGCCTTGTAGCAGTTCGGTGTACTGGCGCTGGAATGTTTGCTCGTTGTATTGTGTTTCGGCCTTGTAGCGTTGTGTGAGCTGCTGGAGGTCGGCTTGTGCCTGGTGGTAGTCGGGCATGGTGTGCAGTATGGAGTCGGCGTTGATGTAGCCGAACTTGATGGTGCTTTGGGCCATGGCTGCTGCGCTGATGAGTGTGGCGCAGATGAGTGTGATGGTGCGGTGTGTGCTCATGTTGTGTTGGAGGGATTGGTTTGTGCTGCGAAGATACGAATTTTAGGAGGAATAGGCGTAATGGGGGTGGGCATATTAGGCAATAGGCATAATGGGTGATGGGCATAATAGGCTTAATAGGCATATTAGGCATGATGGGGGATAGGCATAATAGGCTTAATAGGCATATTAGGCATGATGGGGGATAGGCATAATGGGCATGATGGGCATATTAGGCATGGTAGGGGGTGGGCATAATAGGCATATTAGGCTCATTAGGCATGATAGGCGGTGGGCATGATGTGGCATAATAAACAAAGGCTGGCGCCTGGCGTTGCTGCTTGCAACGCTGAGGCACCAGCCTTGTGTGTGGGGGTGTATGTAGTTATTACTCGCGGTTGGCACGCTTGCGTGCGAGGTGGTCGAGTATGACTTTGCGCATACGCATGGATTTTGGTGTGACTTCGACGTATTCGTCCTCTTTGATGTATTCGAGGGCCTCTTCGAGGCTGAATACGACGGGGGGGATGATGCGGGCCTTGTCGTCGGCACCAGATGCGCGCATGTTGGTGAGCTGCTTGGCTTTGGTGACGTTGACCACGAGGTCGTTTTCGTGGACGTGCTCGCCTACTACTTGTCCGGCATATACTTCGTCCTGTGGGTTGATGAAGAAGCGGCCGCGGTCTTGCAGCTTGTCGATGGCGTAGGCAAATGCGGTGCCTGTTTCGAGTGATATCATCGAGCCGTTGGAACGGCGCTGTATCTCGCCCTTGTAGGGCTGGTACTCTTTGAAACGGTGGGCCATGATGGCTTCGCCCTGTGAGGCTGTGAGCACGTTGGTGCGGAGGCCGATGATGCCGCGTGAGGGTATGTTGAACTCGATGTCGACGCGCTCGCCCATGTTTTGCATGGAGGTCATTTCGCCCTTGCGGCGTGTGACCATGTCGATCATTTTTGATGCGAACTCTTCGGGCACGTTGATGGTGAGCTCTTCGATAGGTTCGCACTTTTGTCCGTCAATTTCCTTGTAGATAACCTGTGGCTGGCCTACTTGCAGCTCGTAGCCCTCGCGTCGCATGGTTTCGATGAGGATTGAGAGGTGGAGCACGCCTCGTCCGCTGACGATCCATGAGCCTTCGGTTTCGGAGGGGCGTACGCGGAGTGCGAGGTCCTTTTCGAGCTCTTTGTTGAGTCGGTCGGCAATGTGTCGTGATGTGCAGAATTTGCCTTCTTTGCCAAAGAATGGTGAGTCGTTGATGGTGAAGAGCATTGACATGGTGGGCTCGTCGATGGCGATGGTGGGGAGCGGCTCGGGATTTTCGAAGTCGCAGATGGTGTCGCCGATTTCGAAGTTTTCGAGTCCGATTACTGCGCAGATGTCGCCTGAGCTTACGGCGTTGGTTTTTTGGCGTCCCATGCCTTCGAAGGTGTGCACTTCTTTGATTTGTGTTTTTTCGAGTGTGCCGTCGCGGTGTGCGATGGTGCATTTCATGCCTTCGCTGATGGTGCCACGGTGTACGCGTCCTACGGCTATTCGGCCGGTGTAGTTGGAGTAGTCGAGTGATGTGATGAGCATCTGTGGCGTGCCTTCAAGCTGCTGCGGCGCGGGTATGACTTCGATGATTTTGTCGAGGAGGTAGTTGATGTTGTCGGTGGGCTGGTTGTAGTCGGGACCCATCCAGCCGTTTTTGGCTGATCCGTATACGACTTGGAAGTCGAGCTGGTCTTCGGTGGCTCCGAGGTCGCACATGAGGTCGAATACCATTTCGTAGACTTCTTCGGGGCGGCAGTTGGGTTTGTCGACTTTGTTGACTACGACGATGGGCTTGAGGCCGATTTGCAGTGCTTTTTGCAAGACGAATCGTGTTTGTGGCATGGGGCCTTCGAAGGCGTCGACGAGCAGTATGCAGCCGTCGGCCATGTTGAGCACGCGCTCGACTTCGCCACCGAAGTCGGAGTGTCCCGGTGTGTCGATGATGTTGATTTTGACGTCTTTGTATCTGATTGATACGTTCTTTGAGAGGATTGTTATGCCGCGCTCGCGCTCGAGGTCGTTGTTGTCGAGAATGAGTTCACCTGCGTTTTGGTTTTTGCGGAAGAGGTGTCCGGCGAGTAGCATCTTGTCTACGAGTGTGGTTTTACCGTGGTCTACGTGGGCAATGATGGCAATGTTACGAATGTCTTGCATTTTACTAATACCTTTTATCTATGTGGGTGCAAAGTTACGTATTAGTTTTTTTTTGTGGTGTGTGTCGGAGGGAAAATGTGTGGCGGGGGGGTGCTTGGTAGCCGCTAACGCGGGAGACATAAGGACATAAGGACATAAGAACAGAAGATTTGGGCGCTTACCGCGCGAACATAAGAACATAAGTTTGCATAAGAAACACATAGGGCCGCTGCGCGGCTGACGGCCACGGACTGCGTCCGGGTGGCCTCAAGAAACATAAGGGCTGACGCCGTAGCGGTTACTATATGTAATACTACGGCGTCAGCCCTTATGTTCTTATGTTCTTATGTTCTTATGTTTGCCGCGTTAGCGGCTGCCAAGCTATGCTATGGTGTCAGCCCCTATATATAATGTGCGAGGGGTGGTATGTGTTATCTTTGTCCGAAACCTCGTCCGCTACGGGTGTTGGTGGGGCGGCCTGTGCCTCGCTGGGGGGTGTCGTGGCCTGTCTGTCGGTAGTTGATGTAGGTGTCGCGGAAGGCTGGACGAGCTCCTGAGTTGTTGTTATTGTTGTTGGGACGGCCTGGTCGGCCGTAGTTGCCGCTGTTGTTATTGTTGGGGCGGTCGGGGTGGTTGTAGTTGCCGCTGTTGTTGGGGCGGTCGGGGTGGTTGTAGTTGCCGTTGTTGTTATTGTTGGGGCGGTCGGGGTGGTTGTAGTAGTTGTTGTTGTTATTGTAGGGTCGGTCGGGGTGGCCGTAATTGCCGTTGTTGTTATTGTAGGGGCGGTCGGGCCAGTTGTAGTTGTTGTCGGGTCGGTTGTGGTGGCCTGGGTGGTTGTGTGGGGGTGGCGGTGGTGTGGCGGGGCCGTATCCGTGCATGCCGGCACCGCGTCTGGGACGCCATGAGGCGTAGGGGCTTGGGCGGTCGGGACGGCGGCGGTGCCATGTGCAGCCGTGGTAGCTGATGTAGATGTTGGGGCGGGTGTAGTAGTAATAGCCTATGCGGTAGTGGTCGTAGACGGGGTAGTACCAGCGTGTGGCGTACCAGCGCACGGGACGGTAGAAGTAGTCGAGTGTGCTGAGTAGGTTGTATTGCCAGTCGAAGAGTATGCAGCGGAGGTCGATGTCGCGGTATTGCCAGTAGGCGCCTGTGATGTCGGTGGGGCCGTTGAGGCTCATGAGGTAGTCGAGGTTGATTTGGTAGGCGCGGTCGTACTGCTCGGGGGTGAGGTTGAGCTCGTAGGCCATTTTGTCGGTGATGAACCATGCTTGCTGGCGCGCGTCGTCGTAGCTGATGGCGCGTGCTGTGAGTGCCATGATGGCTATGATGAGGGTGAGTAGTGTGCGTTTCATGATTGTATGTGTGTTTTAGGGGGTTGTTGTGGGCAAATATCGGTATTTTTTGGGAGGTGGGGGGCGTGGCGTGGGGTTTTTGTGG
>ERZ1034669.295-NODE-295-length-19806-cov-4.565946_pt1 | contig 19806 bp, 15 predicted proteins | sample MGYA00520705_ERZ1034669 | MGnify/ENA primary metagenome ERZ1034669 (study PRJEB33766, sample SAMN09781766) | gut metagenome | biome: gut microbiome | host: Homo sapiens | place: Madagascar | study: EMG produced TPA metagenomics assembly of the PRJNA485056 data set... | reverse complement strand
CCGCGCCCTCGACGCTCACCAGCTCGGTCCTGCCGTCCTTGCCCTGGGCCAGCACACGCTCGACGTGATATATGTCATCTATGCACATGGCATGCATGACCTGCTCATCGTTCAAACGCGCACCTCCTCTTGGAGTACCCCCCCCCGGTCGGTCACAATCGCGACCAAACCCAAATGCTAGTCACCTTAGCAGCCGGATTCCTCAGCTGCCAGCTGAATAGGCGAGAAGAGCACACCGCTCGGCGGGCGACGCCGCGCTCGGACGCACCGGCCAAGCGGCCGGCCCGCGCCCGGGGCCCGCAGCCGCCCTACCCCAGGCGGCCCGTACCCAGCAGGGTCTTCTCGCCAAGGCGGAAGAGCTCGTCGTCGGCCTGCTCGCGGGTGTAGCCGCGGTCGATGCACCAGATGAGGATGGCGTCACGGCGCTGCTTGCACCACAGTTCGGAGACGCCCGCCAGGCGGAGCAGCCGCTGGGCCTGCCGCAGGTCGCAGCGCAGACCGAAGGCCAGCATGATGGCGTGATCGCGACCGGGGCGGCTCTTGCCCTGGAAAATGTCGTAGACCACGGTCTGGTTGATGCCAGACTCGTGCACCACGTCGGCGCGCTTGCCGCCGCGGGCCTCCAGGCGCTCAAACAGGTAGTCCGTGAGCTCGCGGTTGCCCGAGACGTCCTCCGCGTCCAGGTACGCCTCGGGAGAAGAGGCCTCCAGCAGGTGCTCGAGAAGGTCCTCCGTCAGGCGCTCCTCGCCTGCGGCAGCGCCGACCTCGGCGCCGGCCGGCGCGCCGTCGCCCACAGCCCCCACGCTCTTCTCGCCCATTGCGACGCCTCGGCCTAGAACTTATCCACGAGGCCGTTGGCGCGGCCGCGCAGGTCGGCGATGGCCTCCGGGATCTTCTCCACCTCGTAGGGCGTCATCTGGTAGATCCAGTTGAGCCAGTTGCGGTACAGCAGGTTGGCGTGCGCGCGCCACGTGAAGACGGGCTGCTTCTCCGGATCGTCGTCGGGGAAGTAGTTCTCGGGCACGCGGATGGGAAGGCCCTTGTGGAAGTCGCGCCAGAACTCGTCGGCCAGGGTGTCGCGGCCGTACTCAAAGTGGCCGGTCACGTAGACCTCGTGGAAGTCGCGCGTGGCCAGAAGTGCGGGGCCGCTCGTAAAGCCCTCTGAGAGAACATGCAGCTCAGGATGCTTGGCGAGCTCCGTCGTGTCGATGGCGGCATGGCGGGAGTGCGGCATGTAGTGCACCTCGTCAAAACCGTTGGTGAGGAAGCTGTACTCGTCGCAGAGACGCTGCTGGAAGACGCCGAAGAGCTTGGCGCCGAGCTGGCGCTTGGGAATCTGGTACAGGTGCCACAGGGCCCCCAGGGCACCCCAGCACAAAAACATGGTGCTGAAGACGTGCGTCTGGCTCCAGTCAACGATCTCGCAGAACTCGTCCCAGTAGTCCACGTCCTCAAAGGCCATGTGCTCCACGGGGGCGCCGGTGATGATGAGGCCGTCGTAGTACTTGTCCTGGAAGGACTCGAAGGTGTCGTAGAACTTCACCAGGTGGTCGGCCGAGACGTGCGTGGACTCGTGGCTGGAGACGCGCATGAAGTCGCAGCTCACCTGCAGCGGGGACTTTGAGATGAGGCGCAGAATCTGGGTCTCGGTCTCCACCTTGGTGGGCATGAGGTTCAGGATCGCCACGCGCAGCGGGCGGATCTGCTGGGTCTCGGCGACCTCCTCCTCCAGGGCAAAGATGCGCTCCTGGTGCAGAATCTGCTTGGCGGGGAGTCCGTCGGGGATGTTGATGGGCATGGTGCGGGGTACCTTTCCGGGGCCGCGGGCGAGGCAAATGGGACCACGCCGCCGCCCGATGCGCCGGTCGGTCCTCCGCCGGCATTGAGCTACAGCCTTCCCAGTATAGCAAGCCGAGCACCCAACCTGGCGGGCATGGCGGCTCCGCTGGTGAGAAAAAGGGACTGCCCCCTTTTTCTCATTCGCGCGGCGAGAAGCCCTTCTCGCGTGCAGGAGCTGCGGATTTGTTGGATACTTGCAGCTATGACTACTTCATTTGCCGAGCTCGGGCTAAACGAGCAGATCCTGGCCGGGGTCGACGCCCTCGGCTTCTCAACGCCGACGCCGGTCCAGGCCGGCGCCATCCCCGAGGTCCTGGCGGGCAGGGACGTCGTTGCCTCCGCCCAGACCGGAACGGGCAAGACCGCCGCGTTTGCCCTGCCCACGCTGCAGCGCATTGCCGGCAAGTCCGGCCACGGCCCGCACGCGCTGGTGGTGACCCCCACGCGCGAGCTTGCCGCGCAGATTGACGACGTGGTGAAGGTCGTCTGCCAGAAGACCGGGCAGCGTGCCGTCATCGTCATGGGCGGCGCCAAGTTCGACAAGCAGATTGCCGCGCTGGAGAAGGGCTGCGACCTGCTGGTCGCCACCCCCGGCCGCCTGCTTGACCTCATGGAGCACAACCACGTGAGCCTGGCCGGCGTGGAGGTCCTCGTCCTGGACGAGGCCGACCGCATGCTGGACATGGGCTTCTGGCCCTCCGTGCGCCGCATCATGCACGCGCTGCCCGAGCGGCACCAGACGCTGCTCTTCTCGGCCACCATTCCGCCCTCCATCAAGAGCACCATCGACGCCATGCTGCACGAGCCTGCCGTGGTGGAGATCTCCCGCGTGGGCGAGACGGCCGACACCGTGGAGGAGCACCTCTGCCCCGTGACCCAGGCGCAGAAGCCCGAGCTGCTGCGCGCGCTGCTGGACACCGGCGGCGCGTCCGGCGAGCGCCCCGAGCGCGTGCTGGTCTTCTGCCGCACCAAGCACCGCGTTGACGATGTGAGCGCCATGCTCAAGAACGCCCAGGTCAAGGTTGACGTCATGCACGCCGACCGTCCGCAGCAGGCGCGTGCCCGCGCGCTGGAGCGCTTCCGCGAGGGCAGGGTCCAGGTGCTCGTGGCCACCGACGTCATGAGCCGCGGCATCGACGTAGCGGGCGTGGACGCGGTCGTCAACTTCGACGTGCCCATGGACCCAGAGGACTACGTGCACCGCATCGGCCGCACGGGCCGCGCCGGCGCCACCGGCCACGCCTACACCTTCGTGGCTCCCGACGAGATCAGCCCGCTGAGGGAGATCGAGTACTTCACCAAGAAGCTCGTTCCCGTATGGGACCTGCCTGGCTTTGCCTACGACGCCGGGCGCATCGTGCCGCAGGAGGGCCGCTCCACCAAGAAGCCCAGCCGCACTATGTTCAGCGGGTCGCGCGCCCGCGGACGCGGCATCAGCGGTGGCCGCTACGGCAGGCACTACTAAAGAGCCCAAAGGAGTCTCATCGTGAAGCAGGCACGCCCGTATCCCCAGGTCGTCGTCACCAGAAAGGCGGCCCGCTCGCTCAAGGCCGGCCATCCGTGGGTCTTTGAGGGCGAGGTCGTGCGCACGGAGCCGGCCGCAGACGGCACGCCCCTCGCAAACGGCGGCGTGGTGGACGTCTTTGAGGAGAACGGCACCTGGCAGGGCGCCGGCCTCATCTCGCAGAACAGCAAGATCCGCGTGCGCATGGTGACGAGAAACGCAAACGACCGCATCGACGAGGCCTTCTGGGCCCGCCGCGTGGCCTGGGCCTGGCAGCACCGCCGCGTGGCCATGGGCGGTCGTGCCCTGCCCGGCTGCGAGCCGGACACCAACTGCTGCCGCGTGCTCTTCTCCGAGGCGGACGGCATGCCCGGCCTCATCGTGGACCGCTACGAGCACGTGCTGGTCACGCAGGTGGGCACCGTCGGCATGGAGCTGCTGCGCCCCGTCATCTACCCGCTGCTGCTCAAGACGCTGCGGGAGGACGGCCAGGACGTTCGCGCCATCTACGAGCGCAACGACTCCCCGTCCCGCGCCAAGGAGGGCCTCGACCAGTACAAGGGCTGGTGGGAGGGCCAGGGCGCCGAGGTGCCCGAGACCCCGCGCATCATGGTGGTTGAGAACGGCCTCAAGTTTGGCCTGGACATAGAGAACAGCCAGAAGACCGGCTTCTTCCTTGACCAGAAGTACAACCGCCGCGCCGTGCGCGAGCTGGCCGGCGGCCGCCGCGTGCTGGATTGCTTCTGCCACGTGGGGCCCTTCGGCCTCAACGCGGCTGCGGGCGGGGCCGAGTTCGTCCGCTGCGTGGACGTGAGCCAGACGGCCATAGACCTGGCCGCCGCCAACGCCCGCCTGAACGGCCTTGAGGCAACCATGGACTTTACCTGCGCAAACGTCCTCGAGTACCTGCCCGAGCTGGCGCGAGACCGCAAGCGCCTCCGCGAGGAGGGCGGCCCCTTCGACCTCATCGTGCTCGACCCGCCGGCCTTCACCAAGAGCCGCGGCACCGTGGAGCACGCCAGCAAGGGCTACCGCGAGATCAACTACGCGGCCATGAGGCTGCTCCCGCGCGGCGGCTACCTGGCCACGTGCAGCTGCAGCCACTTCATGACCACCGAGCTGCTCAAGCGCGCCATCGCCGATGCCGCCCACCAGGCAAACGTCCAGCTCAAGCAGATCGAGGAGCGCCAGCAGGCGCCGGACCACCCCATCCTCTGGGGCGCACCGGAGACCCACTACCTGGACTTCCTCACCTTCCAGGTGGTCTAGCGGCACAACGTCAGGCGAGAAGGCCGGCCCTTCTCGCCTGTTTCTTATACGCGACACGAGACGGATAAGCGACAGACGGCGTGATACCATCGGTGAACGGCGGGTTTCTCGCCAAGCGTCACCCCTTCTGCACACTCCAACGCCCTCGGGAGTCGCCATGCTCGAACTGCTGGGAATGTTCGTCCTTGCCCTTCTGCCCATCATCTGGCTCGTCGTTGCCCTGTGCGGCCTGCACATGGAGGCCTACAAGGCCAGCATCGGCGCCCTGGTGGTGGCCGTTGCCTGCGCCCTGCTCGGCTGGCAGATGAGCGTCGTCAACGTGGTCACCGCCGCGCTCGAGGGCTTTGCCATGGCCATCTGGCCCATCGTCATCGTCATCATCGCCGCGGTCTTTACCTACAACCTCACGGTGCACACCGGCGCCATGGAGACCATCAAGCACATGCTGTGCTCCGTCTCAAGCGACAAGCGCGTCCTCACACTGCTCATCGCCTGGTGCTTTGGCGCCTTCCTGGAGGGCATGGCGGGCTTCGGCACCGCCGTGGCCATTCCGGCCAGCATGCTGGTGGCGCTGGGCATCCAGCCGGTGACGGCCATCCTGGCCTGCCTCATCGCCAACGGCGTGCCCACCATGTTCGGCTCCATCGGCATCCCCACCACCACCCTGGCCTCCATCACGGGCATCGATGCCATCCAGCTCTCCACCACCCAGGCACTGCAGGTCTTCCCGTTCGTCATCGCCTGCCCCATCCTCATCGTGATGTTGGTGGGCGGCGGTACCCGCGCCCTCAAGGGCGTCTGGCCCGTCACGCTGGTGGCCGGCCTCTCCTTCGCGCTGCCCGAGATCGCGGCCGCGCACTTCATCGGCCCTGCCCTCACCGACGTGGTGGCCGCCGTGTGCTCCCTGGTCGTCACCTTTGCCTTCGCGCTCTCCCAGAAGGGCGCCCAGGTGCCCGAGGAGCACTGCCTGCGCGGCAGCCTCTCCGACGACGGCATCAACGAGACCGTGGCTGAGGACGTGCGCGCCTGGAGCCCGTTCATCCTCATCTTTGTGGTGCTGCTCCTGACCAGCAAGCTCTTCCCGTTCATCAACGGGCCGCTCTCCAGCATTGCCAGCACGGTCAACATCTACGCCGGCGATCCCACGGCCACGCTGACCTTCACCTGGATCAACACCCCGGGCGTGCTCATCATGCTCTGCGGCATTGCGGGCGGCGTCATCCAGAAGTGCCCCGCGCCCGAGATGCTCCAGGTCTTCCGCGACACCTGCAAGCAGATGAGCAAGACCGTCGTCACCATGCTTGGCGTCCTGGCCTGCGCAAAGATCATGGGCTACTCCGGAATGATCGCCAGCATAGCCGCGTTCTTCGTGGGCACGCTCGGCGCGGCCTACCCCGTGGTGGCCCCGCTGCTGGGCGCCCTGGGCACCTTCGTCACCGGCTCCGGCACCTCCAGCGAGGTGCTCTTTGGCAACGTGCAGCTTCAGGCCGCCAGCTCCATCGGCGCCGACAGCACCTGGCTCGTGGCCGCAAACTCCCTGGGAATCAGCGCCGGCAAGATGCTGAGCCCGCAGAACATCGCCATCGGCTGCGCCGCCTGCGGCCTGGTGGGCAAGGACGGAGAGATCCTGGGCAAGATCGCCAAGTACGCCTTCGGCTTCGCCATCGCCATGGCAGCGCTGGTCTTTGCGGGCTCCCTCGTCCTGGCGTAAGGGCGCCGGCGAGAAGGGCTTCTCGCCGCGGTGATGCGGATTGCCGCGGGCGTGAACGTCTGAGGCTTCAGTTCAGCCGTTCAGTGAATGCCTGTCTTCAATTGAGGCGTTCACTGAACGGCTGTTTTGCTATGCCAGGCATTCACGGCAGGCAGCAAAAAGGGGCGCGCCGGTCGCAGTGACCGACGCGCCCCTCGTTTAAGGCGATAAGCCCAGGCAACAGGCCCGGCCAAAAGCCCCTAGAACTTGACCTGCGGGGCCTGGCGGATGGCCGGGTCCTCCACGGTGAAGCCGGTGCGCGGCTTGTACTTGCTGCCGGCCACGAGCGTGCCCGGGAAGGTCTGGATGGCGTCGTTGTAGTCCAGGACCATGTCGTTGTAGCTCATGCGGGCGTAGCTGATCTTGTTCTCGGTGTCGGTGAGGTCGGCCTGCAGCTGAGAGAAGTTGGCGTTGGCCTTGAGGTCAGGGTAGGCCTCGGAGACGGCAAGAAGCCCGCGCAGCGCCTGAGTCAGCTGGCCGGAGGCCTCCATCTTGGCCTCGGGCGTGGTGGCGGTGGCCACGGCGTTGCGGGCGGCGGTCACGGCCTCGAGGGTGCCGGACTCGTGGGCGGCATAGCCCTTGACGGTCTCGACCAGGTTGGGGATGAGGTCGTTCCTGCGCTGGAGCTGCGCGTCGATGGTCTGCCAGGCGGCGTCGCACTTGTTGTTCTTCTGGACGATGCCGTTGTTGATGCTCATCCAGATGAAGAACAGGACTACGACCAGGGCGACAATAACGATTCCGACAATCATGGTGGTCCTCCTTAGGGGCGGCCACGGCCCGTGAGCCCAATGGCCCGGCAACAGGGGCTCTATGGCGGAGGAGGAGGGATTCGAACCCTCGGAACGGGATTACCGCTCGACGGTTTTCAAGACCGCTGCATTCAACCACTCTGCCACTCCTCCGTGGTTTGAGCGGTACTATCGTACCCCATGGAAGCGCGTTTGAACCCCAAGAGACCCCGAGGAGCCCAACACATGTCCGACGACGAGAAGTACATGCGCCTGGCGCTCGCCGAGGCAGACGCCGCCGCGGCCGAGGGCGAGGTACCCATCGGAGCCGTGGTGGTCTGCGACGGCCAGGTGGTCGCGCGCGCCCATAACCGCCGCGAGCTGGACCTGGACCCCTCGGCCCACGCGGAGTTCAGCGCAATGGTGGAGGCCTCGCGCGTCCTTGGCCGCTGGCGGCTCTCCGGCTGCACCGTCTACGTCACGCTGGAGCCCTGCCTCATGTGCGCCGGCCTCATGGTCAACGCCCGCATAGACCGCTGCGTCTTTGGCGCCTCCGACCCCAAGGGCGGCGCCCTGGGCACCCTCTATGACGTCAGCCATGACCCGCGTCTCAACCACGAGTTTGAGGTCACGCCCGGCGTCCTCGCCGACGAGGCCGCGAGCCAACTTCGCGCTTTCTTCCGTGCGCGCCGAGAAGCCCGCAAGGCCGCAAAGGCCCAAGCCAGTGCGGAGGCCATCACAGACCCGACGGAGCAGTCGGCCTCCTAGCGTCTACCGCTCCGGGTCCTTCTCGCCAGCTCCGGCTTGGCGGCTGCGGTGGCGGAGCCAGGTGCGGTGGACCCACCTGATGACGGCGACGGCGCAGACGAGGTCGGCCCAGGCAAGGGCAACGCTCACGTACTGCACGCCCGGGACCTTGACGGGGCGCGTGAGCTGCGCAGATCCGTCCAGCGCGGCCTCCTGGTTGTAGGTCAGGTTGGTGGCGCGCGCGTTCAGCCACGTGTAGAGCACGTCCTTGGTGGCCCGCCGCAGGTTGGCCGCAAACGTCATGGCGTCCGTGGCCTCCTCCCCGCCCGCCGCCACGGCAGACGAGAGCTCGCTCTGCGTGTAGCCAAACTCAAAGGCGCCGTTGCGGAAGACGCCGTCCATGAAGAGGTCTCCGCCCGCACGCAGCATCTGGTCAGCGTTCATGTAGACATGGTGGTCGGCGTAGTCGGTGATGACGGTTCCGGCAAAGCCCCACTCGCCGCGCAGCACGTCGGTGATGAGGCCGGCGTTTCCGCCCGCCCAAGTTGCCCCCAGACGGTTGTACGAGGTCATGATACCCGTGGCCCCGCTGCGGGCCAGCATGCGGAAGGCAGGCAGGTAGACCTCGCGCAGAGTCTGCTCGGTCATCCACTCGTAGAGGGAGTCACGGTAGGTGTCCTGGCTGTTTGCCACGAGGTGCTTGACGAAGCAATAGGTGCCGGCCTCCTTGGAGCCCGCCACCACCTGCGACGCCATGGCGCCGGAGACCAGCGGGTCCTCGGAGTAGTACTCGTAGTTGCGGCCGCCCAGGGGCGTGCGGTGGACGTTCACACTCGGCGCGTACCAGCCGTCCACGCCGATGGTCGCGCACTCAAGGCCCACCTGGCGGCCGTACTCGCGCGCCAGCTCCTTGCTCCAGGTCTGCGCCAGCACGGTGGCGCCCGGATAGGCCACGCCAGTGCTCAGCTGGTTGAACGAGCCCACCTGGGAGGGGCCGTCCACCTCCTTGGTGCGGGGCTTGCCAATGCCATCGATCTTTCCCGTGGAGATGTAGCCATGAAGCACGATTCGCTCCATGTCGGCAATGGATACCTGGTCGAGAAGGTCGTCCCAGGCCTCGTCCGAGTAGCTCAGGCCCAGCTGGCGGCCCAGCTCCGTGAGCTCTCCGCCCTCGGAGAGCAGGTGGCTATCGCTGGAGGTGGTCGTCAGTGGGTACTCCGTCTTGACGCGCGAGGCCCCGTCGTCCTCTGCCGCCGCGCCAACGCTCTCCACAAGCGCCCGCCCGTCGGCGTAGAGGTTGAGCGCGGCGACGTTGTCCGCCATCTCGCGGTCTGCGTCCCCGCGGCGCGGGAAGGTGCCCGCAAAGTCCGCGCGGCTGAGCCATGTGATGTTGGCCCCGGAGTTGGAGCCGTCGATGGAGACGCCATCCCAGGCGGAGTCACCGGTGAAGCGGTTCTGGACCGCGGCGCCGGTCTTGATGTCGTCGGGGCACTGGATGGTGCGCGGAATCCATAGCATGGTGCTGGCAAACTCGCAGTCGGCCACCGTGTGCGCGTCCCTGCGAAGCTCCACCATGTACTCGCCGCGCTCCAGCTCGTAGCCGGTGAAGCCGTCCCCGTCGGCGTCGTCGAAGTCATAGGAGGCCACGTCGTCCATGGAGAATGAGAGCGAGATCTCCTGGGTCTCGCCGGGCTTGAGCAGGCGCGTCTTCTCGTAGGCGACAAGGAGCGCCGCGCTCTTCTCGATGCCGCCCTTGGTGTAGGGAGGGGTGCAATAGAGCTGGACCACGTCGCGCCCGGCCACCTTGCCGGTGTTGGTGACCTTCACGCGGATGCTGAAGTCGGTCTTGCGGCCCACGGTGGTTCCCTGGCCGGGAGAGCGGCCCGTGACCTCCCACTTGAAGCTGGTGTAGCTCAGGCCGTAGCCAAACGGGTACTGGACCACGCCGTCATAGCCCTGGCCGTACTGGTTGCTCACGCCGTCCCAGAAGCCCTCGGCATCGGCGGTCTCATACCAGCGATAGCCCACGTAGATGCCCTCGGCGTAGTCGCAGAAGCGCACCGCGTCATAGGGCTCGGAGACGCCCACGTTGGCGTTCATGGTGCCGTCGGCCGGGTAGAGGCCCTGGCCGTTGGTGTAGATGCCCTCGCCCATGGCGCCGGAGTTTGCCCAGCTTGCAGCCGTCGCAAAGTCGTAAGCGTAGGTGTCCGTCGTACGCCCGGAGGGGTTGGTGCGCCCCCAAAGCGCATCCACCACGGCCCGCACGCCCTCGCCGCCCGTGCAGCCCACCAGAAGCGCGGCGTCAATGCCAGGCGTGGTCTCGAGTTCGCCCAGCTCCATAGCGTTGGTGGAGTTGACCAGGACCACCACGTGCTTGTAGTTCTTGCCCACGTAGCGCAGCAGGTCCTCTTCCTCCTGAGAGAGCTCCAGGTAGCTGCGGGTGACGTCGATGTCCACCACGCCACCGCGGGCGTCCACCTTGTACTGGGCGCGCGGGCAGTCGATGCTCTCTCCCGCCGTACGCGAGATGACCACCAGCGCCGTGTCGGAGTACTTCCGCGCGTTGGACAGAAGCTCGTCGGAGTAGCAGCTCTTGTCGTAGATGGAGGGCTCGTACAGGCGGCAGAACTCCGAGGCGCGGCTTGAGAGGGCGCCCACGCTCTTGTACGGGCGCTCGCCGCAGAAGCTGCGGTACATGTCCGTGAGCTGCGTGTTGTACGAGACGCCCGCGTCGCTGAGGGCGTCCAGCAGGTCCGTGGTCTGGCCGGAGACTTGGCCGGAGCCGGAGCCGGAGGCCACCCACTGCGTGGAGGCCCAGCCGAAGACGTTGACCTGGGTGCAGCCCTCGGGAAGGGGCAGGGCTTCGTCGTCGTTCTTGAGAAGGACCAGGCCCTCGCCCTCTATGCGCTGGGCAAGCTGGGCGCCGGCCTGCATGGTGGCGTCCTTCTCCCCCGAGGTGACCTCGATCTTGTCGCCGCCCAGGTAGGACTCAACGGTGTCTCCCATGAGGGCCATGGCCACGTTTGCGGCCACCACGCCGGCCACGGCCACCACCGCCAGCACGCGAGACCCAACGCGCACCACGCGCCGCCCGAGGGCCCGGCGGCGCACACGCTTCTGACCCTCCTGACCAGCGTCCCTCTGGCCCGCGTCCTTCTTGGCGTCCCTCTTGCTCCCGAGCAAACCACGACCTCCTGACAACTACCGTGAAGTAATGATAGTACCCACGTCAGCCCCTCCGACAGCCGCGCGTATTGACTCTGTAAAGGCATGTTGACGTGGGACGGGCGCGGCGTGGCTCGTGTAAAATAGCGGGCGGTCGGCGCACCGTGCGCCGCCGTCAAGCCTGCAAAGAGAAGGGTCCGCATGAAACCTCGACCTGCCAGTCGATGACCCAAGCGGTGTGCTCCCCCGAGGTCACGCCGTGAGGGTGTGATTTTCTGCGTCAACGGGCGTGCCCCGGACGCAAGACGCCAACGACCCGGCCCCGTGCCGGGAAACCGTTAGGAGCACAGATGATCTACCTCTCCCAGCTCATGGGAAACCCGGTCTACGCCGCAGATGGCGAGAAGATCGGCAGCGTCTCTGACCTCGGCATTGCCACGGGCGAGGTCTTCCCCCGCGTCACGAGCCTTGCCTTCAAGGGCCCCGGCCGCACGCCCTTCATGATCTCCTGGCGCAAGTACGTGGACACGTACGACGAGAAGGAGATCCACCTCAAGGTGCCCGCCGTCGAGATTCGCTTCTCGTACCTGCAGCCCGACGAGGTCCTCATCGCCCGAGACATCCTCAACAAGCAGATCGTGGACACCCGCGGCATGCGCGTGGTCCGCGTGAACGACCTCAAGCTCTCCGACACCAGCTCCACCCAGCTGCGCCTGCTCGGCGCCGAGGTGGGCGCGCGCGGCATCCTGCGCTCGCTCTCCCCCGCCCTGGAGCACGTGGCCCTCAAGGTGGCCCGCACCTTCGGCCACCCCATCCCCGAGCGCATCATTGCCTGGAGCTACATGGACCTGGTCGAGCGCGACCTCTCCAACGTCAAGCTCTCCGTGTCCCACAAGACGCTGGACGACATGCACCCGGCGGACATCGCCGACATCATCGAGCGCCTTGACCCGCGCCTTCGCGGCCAGGTGTTTGCGCAGCTTGACGACGAGCAGCGCGCCGGCGCCATGGCCGAGTTCGACGACGACGCCATGGCCGCCGAGCTCATGGGCGGCATGAACGAGCGCGAGGCCTCCCGCATGCTGTCCGAGATGGACCCGGACGACGCCGCCGAGCTCGTGAGCGAGCTCGACTACGACAAGGCCGAGAAGCTCCTGCGCCTCATGGGCGTCCAGGAGCAGCGCGCCATCCGCCAGCTGCTGGGCTACCGCGAGGACACCGCAGGCCGCATCATGACCTCCGAGTTTGCCGCCCTGCCCGAGGACAAGACCGCCGCCGACGCCGTCGAGCTGCTGCGCGGCCTTGACGAGGACTTCGAGAGCGTCCGCTACGTGTACCTCTCCGACGAGGACAACAAGCTCTCGGGCGTGGTCACGCTCAACGCCCTTATCGTCGCCGAGCCCGAGACCCCGCTGGCAGACATCTGCACGCGCGAGGTAATCACCGCAAGCCCCGAGGACGACCAGGAGGACGTGGCCGAGGACATCGCCAAGTACAACCTGCTTGCCATGCCCGTCGTGGCCGACGACGGGCACCTGCTGGGCATCGTCACCGTCGACGACGCCCTGGACGTCCTGGAGGAGGAGCACGCCGAGGACCTGCAGATCGCAGGCGGCATTGCCTCCGACGACGAGAGTGCCCACGGCGGGGACCTGCTGTGGCTCCTGCGCCGCAACGCCTGGTTCTTCATCTGGATGGTGGGCGTGGGCCTCTTCGTGACCCTCTCCTACCTCACGCCGGCCTTCCAGGCGCCGCTGTCGGAGATGCTGCTGGTCTGCTCGGCCCTGCCCATCGCACTGGTGCTGGCAGACGACTCGGTGAGCTACGTCACCAACTTCTTCCTAGAGAACGACCCCGACGATGAGGACTCCCCCTCCATGCTGGGCTTCACCATCAAGAGCCTTGCCCTGGGCATTGCCTTTGCCGCGCTGGTGGTCCTGGTCGAGATGGCGCTGGACAGCGTACTCGTCGCCGCCGTCCACGCCCCGGCTGACCTCTCCGGCCAGCTGCGGGCGAGCTTCGCCGCTGCTGCCATTGCGGTTCTCGTCGCGTTTGTCCTCTGTCCCGTCTGGCTGCTCGTCCTGCGCAAGCGTGACGAGAAGAACCAGGATACCTCGGGCTTTGCCCTCTCCGTCATTGCCATGACCGTCGCCCTCGTGGTGTTCTGCCTCGCCATGGGCCAGCTTGCAAACGCCCTTGGCATCCTGGGGGTGTTTGCGTAGTGGCGCAAGAGGAGCCCCGCATCGAGGAGGCGCAGCCGGAGCGCAGGCACCTTAACCCCAAGCGCGTGCTCGCGGCCATGGGCCCGGGCATGGTGGCGGCCCTTGCCGGCGCCGACGCCGGCGGCGTGGCCACCTACTCCAGCGCCGGCGCCCTCTTTGGCTACGGCCAGCTCTGGACCGTGCCGGTCATGTGCCTCCTGCTCATCGTGGCGCAGGAGACCGCCGCCCGCATGGGCTGCGTCACCGGCAAGGGCTTTGCCTCGCTCATCCGCGAGCAGTTCGGCGTTCGCATGAGCACGCTGGCAATGCTTGCGCTTCTTATCTCCAACACCACGGTCACGCTCTCTGAGTTCGCAGGCATTGCCTCGGGCTTTGCCCTCTTTGGCATCCCCGCCTACGTCAGCGTGCCCATTGCGGCGGTGGCCATCTGGGCGCTCACCATGAGCGGCTCCTACCACCGCATCGAGAAGATCTTGCTTCTCATCAGCTGCGCCTTCGTGACCTACGTGGTCGCCGGCGTCATGGTGGGCCCCGACTGGGGAGACGCCCTCAACGCCACGCTCATCCCGCGCTTCTCCACAGACCCGCAGTACTTCAGCGTGCTGGTGGCAAACATCGGCACCACCATCGCGCCCTGGATGATCTTCCTGGCCCAAAGCAACGTTGTCGAGAAGAACGCGCGCGCAGAGGACCTGCCCTACCAGCGCATTGACACCGTGACCGGCTCCGTTGTGGCCAGCGCCATCTCCTGGTTCATCATCCTCACCACCGGCGCCGTGCTCTTCCCCGCCGGCATTGCGGTCAACGGCGCCGAGGACGCAGCCAGCGCCCTGGCGCCACTCGTGGGCCCCTACGCCGAGGCGCTCTTTGGAGCCGGCCTGGTAGGCGCGAGCTTCCTGGCCGCCTGCGTGCTGCCAGGCATCACGTCCAGCGCCATCTGCGAGGCCTTTGGCTGGGAGCGCGGCGCGGACCGCAGCTGGCAGGAGGCCCCGGTCTACCGCGGCATCATCACTGCAATCATCTTCCTGTCCGCGGTCATCGTCATCGTGCCCAACGTCAACCTCTTTGGCATCATGATGCTGGCCCAGGTCGTCAACGGAGTGCTGCTGCCGGTGCTTCTGGTCTTCATGGTGCTCATCGCCGGAGACCGCCACGTCATGGGCAGGTTTGCCAACGGCCGCATCTGGAACGGCCTCACGTGGTTCACCATCATCGCCGTGGTCATCCTGACCATCGTGATGTTCGTGCTGCAGGCCATGGGGATGTAGCTGGCAGGCAGCCGCCCTCGCGCCAAAGCAAGCGGCCCGGACTTCCGCGTGGAGGTCCGGGCCGCTTTTATGTTTGATGGGTTGCCGCGGGACTTGTGCCGCTACTTGCTGGCCTTGTCAAACTCCTCCTTGAAGGAGCCGAACATCTTGCCCATGCGGCCGAGGCCCTTGCCGACCATGCGGGCGGCGTCGTTGCTGGCCTGGGCGGCCTTCTTCTTGGCGGCGGCCTTCTGGGCCTCCGTCGGCTTCTTGACCTTGGGCCTGGCAGCCGCGTCCGCCTTGGGAGCGGCATCGGCCGTTTGGGCCGCAGCCGTTTGGGGTGCCGGGACGTAGGTCACAGGCTCGCCGTTGGCGGCGCGCTCCCCCTCGGAGGCCCGCAGGGTCCCCGTGGGGGCAGAGACGCTCACGTCGGCCGCGGGAATCTCGGCCGGGTCTGCCGGCTGGGGCTCCTCGGCGGTGGCGTCGGCGATGGCCCGCTTTGCCTTGCCAATGAGGCGCCCCACCTGGAAGGAGCCCTTGTCCACGGCCTCGGACGCGGCGGCGCCGGCCTTGTGGCCGACCTCGGCGCCCTTGACCTTGGCGCTTGCCCAGGCCTCGCCCGCCTTGGCGGCAACGCCGCCGTCCACGGCGAGGTTCTCGGCGTCATCGGAGACCACCATGAACTGGTCTGCGGCCGAGTAGCCAACGACCATCTCGGCGGGAATCTCAAAGCTGCCCACCAGGGCGCGGGCCATGCCGCCGTCACCGATGTAGAAGGTCTTGGCGCGGCCGGTCTTGAGGTCGAACTCCACGTCGTTGACGTAGCCCAGGACCTTGCCGGAGCGGGTGCGAGCGTCCATGCCCGCCCACATGATGCACTTGTCCCAGTCAAGGCCAAGGCGCTTGCGAGCGGCATCGTCGAGGCCGTCGTCAGGACGGGTCACCACAATGCCGCGCTCGCAGGGCTCAAACGAGTCCCACGCTAGGAAGGCATCCTCGCGCTTGACCATGCCGGCGACGTCCGGGCGCGCCACGAGGAAGCCCACCAGCTGGCGACCATTGGGTGCAAAGACCGCCATGTGGATCTTGCCCAGCTTGCTGAGCTTCTCGGCGGGGGCGTCCGGGTTCTTCTTGTCTTTGCGGGCCTTCTTGGTCAGAAAGACCCTTACGCCCTGGTAGGCGTCGATCTTGGCCACGGGCTAGGCCTCGGCACCAGTCTCGGGAGCCTCGGCGTCGACGACCTCGACGCGGACGGCCTCGGCGGGAGTCTCGGCGGCGGGAGCGGCCTCGGCGGCAGCGGCCACCTGGTCGGCAACGGCGTTGACAGCGTCCTGGACCTGGGCGGAGGTGGTGGTCACCACGTCGGAGAGGGAGTCGCGCAGCTGGTCCATGCGCTCGCGGGCGAGGTCGATCTTGGCACGCAGCTCGTCGGTCTTGGCGTCGACGACGGGACGGACGCCGCTGAACTTGTCGGCAGCGGCCTGGGCGCCGCGCTCGTAGGTGTCCACGGCGGAGTCCCAGACGTCATTCATGGCGTCGGCGGCCATGGCGCGGCTCTCGGCGCCGGAGCGCGGAGCCAGCAGCATGCCGGCAAGGATGCCAGATGCGGTGCCAAAGAGAGTGCCGAGGGTGAAGTAGAGTGCCTTCTTGCTCATGAGTTCCTCCTTGTTTTGGTCCTACGTATGCTGCGCCGTGCGCGGTGGTTCAAACTCCACGCGGCCCCGCAGGGCCGCGAGTGTTACCTGACTGACTTGGGGCGAGGGCCGCTGTAGGCACCCCAGCCGTCCTGGACCTGGGCGGGCTCCGGCGCAGGAGTCGGCTCCGGCGCGGGCGCCGGCTGCTCCTCGACGGGGGCGGGTTCGGCGGCAGGCTCCTCCTCAGAGACAGGGGCAGCCTCCGGCGAGACGGGCTGCTCAGTGGGCTCCTCCTCGGCAGACGACTCGTCCGTCGCAGGCTCCTGCTCGCTCACGCTTGCCACGAGGTCCACGAGGCCGCTTGCGATGGCGTCCACGTCGGGCTTGGGGTCGCCGCCGCCGGAGTAGGCCCACTGCATGATCCAGACGGCGCTGGAGAGGGCGCCCGCCACCAGCACGTCGTCCGGGCAGGAGAGCTCGACCTCAAAGCTGCGCTCGCCGGTCTGGACCGTGCGCCCCGTGGAGATGTCGCCGGCAATGTCCGTGCGGGCGAGAAGCTCCACGGTCACGTGCTCGAGCAGGTGGGCGAGCTCGGTCTGCTCGACGACCTCGCCAAAGTGGGGGCCGGCGTCGCCCAGGCAGACGTGGTCCGCAATCTGGGGCATGAGCTCGACCATGAGGCGCGTGCCCTCGGGGTCATCGCTCGTGAGCAGCGGCGCATTGGGCGCCACCTCGACCTCGGCCGCAAGGGTGCGCGGGCCGACGGTGACTTTCTTGATGTCAAACAGCTGAGCCATGCGGCGGCTGCCTTTCCTTCTGGCCCGTATTGCGGGCATTCGTTTCGTTCAAACCATTGTAGCGACCCGGCGGCGAGGGGCGCTAATTGCTCGCAGGCTCCACGTCCTTCTCGCCCCCAGCGGAGGGTGCTTGGCCGGGAGCGGTCTGGTCGGAGTCCGTAGGCGGCTCGGGGGCGGTCACGCGCAGCATGGCGATGCGACGGCCGCGCATAGACTGAACGAGGAAGCGGTACCCGTCCTTCTCCACGACGTCGCCGGGACGCGGGAGCTTGTCGGCGCGCTCGATGACGAAGCCGGCGACGGTCTCGTACTCCTCGTTGTCCTCGATGGGCCAGCCGAGGTCGATGGCGTCATCCAGGGGGAAGCGCCCGTCGACGAGCCACTCGCGGTCTGAGAGCTGCGTGATGTACTTGTTGTCGGGGTCAAACTCATCCTCGATCTCTCCGACGACCTCCTCCACGATGTCCTCGATGGTGATGACGCCGGCGGTGCCGCCGTACTCGTCCACCACGATGACCATCTGGTCGTGGCTGGTCTGCATCTCGGAGAGCAGCGGGATGATGTCCTTGGTGTCGGGCACGTAGTCGGGCGTGCGCATGTGGCCCGAGATGGCCGCGGCGCCCTCGCCGTCGTCAAGGATGGGAGAGATGATGTCCTTGATGTGCGCGATGCCCACAATGCGGTCAACGGAGCCGCGGTAGATGGGGATACGGCTGTAGCCGGTGCGCCGCATGGTGGCCAGGACCTCGGAGAGCGTCGAGGTGTCCTCCATGGCGGTCATGTCAACGCGGGGGACCATGACCTCGCGGGCGATGGTGTCGCCCAGGTCAATGACCTCGTGAATCATGGACTTCTCTTGGTCGGACAGCTCCTCGGCGTCCGTGACCATGTACTTGAGCTCCTCCTCGGAGACGTTCTGACGCTCGTCGGCGGACTTGATGCCCATGACCTTGGAGAGGCCATCGGCAGACTTGGAGGTGAGCCAGACCAGCGGGGCCGCGACGTGCATGAACGCGCGGATGGGACCAGCGACGGACTTGGAGACGCGCTCGGCGTCGGAGAGAGCGATGCGCTTGGGAACCAGCTCGCCCACCACCGTGGAGAAGTAGGCCACGACAAGCGTGATGATGACGGGCGCGAGCGTGGCGGCAATGCCCGCGGGCATGCCGAGGCTCACGAACCAGGAGCCGAGCGGGTCGGACAGGCTCGTTGCGGCAAAGGCCGAGGAGGCAAAGCCCACGAGCGTGATGGCAACCTGGATGGTGGCCAGGAACTGGCCGGAGTCGGAGGAGAGGTCCAGGGCGCTCTTGGCGCGTTTGTCCCCCTCGTCTGCCTCGGGTTCTAGTACGGCCCTCTTGGCATTGACCACGGCCATCTCCGAGGCAGAGAAGTAGCCGTTGACGAGGGTGAGCAGAAACGTGACGACAATGCTAATTGCTACGTCCATGCGCGAATGCGCGACCTCCTTGGTCGGGTTTCCTATACGCGCCCGCGGTCGGGACGCGTGGGACCGCAGGCGTAAACATTCATTCTAGCAGCCATCTGCGGTTTCTTCGTTTCTCCCGCGTTGCACGCGGAAGGCAGAAGGTGCTCCGCTACGGCCGTCTTGCACCGAAGTCGCCTTAGTGCGAGCGTTTTCAAAGGTTGCGTGCTGAACCCGCCTTAGTGCGAGTCGTTTTTTGGGCCTCCAACCGTTTTGGCAGACGCGCAGGCCGCAAAAGCCCAGTTGTCATTTTTCGGATACTCGTCAGAGCCCCAAAAAGGCCTCACACTAAGGCGGGTTCGGTGCAGCGATTTCAAAAACACTCGCACTAAGGCTGGCTCTGCACACCAAAGAGCCTCTCGCGCAGCGCGTCTCGGGTTTTCTGCTGCCACTTTGAGAGCGCTCGACGGCGAAGCCCGAGCCTGCACGTCAGGTCATCCACAAAGGCGTTAAGCTTTGCGGCATCCTTGACCAGCTCATTTGTGACAACAAGCACGGTATATCCCATTGCTTCGAGCACACGGCGACGAGCCTCGTCGGACTCCTTCTTCTGGGGAGTCAGATGGTGCGCGTTGCTGTCGTACTCAACCAAAACCTTGGCGTCCTTCCACAGGAAGTCTGGTCTGACCTCGGACTTTGCTCCCAGGGCCTCCTGGTGCCTCTTGGGAACGCTCAGGTCCTCGTTCATAACGAACCCGCCAAGTTCCGCCCCGCCAAGCCGACGCGAGAGCGAGAGGAACACGCCCAGATCGGTCTCGCGTGGAGAAGCCGATCCGTCCACCACCAGGCCAAGGGCGCTCACGGCCTTAGTCGCACCGCGCACGCCCAGGGCCTTGGCCGAGGTTGCGTACCCCATCAGCTCCGCCCTGCTCGTCAGCGCCGTGAGATCAGGCTGAAACGTGTCCTCAGCCCAGGGTGTGAGCCCATACGTGCCGCACAGCTCGTAGGCAACGAGCGCGATGTCGACCTGGTCAAGCTGGGTGGCAAGCTGCACCAGCATGGGACCGGCCTGGCACACGCTCACGTACTGATCGATGTCATGAAGGTGCGCCTTGGTGAGCGGTCCCGAGAAGACGTGGTCGCAGATGTCAGGGCAACGCCGCCTCTCGGCGACGGCATCCACCACGGCATCCACTGGCGTGCTCGAGTTGCAGAGGTTTGCCGCAAGCGCGGCGCACTCCTTGAGGCGCAGGTCGCGACCTCCGTAGAGCCTGCCCGCGTCGTCAAGCACGTGCTGCCCCTCAGACGCCACGCGCGACGCCCTCCAGAAGTCCAGCGCCGTCTGGTGCCCAATCACAAGCCGCTCCGCCATGCCTCCCCCTCCCGCCGTTGGTGAGGAGAGACTTTACAGGCCGGCACACCTGCGGCAGGCGGCAATCGGACGCCTTCGGCCAAAGGCGCAAAACGGGCCGCCAGGC
>ERZ1034669.291-NODE-291-length-20083-cov-8.474136_pt1 | contig 20083 bp, 12 predicted proteins | sample MGYA00520705_ERZ1034669 | MGnify/ENA primary metagenome ERZ1034669 (study PRJEB33766, sample SAMN09781766) | gut metagenome | biome: gut microbiome | host: Homo sapiens | place: Madagascar | study: EMG produced TPA metagenomics assembly of the PRJNA485056 data set... | reverse complement strand
CAGCCGTTCTTCCCGTCCAAGTTCAACGACAAGTGGTTTACCGGCGAGGACGATGCCACGCACCAGGAACGTCTGTGGCAGACCGACTACATCATCTGGGCCAACTACGACGTTGCCGGCTGCGACCAGACGAGCGAGGTCGACGACCTGTCCACCAACTACCTGTCCACGCAGCTTATGCAGCTGATCGGCGCACCGCTGACCGACTACCAGAAGGCGCATATGACGCTGCGCGAGTCGCTGCCCGCTATCAACTCCGTGGGCTACGAGGACGCCAGCCTGCGTTGGGCGCTTTCCTCCAACGTCACCGGTGACGACGCCGCTGCCGCAGCCGCCACCAAGGCGCGCGAGGATTACGCCAAGATGCAGTACTACGAGATGTTCCGCGACGGCAAGAACGTCTATACGGAGCACTTCCAGACCGAGGCCAACGAGACCGACCCCAACCTGGCGCCGGGTACGACCAAGATCAAGTAGCGACCAGCTGCGAGTTCATAACTGAAACGTCTGTCCGGGCGGAGGCATATAAGGTTTATCGCGAGTTCCGCACGAGCCGGAGAGCACTTAATGTGCTCTCCGTGCGAGCAGGACTGTAGAGCAGGAAACCTTATATTCCGCCGCCGGGCGGGCGAAGCATTTAGAAGATGGACCTAGCGCTTATCCCTCTGGGACAAAAGCAACGCGGCAGTAAAAGCGACGATCGCAAGCGCCAGCAACACCAAAAGCAACGTGAGCGTGCTGTCGCCGGTTGCCGCCAAACCAAACAGGCCGGCCCCTTTGCTGCCAGCAGGCCGCAAGGGAATCTTCTCGCCATCGTCCTCGGCGGTAATCTCCCAGCGAATAGCCTTGTTTGCGTCGGCAAGCTCGTTGCCCACCGACGACGGGACACTTAGTTGCAAATTGAGCACCGTGCTGCCATCGCTCGTAAACGTTGCGACCTGCGTGGGATGGGCAAACACGCTGCCCGGCGCTCCCGTCTGGAGCCAACCTGCTGACGCATCGCCCGCCGACGCCGTTAAGGTAATGGGCGACAGCAAGTGTGCCGTCTCGTGATCGACAACGGCCCGCACAAACACGCGTACCTGGGACTTTACACCCGTGGCACGAACCTCAATCTGCTGCTCGCGCACATCGCCGGGCATTAGATCTTTAAAGGCGGGAAACAGATCGGGCTCCCCCGAGGAGCCCGTCGCCCCCGAGACTGTCAGCTGGCACGCATTTCCGTCATAGGCAATCGCGGGAGTGTCGGCAAACGCGCGGGCAGGAACGGCGAGCGCGACCATGCAGAAAATAGCCGCGACTACGCAATGCAAGGAGCGCGCAACACCTTTGCGAATCGAGAACGCCATACTTACGCACCTCCATGCGGCGGCACCAGCACGCCATTCTTGACCGAGCAACCCCATGCATCGTGCACGGCCTCATCGGGCGTCGCCTGGACCGCCTGAGTGGAGATATCCACGACAAGATCGCGACCTTCGGTTTCCTTGAGCTCGGTTACTCTATTAATGAGCATGCCGGTTTCACCGCCGGGAGCAACGGGCGACGTCCAGTAATAGAACCCGTCGCTCGACTTAACCCAGCTAGAAGCCGAGTTCGCGCCCGAGGCATCAGCCACGCTCCACGCAATCTCGTAGTCCGAGTCAGCTTGCGGCTCATCCCACAGGCGAGCGCCGCTCGTCGCATCTTGCCAGTAGATATCCACTGCAGCACGAATATAGGCGGGCGCAGTACCCGTGTTCTTCGCCTTGACATCGCTTTTCACTTTGCCGTTGCGCGTTTCCTGAACCGATGGCGTCACCGATCCGATGCCGAACTGGTTGACCAGCACACCCGTAACCGAAAGCCAGGCCAGCGTGCCTGCCGTACCGGCCAGGAGGATAACCCCCACCAGCAAGGCGATGATGCGCTTGCGCTTGGACATGCTAATCCTCCTTCTTTGCTACGTTGCCGTTGCTCCAAACGTTATGGGCACGATCGCTGCCGTCGATCCATTTGTCGTTCACACGCGTGTTCGTGCAGGTGAACGTGGCATCGTTCGCGCTCGATGCAGACGAAATCGTCAGCTCGGCAGATTTGCCGGGCGCCTTGCCCGGCGTACTCAGCTCGCCCTCGTAGCGCCATGCCCAATTCGTGTCTTCCTCGACGGTATAGATGCCCGCCGGAGCGGCGAACTGCACACTGCCGACATACCAGGTCTCACCGTTTTCCGGCTGCCGCTTATCGACCTTCACCTCGACCACGCGCGTCTCGGCAGGAGAACCCTCCGACGCCTTGCGTGTCACCTTAAAGCGGAACGTTTGTCCCATGGCGCTGGCATCGGTGGTCTTTTTGACGATCGTCAGCGCATGGGTCTTGGCGAAGTTGAACACGGCATTGCCGGGAGCCTGCCCCCCTTCGCCCGTCTTCTTGGACTCCAGGCGGTTGGCCAAGTCGAACGAACCGTTACCCGAGCCCAAGCTGTAGAGCGAGACATACTGGTCGTTAACGGGTTCCTCCGCCATGGACGCACCAGGACCGTAGCTCGCCCGCTTAACGGTAACAGTCAGCTGCGTCCCCATAAACGGCTCGGCGAAGCAGGCCTTAAACGGCGCCTCGTCGGCGTTGTTGTCGACTGTGTTGCCAGCGGTGGGATCGAGCAGCCACTTAAGCTGCGCGGTCATGGCTACGGGCCTCTCGGTATCGGACGTATCGTTGGCGGCCACTCGATACGTCACGGGATACAGGTCCATGTCTCCCTTGACCGGCTCGCCCTTAAACTCATTCCAAGACTTCGGAGCGCCAACGGCAGGCACATATCGCCACTCCAGGAAGAGCTCGCGTACGTCACCGCTGGCCGCCTGTTCATCGAGCAGCGCGACGATCTTGGAGTGGGCGTCCGGGTCGTATGCCACGGACTTTTTCTCCATCTCGGGATTGCCCTTGTTGTCATAGACCGGGTTTCCGCTCTCATCCATCTTGGGAACATCGACGTTATGGACAAAGCCGGCGCCCGTCGCTCGCTCGCCGTCCGAGTCGACCGTCGCCGTAAAGACGACCGACCCGTCGACACCGTGATAGCGCACCTTATACGGCGCGATCTTGTACACCGCGGTGTAGGTCACGCTCTCAAAGGGCTCGCTGCCCTCGAGGGGATACTTCTCGTCATCGGTCAACAGGGTGTATTTGCCATCGGGTTCATAGTCGCGCGACCAGCCGACAAAGTCGTACTTGGTGCCGTCAATGCCCTCAACCTCCTCGGCGGCCTTGACCTCAAGAGAAATCTGGTCGCCGGAATCAGTGCGGCCGATGCTACGGACAAGATCGGGATTCGCAAGATTGAAGTCGATGTTCGATTGAACGGTAACCAGGCTGGGACGGTAGACCGGGTACAGCTCCATGGGGGCCTTGACCACGGTAGAAGCACTCACCATAAGGATGCCCTCCGACCAAGCGACATAGCCCTTGCCAGGTGCCGGCCGGGCTTCCGTCCAGCCCACGAAGACGTTGAACTTACCTGTATCCCCATCGATAGTGCGGACGTCATAAGTAGGCTTCGGGATGCCGCCATCAAGGTTGCCGAGCATATCGCCTTGCTGAGCAACTTTGCCGTCCACTTTCGAGGCATTGAGATGATACACAACCGCCAACGGCGAATAGTACGCCACAAATGTATAGGCCCCGCCGGGTTCCACCTGATAGGAATACGAGTTATCGCCGTTAGGTTCGAGCTTTTTAACTTCGCCGTTCGGAAGCTCGATCTCAACCTTCTGCAACTCATACAGCTCACCGCCTGCTTTATAAACCGGAGTCGTGACGTCAGGGGTCACCGTTGCCGTAGCAGGGTCGGTGCCCGCGTTGATAACGGGATCGATATCGTACCTAGGCGCATTGACCTTGTCCGTGCCATCAAAACCTGCGCGGTGCAGGTTGGTGGTGTAGTTGACGTCGAACTTTGCGTAGACGGGATAGGCATCCTGACACTGGGTGACCTTGGAGTCATCCGTCGCCAAGTATGGCGCCGCCTTTTCCGGATCGCTCGTCACATAGGGGTCGTTGGCGACATCATAGATATATTTCCAGACGGCAGAATCCTTCTTGACCTCGGCGGTCGAAATCCAGCCCAGGAACTTATAGCCCGGCACGGCCATGTCGGCATCGGTCGGGGAAGCTTCGAGGGTCAGGGGGCTCTCATACGATCCCTTCTCACCATCTTCTGGTTTTTCGGCCACTTTAACCGACTTATTAACATGCGGGTAGTAATACGTGAACGTCGGATCCGCCCCGTTCACCTTGGTCTGCAGCAAGTTACTCTCATAGCGCCGCGTGGCAGTCCTCACGACATTATCGCCCTTGTTGTAGAAATTAACGTCCGTGGTAATCATCGCGCGAACGTAGTACTTCTTATCTGTACGCACTATGCTCTCGATGGGATTTTTCACATATGTCCAATATTCACCATCGCGCTCAAGCGTCCAGAAATTCAGGCGATAGCGATCATTCACCAGTTTGGCCGTTACGTTCAGCGAAGCCGAAGTCCAAGTATCGCTTAGCGTTGCAGCGCCTGGAAAATCAGTATCGGCATAGAGGTTTTTTAGAGTATCGGCTCCCGTATCGTTTTTAACGTTGTGTGAGTACGCGTTAAGGGGACTCACGATAAGGGTTTCCTTCGTGAAGCGCGTGCCACACGTTTCGTCATACCTATCCTTTATACCGTGGTCAACATGCTCCGGACCCCAGTGGACGACGTTTTCACGCACGAAGGTACTACCGACGTTTTCCTCAAAGGGCGTTTGATAGCGATTCCAAACGGAACAAAGTAGCTTGCTGTCCGTAAACTCATGGTTGGTATAAGCCCGAACGTAATAATCCACTCGGTACTCAAAGCGGGCGATGTAGGTATGCGGCGCGGTTAAATCGACATCTGCGGGGAGCGTATAGCTGGGATCGCGGCTTACGCGCACCTCGAGCGGAGCATCTTCGGTTCCCTTGTTTTCGTACCAACCCAAGAAGCGATAGCCATCGGGCAGCTTGCCGCCATTGGACAGGGGCGTACCTTCCGTGTTGCACACCTGTACCGTGTAGACGCTGGTGCCGTCCTCGGTAGTCTGGACGTCGACATTGGTTTTGCCCACACCGTCGCGCAGAGTCTTATCGTCGGTTGTGTCCTGCTCATTGCCCTCGAACACCGTTATGATGTTCGACACGTAGTCGCTGTACACCGGGTAGAAGTCGGTAGGACGGACAACCGTGATCTCGCTACCCGCAGGATAAAAAGCTCCCTGATTTTTAAGCTCGGCTAACTGAGTCGAGGTGATGGCGGCATAGGCGCCGTTCATCCCCTCCTCGTTGCTGGGCTGTGTGGTCCAACCGATAAATGTCGCGGTAGGCTTCAAGTTGCCGCGGTCCGCGGGGGCAGCTGGCGTCAGGCCGACGCCATAGCGGTACCAGTCCGTTGACTTATCATGCGCTTTGCCGTCTTCCCAATTGAGCGTCTCACCATTTACGTTGTAGAACAGCACCTGCGCCTCGTATGAAGCGATAAAGAGGTCATTGCCCTTGAAGCCCTCACTCTCGGCATGATCCTTGCCGTTGTCGGCAGTGTAGATAGACGTCGCCTCGTGCTTCGTGTTGTCCTGAACGCGCTTGCCATCCTTCACCGCATCGGCATCGGTCTTGCCGTCAAACCAGCTGTTGTCTTGTCCAATTCGATTCACTTGCACATCGGGCTCGCGGAACCAGCCCATAAAGCGGTAGCCGCCGTTCGCCTCGGTCAGCCCCGCGGGCTTCGCCGAGGTATCCTGCTTAAACGTTACCGATGTATCGCCCTGGGCCAAGCCCTGAGCCGTTCCCGCCAGCACAGCGCTCACGGCAAAGGTGTAGGGGTCCGAGGTCGCCTGATCAATACCAAGCTTGGTTGCCTCGATGGTCGCGGTGCCCGCGCCGGGAAAATCGGTCGTTGCCTTAACGCTCTGGCCATGCACGGGAATATTCAGTTTGTAATCCATCGCCCACTCATTGGCGTGCGTGCCACCCAGGGCCTCATCGTTAGCAGTCGAGCGTTTAGTACCGGCACAGAAATCATAGTCATGCTCTTCCCACAGCTCACGCGTGGTATAGCGCTCGTCGTCCCACGGGCCATAGCCGTCGCCCTTAGTGGTACCGTCGCCGCCAAACGAGGGGATTTTCTTTTTGGCAGGGTTGCCCTGGCTGTTGCCAGTAAGGCTCACACTTGGCTTAAAGTAGCACTCGGTAACTTTGGCATCATCCTTGTTGGCGCGTGCGCCAATACCGCCCAGATTCACATCGTTTTGAATGATGGGGATCACGGCGATGGGGTTGTACTGGCGCGAGCTCAAGTCGCCCGCAAAATGGCTGCGGACGAGCTCGTTGCCCTCGGCGGTCAAAATACGGCCCGCCAGGCCACCCGTCCATGCACGCGTCACGGCGACGACGCCCACGTACGACGCGGCATAGCTGTAGCACTGCGCCGTCGAGAAGCAGTCGATAATCTTGGCGTCACCCGCCATGCAGCCCACAAAACCCGAGGCGTACACGTTGTTGCCGCCCAGGGCGCCAATGGCCACGTCGTACTTATTGGTGACGTCGGTCATGCCCTTCTCGGCAATCGAGCCATCGTACTTACGCGTCGGCGTCACGCGGCAGTACTCGATAGTCGAGTTCTTAACGTAGCCGGCAAACGCCGCCATATACAGACCCTCACCGCCGAGCGCCTGCACGCCCGAGGTCGTGTTGTTGACGGCACGGCCGCCGCGAACCTCGCAGTTGTAGAGGGTGCAGCCGTCGAGCTCACCGGCAATGAGACCGCCCTCAAAGCCTGCGTTGGTAATGAGGTTGAGGGCGTTGTTGGCGCAGGTCACGTGCAGCGTGCTTTCCATGACCATAACGTTTTCGAAGCGCGTCTTGACGGCCTTGCCCACGATAATGCCACCGCGAAAGTCCGCCCACACGTTGGCGTCCTCAACCAGGAAGTTTTTGATGGTGGCACCGTTGGTCTCGGCAAAAAATCCCGTATCGCGCTCGGGGTCAAAAGCGTCTTTATCGTAGTTCAGGCCCTCAACGGTGTGGTTTTGACCATCGAACACGCCCTTAAACGGATGCTCCTTGTTGCCAAACGACAGATGCTTAACGGTGTTTGCAACGATGGCTTTCATGTCGTCGCTGTCGAGCTCAATGTCGTTATCGAGATAAACGTGCCAGCCGGACGTATCGCGCTCGCGCGACAGCGCCACACACGACAAAAAGTCAGCCTCGTTTTTGATGTGGAATTCGGTTTTGCCCTCGGGCGCATCCTCGGCATGCGCCACCGCCGGCAGCGCCATTACACAGCAAAGGGCAATCGCCGCAACGGCAATCAGCCTGCTAAGCACACCTCGGTTCACGATCTTAATCTTCATGGGCTAGTTCGCCTCCGGCCAGCCCACGACGTCGAGCACGTCGAGGACGGTATCGTTTGCCTGCTGATTTTTGGCCTGCACGGCCTGGACGTCGATATCAAGTTTGAATGAGCCGCCGCGCGCGGCATCGTTGTAGTCGCCCACAAAGCGCAGTGAATCCATGAGGCTTTCCGTCATGGCGCCGGGGTCGAGCATGCCGCCACGACCAGCCAATCCGCGGTAGTAGTACCACCCATCGCCGCCATCGATCCACGGGGACCCCTCGCCCGCGTTCACGTTAAAGGCAACGTTGCCCGAGGCATCCGCACTCGAACCGTCGGGTGCCACTGACGTCATGCGCAGACGAGCGCGAACGTACTCAGGCTGCGCGCCGGCGTTCTCCACGCGCACAATGCGGCTGATGTCAGAGCCCCCGGCCTTGGTGTCGGGATAGTCCCCGTGCTCGTTGGCCTCAAACGGAACCTCCTCGCCCTGCTCGTTTAGGGTGTATTCGCAGACTCGTACCTTCACGCTGCCAAACGATAGGACGTTGTTCGCCGGAACCATATCAACGGTAAAAGCCAGCGTGCCACACAGGCACGCCAGGGCCAACAGCGCCATCGTGGCAAGCGCCAAGGTGCGTTTCTGATTGTCGGAAAGATTGTTGAGCATTACGTTCGCCAATCGTCGATCAAAGGGGGACCGAGATCCCGGCCCGAAAATGGGGATGGGGAGCGGGCCGGGATCTCGGTGGAGGGGGGATTAAGCCTGAGTCTTAGCCCATTCCTTGGCCTGCGCGATGGCGTTCTGGGCACCACCCTGGTCAGCGCCGAAGATGTAGCAGGAGACCGTCATAGCAGGATTATTAACGACATCCGCGCTGTTCATGGCAGCCGGGATATGCACGGTGCCGAACAGCTCACCGGTGTAAGCAGCCTTGCCGCCAGCGGGGGTAAGCTCTGCAGGAGTGCCGGTTCCGCCAGCGGTATACATGAACAGACCGCTCACGTACTGGCCTTCGTTACCGTTGGTCTTCACCTGGTCAGCAGCAACCGGCTCCCAGCCATTTTTAAGATTGAAGTACGGGGTCTTGGCAAGCGCGCCTTCACCGTCCTTCACGATGGCGTTCTTCACGTAGATGAACACATAGGACTTATCAGAGTCCTTACCGATACCGACGTTGGGGTTCTTATTGATGTCGGTGTCGGGAATCATCTTGGAGTCCTTCACCCACTTGGTCTCAAACAGATAACCATCCACTGAGGGGTCCGTGGGATCAGTGCCGGGCTTGTCCGGATGATCGGGGTCGGGCTTCACTTCGGGCTTGTCGATGCTGCCAACCGTGAACTCGTTCACCTTGGTTTGGGTCGCCGACAGCCAGGCGTAGGTGCCCACGCCGGCAGCCAGTACCAGCAGCAGCAGGGCGGCAACGATGCCGTAGCGTTTTTTCTTCTTGTTTTCCATCGTTCTCTTCCTTTCGAAAACCGACTTCCCCGGCAACGACCCTTGCCGCCGCCTACACTTCTCCCTGCCGCTATGAACGCCGCTCCCTCGCATGCACGCGGGTATGCTTGCCCGCAGGCTCGTCGGGAACCATCCGATCGAGCACTATCGACGCCGCGACCAGCAGCGCCAGAACGGCCACCACAACAAGCAAACCGGGCATCGTCGTGCAATATGCGTTAACGAAGCCCAGGTAAGGGACACAAAAAGAAACGACGCCGATCACGCGTGAAAAAGGCGTCTGCTCGGCGTCGTGCATGATGCTTCCGTCTGCATTTTTGTTTGCGATTCCCTGCGTGCCGATCGTCTGCGCCGCAGGGTCGACCTCGTACACCTGGTGCGTCACCACGGCGCCGTCCGATCGGTAAAACGTTGCATTGTCGCCCACGGCAATATCCGTTGGCTCAACCTGGCGAACAAACACCATGGAGCCAACGGGAAGCTCGGGCTCCATAGAGCCCGAGAGCACAGCAAAAGGCATGTATCCAAATGCACGAGGAACAAAAGAAACGACGGCAAGGGCCATGACGAGCACAAGCGCCATGCTGCTAAGAAGCGCAATAAATCGTTTGAGTCCGCGCGCCGCCATAATAATTAATTCATCCCCATCGAGGCCTTAATTCGACCAATCCAAGGGTCAGCAAGTTTCAGCAGAAACCGCAAGGCGCTTGAATAGCGAGTCCGAAATAAGCCAATTTGGAATCTTTTCGTAAGAAAAACATAGCGATGTGCTACACATTTTTCAATGTTTTGTCGCTAAATGCTACTTATTTTGGCGTAAGTGGTCATTTATCCCCATACCGGACTGCCATATCCAATATCTACTACTAACCCCCTACGCATCTTCTTCATAGGGGGTCTGTTTTTTTGAATATCTAAAAGAATGCGCCCCCCCCCAACATTAAAACATACTGCCCTATGTCTCATTTATTTTTAACCCTCCCTTGCGGGTTTAAGGCAGCCCAATGTAGTTCGCAGCCCATACCTTCTGGAAGGCGTGTCCCGATCTTCAGGTCCGGAGTGGGATGCGGTTTCCGGCTGTGGCCCCGTCGGGAAACCACATCCCACTCCGATCACAAATTCCGGGTCACATTTTCCGCCAAGGCTTCAACCGGAAACCGTGTCCCATTTCTCAGCCGAATACTGGGATGCATTTTCCGCTGAGCCCCTCAACCGGAAAGTGCATCCCATTCCAGGCCTTGATTCCGGGACACGCTTTCCAAAACCCCGCCCATCCGGAAAGCCCGTCCCACTCTAGACACATCTGGGTATGGAATTATCAGTCACCTGCTAGGCATAGGTTCTGCAACCTGGCGCCCGTCCGGCGGCATCTTGCTGCATGAATCCCATCGAGTGGCGCGTAAAGAAGCCCGGATATGTCTGGTAGCCGCACTCCATCTGGCGATACATCCAGCGAATGCACGAGACCGTATCATTCAAAACCGACCCATCATCCGGATGATGGAAAATGTCGCCCCAGACGCTTGCCACGGCGCACCCCCGTGTCAAGAAAAAAGCCCCGAAAATTTCGAGGCTTTCACGTTTGTATTATTTTGCTTACGACGGCGATTGCTTACTCGCCCAGCACGGCCTTTTTGGCGGCTGCAGCCATGTTGTCCAAATCCTCCTTGGTGGGGTGATCCTTTGCGGCAACCCAGTTGTCGAGCAGCATCTTAAATCGGGCGTTGTCGGGATCTTGCTCGAGCATGGCCTCGTAGCGCTGCTTGACCGCAGGGCCCATCTTGCCCTGGCACATGGCCCAGCCCGCAAGCTCGGCGTCATCGGCCAAATTGGAGGTCACGCGATCGATAATCTGCTGGTAATAGCTCTGGTCAGCGCCAAAGCCGCAGGTGCCAAACAGGAAAACGCGCTTGCCGTGCAAGGCAGAGAGCAACGCCGCGACCGAAGGCGTGCACGCGCCCTTGTCGCACCAAAAACCGACGAGCACCGTGTCGGCCGCGCAGGCGCCCTGCGCCTCGAGCGCAACCTGATCTGCATCCGCATCGTCGCTCAACGCCGCGGCATGGACAAACTCAACGCCCGCAGCCTGCAGAGCGCGCTTGATCGCGCCCGAAACCATCCTGGTATTACCGCTCTTGCTGTTAACCACCAAAGAGCACGTCATAGTCACGTTGCCTCGTTTCCCCCAAAACTAAAGCCACTAATGCAATTTATTAGATGAATATCTTAGTACTAACGTGACAGATGTAAACCACCGTCTGTCGATTGGCGACGCAGGCGACATCTTTGGACAGATTTTGGACAGTACGTACTTGGATTAATGTCGCCGCAGAGTGTTTCACGAAATACCGTCAAATTGTGTCACAGAATATCGTCAAAATGTTTCACGCGCTGGTAGAACGCTATATAACACGATCGCTCTATGGGACAAACAAACCTGATTAATTTGCCCCACGGGCTTCCTCACTGGGCGAACTGGCTGCGGTAGAGTTCGGCGTAGAAGCCGCCTGCCGCCAGCAGCTCGTCATGCGTGCCGCGCTCGATAATCTGGCCGTCGCGCATGACCAGGATGCGGTCGGCGTTACGGATCGTGCTCAGGCGGTGCGCCACGACAAAGCTCGTACGACCAGCCATGAGCTCGTCGAACGCCGCCTGCACCTGCAGCTCGGTGCGGGTATCGATGCTCGAAGTCGCCTCGTCCAGCAGCAGAATCGCCGGGTCGGTGAGCATGACGCGCGCGATGCACAGCAGCTGCTTTTGGCCCTGGCTAAACGTGCCGCCGTCCTCGCCGATCACCGTGTCGTAGCCCTGGGGCAGCTGCACGATAAACTTATGCGCATGCGCGCGCTTGGCCGCCTCGATAATCTGCTCGCGCGTGGCGTCGGGGCAACCGTAGGCAATGTTCTGGGCCACCGTGCCCTCGAACAGCCAGGTGTCCTGCAGCACCATGCCAAAGGCGCGGCGCAGGCTCTCACGCGTGTAGTCGCGCGAGGAATGCCCGTCGACCACGATGCGCCCGGCATCGATATCGTAAAAGCGCAGCAGCAGGTTGATGAGCGTCGTCTTGCCGCAGCCCGTGGGACCGACCAGGGCAAAGCGCATGCCGGGCTTGGCATCGATGCAGATATCCTGCAGCAGTTTGCGGTCGGGCACATAGCTAAAGTCCACATGCTCAAACGAAACCTCGCCCTGCGGGGCGGCAAGCTCTACGGCGTCCGACGCGTCGGGCTCCTGCTCGCGCGCATCGAGCAGCGCAAACATGCGGCGCGCCGAGGCGTACGCGGTCTGGATCTGCGTGATGACGTTGGTGACCTCGTTGAACGGCTTGGTGTACTGGTTGGCATAGGACAGGAAGATCTGCACGCCACCCACCGTAAGCGCCGCAGGCACGCCCGTAATCACGCCAACGCAACCGATCACGGCCACCACGGCGTAGATGATGTTGTTGATAAAGCGTGTGCCGGGGTTAGAGAGCGAACCCATAAACTGCGCGCGCTCACCCGCCGTGTAGAGCTCGGCGTTGAGGGCATCGAAGCACTGCTGCGCATTTGGGCCATAGGCAAACGCGTCCACGAGTTTTTGCTCGCCCACATACTCCTCAATATGGCCGCCGAGCTGGCCCTGAATGCGCTGCTGAGCCGTAAAGCTCTTGTTGGAGAGCTTGGCGATGGCGCCGGCCGCAAAGATGGAGAGCGGCGTGACGAGCACCACCACGAGCGTCATGGTCAGGTTAATGGACAGCATAAACACGAGCGTTCCCACGATAGTGATGACGCCGGTAAAGAGCTGCGTGAAGCCCTGCAGCAGACCGTCGCCCACTTGGTCGACGTCGTTGACCACGCGGCTCATAAGGTCGCCGTGGGCATGGCTGTCGATAAAGCTGAGCGGCATGCGGCTGAGCTTGTCGCTGGCCTCCACGCGCATGTCGCGCACCGTCTCGTAGGACAGGCGGTTGACGCAGTAGCCCTGCAGCCACTGGAAGGCCGCGGCGCCCACCACGACCAGCGCAAGCTTGGTGACAAGCGGCAGCAGCGCGCCAAAGTCCACCTGTCCGGCGGCAACGATGAGGTCGATGCCCTCGCCGATGAGGATGGGTGTGTAGAGCTGCAAGATCACCGAGATGGCGGCGCTCACAAACGACGCCACAAACGAAATGCGATGCGGACGCACGTAGTCCATCAGGCGACGGGTCACCGCGCCCACGGGATAGCGCTCGGGGTCGCCGGGCTGGCGCGGGCCATCGCCCAGATCGTTAAGGTTATCGTTGCCGGACACATTGGCCGTCATTGTGGCGACCGAGCCGGAAGAAGTATACGGATTCATCTAGCAGCCCTCCTTTGCGCAGACGGACGTGGGAGCGGAGCCCGAAGCGGACGTCGCGCTCCCCTGCTGGCCCTCGAGCTCCTCGCGGCGAAGCTGCGACTGGCAGATCTCGCGGTAGAGCTGGCAGTTTGCGTACAGCTCGTCGTGCGCACCCAGGCCCGCGACCGAGCCGTGGTCGAGCACGCAGATCATGTCGGCATCGCGCACGGTCGAGACGCGCTGGCTCACGATGACCGTGGTCAGCGGCAGCCCGCCCTCGGCGGCACCGCGCGCGCTGCGCTCGCGAATGGCGTGGCGAAGTGCTGCGTCGGTCTTAAAATCGAGTGCCGAGGCGGAGTCGTCCATAATCAGGATCTGCGGCGAACCGACCAGGGCGCGCGCGATGGTCAGGCGCTGACGCTGACCGCCGCTGAAATTCTTGCCGCCCGCCTCGACCGGGGCATCCAAGCCCTGCGGCTTGTTGCGCACGAACTCGCTGGCCTGCGCCATATCGAGCGCCGCCCACAGCTCCTCATCGGTCGCGGACTCGTCGCGCCAGGTCAGGTTGCTGCGAATCGTACCGCTCACGAGCGACGCGCGCTGCGGAACGGTCGCGATCACATGGCGCAGCTGGTCGAGCGGCCAAGAGCGCACGTCGGCACCCATCACGTTCACGCTGCCGACACCCGCATCGTACAAGCGCGGGATGAGCGAGACGAGCGTCGACTTACCGCTGCCCGTACCGCCGATAATGCCGAGCGTTTTGCCCAGCGGCAGCTCCAGAGTCACATCGTTGACGGCGTTTGCCGCGCCCGCGCCAAAGGAGAAGCTCGCATGGCTCAAGCTCAGCGCGGGAACCGAAGCGACATTGTCCGTCGCGCTCGGCTTGGGCAGCGCGACCGGCTCGTTACCCTCGTCGGTGATGCTCGGCGCGCAATTGAGCACCTCGTTGATACGCGACGCGCTGGCGCTCGCCTTGGTAAAGACCACGACCAGATTGGCAACGTACACGATGGAGGTGAGGGTCTGCGTCATGTAGTTGACGAAGGCCATGACCTGGCCCTGCGTGAGCTCGCCCACGTTGACCTGGATGCCGCCCACCCACAGGATGGCGCACACGCCCAGGTTCATCACCAAAAACGTGACGGGGTTGAGAATCGATGAGAGCTTGCCCACCGCGATGGCGGTATGGGCCTGGTCGTCGGCCGCCTGGGCAAAACGCTCACGCTCGTGGTCTTCGCGCACAAACGCCCGGACCACGCGGGCACCCGAAAGTCCCTCGCGGCAAATAAGCGCGATGCGATCGAGCTTTGCCTGCAGCTGCTTGTAGTACGGGATGCAGCGCGCCATGACAAACCAAAACACCAAGCCGATGGCGGGCGTGCAAATCAAAAAGATCATGCCGAGCTTAAGGTCGATGGCAAGGGCCGCGACCATGGAGCCCACCGCCAGGAAAGGCCAGCGGATGAGCATACGCACGCCCAGCGCCACGGCGAGCTGCACCTGGTTGACGTCGTTGGTAATGCGCGTGATGAGCGACGGCGTGCCAAAGCGGTCGAGTTCGACATAGCTCAGCTTATTGATGTGCTGGTAGAGCGCACCGCGGATATCGGTGCCCATGCCCTGCGAGGTGAGCGCCGCCATCTTTTGGCAAACAAGCGTAAACGAGATGCCGATCACGGCCATAGCGCCAAGCACCATGCCGTAGCGGACGACAGCGTTCACATCGTGTGCGCCAATACCCTTATCGATCATCTGGGCAATCACGAGCGGCGTCAGCAGGTCAAAGATCACTTCGATCAACTTGCACGCTGGGCCGATCACCATATACCGGCGAAACTTACCACCAAAACGCCTGAGCAGCTCAATCATAAAAAGGCGCTCCCTACCATCATCTCTATTCAATCTGATTCATGATAGTACGGAGAGCCCTGGAGATGCGTAAGCAACTCGTTACAGATGTTAAGGCGAAGCAAGCACGAAGGCCACCAGTGCCCAAGGCATGTATCCGCCGCCGTTTTGGCAAAGCCAGCGAGCAGCACAAAGCAAGGGATTAAATTATCCGATAAATGCGCCTCTACGGGTGATTTTTGGACGACATGGCCCGGGCGGCGGCGAGGTATTTGGTAGTCGAGCGATCCCGCAGGCGCAGCCGAGGACCAGCGAGACACTCATCACGCCCGGAGAATGGCTCATCGATGTTTTGGCAACGCCAGCGAGCGCCACCCAAGGCGAACAAGTTGGCATGAAAAAGGCAGGGCATAGACCTTCTGGTCATGTCCCGCCTTTTGAATGACAAATTGTCGCCTTGGGTGGCGCGCAGTGTCGAGCATTGCGCGGTTTGGTAAAACCGCGCAAAAATAAAGCCCGTGCGCTCGATGGATTCGGATGCCCGACAGAGGCTCCTTATGGCTGCTTCCTTCCGGACCTGACCAGATTCGGAACATGTCGTCATCCGAACCCATCGAACGCGCTAGGCGCTCGATATATCTTACCCGCTCCCGCCCGATGGGGCAAGGTAGCTAATTTGGGACGAGGCTTTTTTGACTACTCGGGCAATCGGATCGGCAAGTAGTCAAAATCGCCCCGTTCCAAAAAGACTGGTCTGACGCTGTGCCACGAAAGTGGCCTATCTACTACGTTTGGACCGCAGGGGTCAACCATAGCCGGCTTTTTCGAAAATCGGCAAGCTCTCTACCTGCGGTTTCATTTTTGCAAATTCCGAGATGGTCGAGGTAGCTCGGTTAAACGTAGTAGATGGCCGCATTTCGTGGCAAACGGTCCGACCCAAGGCCCAAGGCGGCCAGCCTCGGATGACCATTCACGAAGTTGCGGTGGAATACGGACTGAATTGGCGCCTTAAAGGCAAAAACACTCCGTATTTCACCGCAACTTATCGAGGGGATGGGTTTTAGAGGCGGGCGAGGTCATAGGCTTGGGCAGCTGCCTCGCCGGCGCAGATGAGGTTGGTTGTGGCCTCTTGCACACCGAGCGCCTGGTCGAGGGGCATAGGCTTACGACAAATCGGCAGCACCAGGTCGATGCCCCGCTCGTACACCGCATCCAGGTTGTCGGCACGACCACCTACGACGGCAACAACCGGCTTGCCATAGCGCTTGGCACGGCGGGCCACGCCCACCGGCGCCTTGCCGGCGGCAGACTGCTCATCCATGTTGCCCTCGCCCGTTATGACCAGGTCGACATCGCGCACGCGCTCGTCAAACCCAATCAGATCAAGCACCGTCTCAACGCCCGAACGCAACTCGGCACCAAGCGCCAGCAACGCGGCGCCCAGACCGCCAGCGGCACCGGCGCCGGGCACGCCGAGCACCGAGCCAAACGTCCGCGCGCCCTCGGGCACGCGCAGTAACCCCTGGGCCCGCGCCTCGGCAATCGCCGTATCGAGCAGGCGACCGTAACCGACCATCCAGCCGTCATACCCGCCCAGCGCTTCGATATCGTCTGTCGGCAGGCCCTTTTGCCCGCCAAACACCGCAAGTGCCCCGCGACGCCCCACGAGCGGATTCTCGACATCGGACAGCACGACGATGCGTGCGCCGCCCAAAGCCTGCAGCGCTGGCGCCAAATCAACGCTCGCCACCTGCTCAAGGCCCGCAAGACCGGGGGCGATATTGCAGCCACACTCATCGACAAGGCACGCGCCCAGCGCCTGCAGCATACCGGCGCCACCATCGTTGGTAGCGCTGCCGCCCAAGCCAATATAGATAGTCTTTGCCCCGGCACGAACCGCACGGAGCATCAGCTCGCCCACGCCATAGGTCGAAGCCGCAAGCGCCGCCGATTCCGTGCAAGGTGAGTACCCGATGCCTGCGGCTTCGGCCATCTCAATTACAGCCGACTCGTGCTCGCCGTCCACCAGCATCCGGGCAGACACGCGGTCGTCCAAGGGGCCTGCAACTTCACATGCCACGACCTCACCGCCGCACGCGGCAACGGCATCGAGCGTTCCCTCACCACCATCTGCCAGCGGCAATGCGCGCACCTCGGCATCGGGCCACACACGGCGCACGCCTTCGACAACGGCCTCCTCCGCCTGCGCACTCGAAACGCTGCCCTTAAAGGAATCGATCGCCAACAGCACACGGCGGGGCCGGCGGCACGCGGCACCAAAATCGACCGCCTCAACGGCAATATCTTCGGCACACGCGAGCGCCTCAGCATGAGCGGCATGCGCCTCAAGATCGGCCCCACAACCGCAGCCAGCACCATCGGTGCCACGCAGCCCACTAAAATAGCTGCTCAACACCTCACGACACTCATCTGCCAGCACGCCGGCGGTCACATTAAACCGATGATTCAGGCGCGAGTCGGCATTCAAATCGTATAGGGATCCCAACGCGCCCGCCTTGGCGTCGGTTGCGCCGTACACGCAGCGCCCCACGCGCGCGTTAACCATAAGCCCCGCGCACATGCAGCAGGGCTCGAGCGTCACGTAGACCGTACAATCGAAAAGGCGCCAGCGACCGAGCGACTGCGCGGCGACGCATAGGGCCGCAAACTCGGCATGCGCCGAAGGGTCTTGGTCGAGCTCGCGGCGATTATGTGCCCTCGCGACGATCTCACCCGCGCGCACTACCACGGCACCGATCGGCACCTCGCCCACCGCCGCCGCGGCACGCGCCTCCGCGAGCGCCTCGCGCATGAACTTCTCGTCGATTTCGGTGATCGTCATCGTTCGCCTTCCCTGTTGCAAATTCAAAACGATGCTATCATTACGACTCACGGAGAGATGGCAGAGCGGTTGAATGCGGCGGTCTTGAAAACCGTTGAGCGCGAGAGCGTTCCGGGGGTTCGAATCCCCCTCTCTCCGCCACTCTTAGTGACCCACCGGCGTCATGGTCCGCTCGAACAGCGCATCGACCACGTCGGCGATTTCGGATCGGCGCTCTAGTACGTGGCCCGATTCCCACCACATGGTAAAGAGCCGAATAATGCCGCCGGCGACAAACTCAGACGTTGTCTCGAGCGATACGGGCGCGAGCGCGTCCTCGTCAAGCGCGCTCATCACGCGCCCGCGTATGGAGCGCGCGATGCGGTCGCAAATCATGCTGGTCAGCATACCCGACATACTGCTCGCCAAAATGTTATCCATGAGCTGCTCATGTGCCAGAACCAGATCCATGGCATCGGCGAACACTTCGTGGCGAAGCGCGCGCACGTCCTCGGCGCCCTCCGCGCCATCCACATCGGCCCGCTTTTGCGGCAGGCCCGACATGAGTTCATCGATATAGAAGGCAAAGTAATCGTTTTTGTCGCGGAAGTGCTTGTAGAACGTCGTCCGACGAATCATGGCGCGGTCGCACAGCATGGCAACCGTCACGTCCTCAAACCGATGCTCTTCGAGCAGCTCGGTAAAGGCCTCGAACAGGGCCCGATAGGTTTTCTTGATGCGAAGGTCCATACGTATCGCCCTCCTCAAGGAAAAAACAGCGCTCACTAATCTGTCGCATATCTTACACCTGTATCGCCCACCCCCCCTGGTGAATGGCCTCACCTTGGTGGAAACATAACGCTTACCGGAAAGTTCGGTATCGCCAAAGGTTGCGGGTATACTAGTAGCGTTACACCAACGGCAGCCGGCGGAAGACGCCGCGGCCATTCGAAACGGAGACACCATGATTCCCGTCATCATCGGTATCGTTGTTGTCGTTGTGATTGTCTGCGCCATCGCCGGCATCTACAACAACATGGTCACCAAGCGCAATCGCATTGATAACGCCTGGCAGAACATCGACACGCAGCTGCAGCGCCGCAACGACCTGATCCCTAACCTGGTCGAGACCGTCAAGGGCTACGCCAAACACGAGCAGGACACACTTGCCGCTGTGGTCAACGCGCGCAACGCCGCCGTGAGCGCTACCACGCCCGAAGCCAAGATGGAAGCCGACAACGTGCTGACCGGCGCCCTGCGCCAGCTCTTCGCCGTGGCCGAGGCTTACCCCGATCTTAAGGCGAACACCAACTTTACGCAGCTCCAAGCCACGCTCGAAGACACCGAGAACAAGGTGAGCTACGCGCGCCAGAGCTACAACGACTGCGTGCTTAGCTACAACAACGCCATCCAGACCTTCCCGGCCGTCATCTTTGCCGGCATCTTCCAGTTTAAGGAGCGCCAGGGCTTCGAGGCCGCCGAGGCCGCCCGCCAGGCACCGACCGTCAAGTTCTAACAGATCCGCAGCGTATCCTTATTCGGGTATATGCATAAACCGCCCCGTCGAATGCATACTTCGACGGGGCGGTTTCCTTTGTCGCGAAGGTCCCCCTCAAGGCGCCGTGCATTTTTGGGAGTATTCAACATAACCAAGAGCATCGGGCGCCATGACAAAGGCTAAAGACCGCGAATATCCCTGCAAATCAAGTGCTGTCGGCCCATAACCCCGCCTATTATTCGCGAAAAGCATCGACGAGTACGGATTTTTGCCCGAACGTCGGTATGCAGGGGCCTTCGATTGCAGAATACTCGCAAAAATGCACGTCGCCACCACCCCCACATGACGCGAAGCAAAACAAAAGCGCGGCCTAAAAGGCCGCGCACCATCTTTATTCAAATCTATATTGCCCGTAACGGCAGCGCCGAGGTAACGCAGACCCGAGGGCGACCTTCCTTTCCGGCGCACTCCGCAGGACGAAAGAACCCCCGCCGCACATAGTGCGCAGCGGGGGTTCTTTCATGTCCGAGGACGCGCCGAAAAGGAAGGTCGCCCTTGGGCCGGACAGCTAAGACAGCTTACGCGACGGTGTAAACCCAGTTGTGCTTATCCTCAACGGCACCAGACTGGATGCCGGTCAGGGTCTCGCGGAGCTTCTTCATCACAGGACCGATCTCGGTGTAGCCAGCCGGGAAGGTCACGGTCTCATCGGCACCATAGACCTTGTTGTCGATCTCGCCCACCGGGGAGATGACGGCAGCGGTGCCGCAC
>ERZ1034669.286-NODE-286-length-20257-cov-8.064598_pt1 | contig 20257 bp, 14 predicted proteins | sample MGYA00520705_ERZ1034669 | MGnify/ENA primary metagenome ERZ1034669 (study PRJEB33766, sample SAMN09781766) | gut metagenome | biome: gut microbiome | host: Homo sapiens | place: Madagascar | study: EMG produced TPA metagenomics assembly of the PRJNA485056 data set... | reverse complement strand
CTACAATATTATTATTTAGCAGCGTTCGTATTTCCCTCTTATCTCTAAACCGACGTGAGACGAGGCTGCTGAAAAATGCCCGACGCGAGACGCGTCGCCCCCATTAGTGCTTGCGTTTGGTGCTTGCGTTTAGTGATAGCGTTTGGTGGTAGCGTTTGGTGCTTGCGTTTAGTGGTAGCGTTTGGTGCTTGCGTTTAGTGGTAGCGTTTAGTGATAGCGTTTGGTGGTAGCTCTTAGTGATAGCGTTTGGTGCTTGAGTTTAGTGCTTGAGTTTATCGCTTGAGTTTATCGCAGAATGGCGTAATTGGTCCCAATATCCCTTTTGGGGTTATGGGGTGCAATGGGTAACAAGTTGGCGGGTTGGCAACCACCGGATAGATATCCGTTGGTGTGCCAACCCGCCAGGTTGTTTGTCAATCAGTAATTTGATATGTGTATTTTGCTTACTTGATTACCTTCTTGCCCGTGTTGGTGATGAAGAGTCCCTTGGTGGGATTCAACACGCGGCGGCCCTGGAGGTCATAGTAGCGCACAGCCTTTTCGCTGCCATTTGCCACGGTAGCATTGTTGATGTCTGTTACAACTGTTTTGGCTGTGAGTACGAACTTGGTGCTCCATGTGTTGTCACCAGCAGCAGATGTCCACCAGTTGAATTCGCCAGTTCCTACGTTGATAACCAAATAAGAGTTTTCTGCTTTGTGTACTGCTATCAAGTTGTAGAACCCATCATTCTTGACAAGTTTCCAAGCCTGAGGTACTGCGCCTGCAGCCAAAGTATTTCCTGAGCGAAAGATATATGAGTCGGCATCTTTTAGCTTGATATACACCTGGCCAGCCACAGTAGCGGGTACTATTTGCCACTCGGCAGTGTTGTCAGCCTCAGACTTTGCTTTGGCATCGGCTGAAATGTAACCCGCACCTTCGAGACTTGAGATGGTAGAAAGGCTCGAGATGGTGAAAGTAGTCTCATTGTAATACCCGTCAACGGTGCAAGCTGTTTTGCCCATAGCCTCTACGGCAGCATTGAGCGCAGCTGTAGCTGCTTCGTAGTCGGTAACAGATGCCTCGTAGGTAGCGATGAGAGACTTTACATTGTCAATGGCCTCTTGGCTGTACTGACCTGCCTTGGCTGTGGCTTCGTCTGTGTATCCTTCGTTTGTGGTAGCGGCCTTGGCCTTTGCCAAGGCTTCCTGAAAAGCCTCTGCTGAAGGGTCGCCACCAGGCACAATCCAGTCGATGGGGAACACAGCGTAGTTGAGTGCATAGCCCTGTGTGCAGGCATTGTCTTCATAGAAGATGGCGATGTCGCCGTCCTTGGTGATGTCCATCGTAGAGTAGCATGAGCTGGGAGCGCATATTACGACGGGGTGACCCCATGTCTTGCCATTGTCGAATGATGCCTTTACGGTGACGTTCTTACGAGTGCCATTATTGATGTATGAATGGAGCAATACCTTGTTGTTGTAGTAAAGAATGTCGGCGTTGCAAGCATTACCATCGATGTCGGCATTGGTGGTTTGTGTGCCCCATGTCATACCGCCATCGGTTGAGGTGTTGAAGCCACGCTGACCGCTCTGGCGTACAGAAATCATCACTGTGCCATCGGCCAACTCTACGAGTTTTGACTCGTCGCCGCCGTTGTAAGCAGACTTGGGTGACATCTTCCAGGTTTCGCCTTCATCGTCAGAATAGATGATGTACTCTTGAATGGCACCTGTAGCAAAGCGGTGGCTCATGGCAAACATAACGCGGCCATTGAGCTTGGCATCCTTTTGGCGCTGGAGGCAGATGCCGCGGCCAGAACCTGCAAACGAACCGAGAACCTGGCCCTGCTCATAAACGCCCTTGTAAAGTTCGTCGGTCAGTGCGCGGGCCTGTGACCATGTGTCGCCACCATCGGTTGAGGTGATGATAACGGGCACAATGCGGTTGCCATCTTCATTAGTTGAATAGAAGTAGCCCTGGCCACCAACCATCAAGGCGATGATTTTGCCGCTGGCTGTTTCGACCATGGTAACATCGCCAAAGCCCTTGTGCTTCCCGTCTTTGCTTGCTACAAGTGCCTCGTCGGTTGCATTGCCTACTACCCACTTGTGGTCAGACCATGTTTTACCATTGTCGTCAGAGTGACGCTCGTATACGTCGATGTGACTGGGCAAGTCGCCACCATGATTGAAGCGGTTGTCGGCCATGGTTACTACGCGGCCGTTCTTTGAGGCATTAGCACCCTTCTGATTGTGGAGTACGACCATTGAGGGAATACGCCAATAGGGTGTGCCAAGGTCGTTGGGCATGAAGGGTACGCTCTGCACCTTGTAGACGCGGGCAATGCCTTCGGGGTTGCCGTTGTCGACAGTGAATACTTTGTTGTCGCCATAAGTAAAACTTACCAATGCAGCATCAACAGAGTCGCCTACTACGGCCTTGTCGGTGATGTCGGCAGTAACGTAGAAACGTGTCGTGCCTGAGGGCATCTCAAGAGCTTTGTCGAAAGCTACCTCTACTTCGTTGCCGCTAACGGTGGCAAGCTGGCCAATGAGTGTGGCATCGCGCTGGCCATTGCTGACAAAGTTGGCGTTCTTTGAAGTGAACACCTTGATATTCTCAAGTCCGGCTACATTGGTAGCACCAAGATTGAGTTTAAGGCTCTTGCCCACAACGTTTCCATTGAAGCCTGCAACCTCAGTTTGGAAAGTGAGAAGCACCTGTTCCTTGTTGCCAGCTGCATAGGTTTGGAAACCTGGAGCCACATTGATAGAGTTGAAGGTCGGAGTTGCCGTAAGGTCTGATTCAGGAATCTCGATAAGGCGCCAAGCTGAAGCCGAGCCTATGCCGCCAGCCCACATTACAAGCACTGCACCGTCATTTTGCGCATGAAGGGGGTTCTTGCCATCGGGCTTGATGTTGAACACACCCTGACCGAGCGACGTCACGGTATATTTAGTGGCAGGTGTGGCAGTTGTTTTGGTGGCACCATTTACATCAGTGCTGTTAGGCTCGATGTATTCCTTTGTGCCATAGTTTTGCACATAGAACTGACCGTTGCCTGCATCAGTGAATGTCCAACCATAGGCGGCCGACACGACCTTGTTGCCCCACTTGGGCTGCGCCTCACTACCTGCGCTGTAAATATACTTGCCTTGGCAGTAGCCAACCGATTTGTCGGATACGATGTAATAGGTTTTGCCAGCTGCTACCTGCACCATGGCAGCGCTATAAGTAGTTTGTGCAGCGGTTATGGCATCAACCGTAGTGGCTGCCTTTATGGCATTTGTAAATGTGGTGCGCACCTCTGCAGGGTATTGGCCAGGATTTGTACCTTCTTCTGTTTCGTTAAGAACACTAAGCGCCTTAGCCTGCGCTGTCTCTAATTCGGTAAGCGATATCGCCTCGAAACGGTATTTACAACCATCATCTGCCTTGTTCGTACCACTACCCCAGTTGTAGAGGTAGTAGTTAGGACCGTCCTGGCTTGTGTTGAACTGCACACTACCACTTGTGATGGTATAGGTATCGTCACTGAGATCTGTAATAGTCCAATCGCCAGCCCCGCTCTTAACGGGTGCAAAGGCTGCGTTATTATTGGGCTTTACCGTTGACGATGGCGAGATATACTCACCCGACATGTTAACAATTTTGTAGGTGCCATCGGTACTGCCTGCCTCAAGGCGCCACAATTGGCTGGCCGAGTAGGGTTTATCGAATGTTGTGGTGTTCTGCATGGCCACCCCGACGCCCTTCGATATGAGAGAGAGGTTACTACGGTTGGGGGTGTAAATGCGGAACCACTTGGGGTTTTCGGCAGTAGATGTCACAATCTTGTCTGCCCATGCCTGCGACGTGCCCAGCCCCAAGAGGGTCAGTGCGGCCAACAAGCCATTGAAGTAGTTTCTTTTCATTTAATTGATAGGTATTATTGATTTGTATATGTTACTGTTGTGATGTACGCGTTAGCAGAATTTTGTTTGCTAATTCCGCCAACGTGTTACTTGCTTGTCAACTTGTTAACCCGTTAACCAAGAATTTCGCCAACGGGTTGCCAACATTACTTGCCTTCCTTTTTGCCGCCCAGTATGGCGGTGGGGTCAAGTTTGGCTATGGTGTCGCGCATGGCGGTGTCGCCCTTGAGATTTTCGAGTTTGTAGTAATCCATAAATCCCATGTTGCCCTCGCGCAGGGCCTGTGCCAGGGCCTTTGGCACTTCGGCCTCGGCCTGTATTACCTCGGCACGTGCCTGCTGAGCCTTGGCCTTCATCTCCTGTTCGGTGGCCACGGCCATGGCGCGGCGTTCCTCGGCTTTGGCCTGTGCAATGTTCTTGTCGGCGTTGGCTTGGTCCATTTGAAGTGTGGCACCAATGTTTTTGCCCACATCGATGTCGGCAATGTCTATTGACAGAATTTCGTAAGCCGTGCCGGCGTCGAGGCCCTTTGAAAGCACGAGTTTTGATATAGAATCGGGATTTTCGAGCACTTGCTCATGCGTTTCGGCCGAACCGATGCTCGACACAATGCCCTCGCCCACACGGGCCAGAATGGTGTCCTCGCCGGCACCACCTACCAGCTGGTGTATGTTGGCACGCACCGTAACGCGGGCTTTGGCTATGAGCTGAATACCATTTTTGGCCACAGCTGCCACGGGGGGTGTGTCTATTACTTTAGGATTGACACTCGTCTGCACAGCCTCGAACACATCGCGGCCGGCCAGGTCGATGGCGGTAGCTTTTTCAAACGAGAGGTCGATGTTGGCCTTAGATGCCGACACCAGCGCATGCACCACGCGCTGCACGTGTCCGCCCGTCATGTAGTGGGCTTCAAGGTTGTCGCGCGTCACAGTGCGCAGCCCGGCCTTGTGTGCCTCGATAAGGCTCGGCACGATGATGCCGGGCGGCACATTACGAATGCGCATCAGGAATAGCTGAATGAGCGATATCTTCACACCCGACACCTTGGCACTGAGCCACAAGAAGAAGGGCACGAAATGGAAAAAGATGCTGAGAAGTACTATGGCGCCTAACGCCACAACAGCAATCACCATAGGAGATGAGATAATCATAAGCTACAAGTATTAAGTAGATAAAGTTGAAAGTCGCTCATGGCTATTGACAATATCGCGGACTCGCTGATAAGTTAACAAGTTAATGGGAACCACGACTTTTACCATACAAAGGTATGGCTTAATAACAAAAGCGTGGAAAAGTTCCTTGGTCTTTTTCACGTTTTTGTGTTATACAACATATTATGAGAGCTAACGACTCTGTGCATCAATATATTCGAGTTCGGCGGCAAGCATGGCTATGAGCGGCATGTCGGCACCGCGACTGCGTGCCTCGGCCAGCGGACGGCGGTAAAGGTAGTACAGCTCCATGGGGCGGTGGTGGTCGCGGTCAAACTTCATGCTCGATGCAAATTGTGGCATGCGGCGTGTCATGTCCATCATTTTGTCGGCATAACTCTCGTCAATGCCCTTCACACCGCAAGCTCTGGCGGCACCTATCACCTCGAGCATCATTTGGCGAATGATGGGTGCCATGCTCTCGTTGGCTATCAGGCTGCCGGCCGAAGCGGCACCCACAGCAGCGGTCATGCCGTTAAAGGGCATGTTCCACACAGCTTTTTTCCAGCGCATCTCGTCGTAGGGCATTTCCTTGGCCTTGATGCCCGAAGCTGCAAAGTCGGCCATCATGTGGGCGAGTGCCTCGTGGTTGTGGCAGTTGTAGTTGCCCACCTGCAGCAGTCCGTTGAAGGTGTGCGTAATGTGGCCAGGAACGTTTTTGAGTGTACAGATGTATGCTACGCCTCCCAACAGTTGCGCACGTGGCATGGCCTTGCACAAGTCGGCCTCCAGCCCGATGCCGTTTTGTATGAGCAGCACCAGTGTGTCGGGGTGACAAATTGGGGCGAGCATTTGCGGCAGCAGGCGGTTGGCTATGCTCTTGATGGCTACTATCACCACATCGCACACTGGCATTTGCGCCGTACTGTTGTAGGCATTGATGTGGCAAAGGTGGTAACTGCCATCGCACGAGTCGACCTGCAGGCCGTGCTGGCACACATGGTCGTAGTCGGAATGCAGCAAAAAGTGTACGTCGTGACCGGCTTTGGCCAACAAGCCGCCATAGTAGCCACCTATGGCACCGGTGCCTATGATTGCATATTTCATATAGTCTGGTATATACGTATCGGGTTAACGGGTTGACGGGTTAACGGGTTGACAAGTAAGTATGCATACGCTACTTATTATTATGTTAAAGTAAGACTGGTAACAAGCTTGGTAAACTTACTTGTAAACTTTTCAACTTTTCAACTTTTCAACTTTTCAAGGCGGCAGCCTCATCGGCCAGCCCCATCTTATATACATTCGTTTCACGCAGTTCAAAGCCCAGGCTCTGATACAAGCGGTTGGCTGCCACCCGCTGCGGACGCGAGGTGAGGTTTGCCGTGGCGGCACCGTGGCGGCGGGCTTGAAACATGAGGTGGTCGAGCAACATACGCGCATACCCCTTACCACGCTGGGCAGCGTCAACCACCACGTCCTCCACCCATGCTTTGTTCCCCGTGAGCTGATGGCACAGGCAGAGTGTAGCCGTACCGGCCAAAGTGCCCTGCGGCGTGTAAAGCAAGTAGATGTGTGTGCGGGGCTCGTGGGCCAAAGTTGTGAGTTGGGCGAGCGTCAATGGCACAAAGTTGGACGAGAGTTGGGCAAGCAGGGTGTTTACACTGTCGAGCAGCGGTGTGCTGCAGTCATCTGCCTTGAGCGGCACAATGTGGCAGCGGCGGCGCACGTCGAGCAGCTGGCGTATGGTCTTGCCATAAAGGGGGTGGCACCATTCGGGAGCTATCTCGGCCAAAGGTTCGAGCACAAACAGGCGGTCGGTCATTTCGGGGTGCGGCAGTTGCAGCGACGGCGTACACACCACGCGGTTGTCGCAGGCCAACAAATCGATGTCGATAATGCGGTCGTGATACACCCCGTCCTTGCTCTTGACGGTGCGCCCCATGTCGCGCTCAATTTGCTGAGTAGCGCGCAGCACTTCGGCGGGCGTCATCGTGGTGTCTACTGCCACAGCCGTATTGACAAACAAGTTGTCTGATTCAAAGCCCACGGGTGCCGTTTCGATAGGTGTGGCCTTACGCACAACCGTGCCTATGCGCTCGCCAATGAGCGCACAGGCACGGTTTATGTTTTCGTGGCGATTGCCAAGATTTGTTCCGAGTGAGAGATAAAGCATTACAAGTTGTGATGTATATATATGTGTGAGCCGAGCGGTTGCCCCCTACTCCACCGAAAGTGCGTCGAACACCATTTGGGGTTCAAAACCGCGTGTAATGGCCGCACGGGCAATCTTTTGGTTCACGGCATAAGGCGTGTCGCCCTTGGTGGTGCGGCGCCGCGAGGCAATGAAGTCGGCCAATGCCTGACGGTAGTCATCGTCGTCTATCAGGGCCAGGGCATCGTCGGTGTCGAAGTCTGATACACCCTTTTGCCGCAGCGCATAGCGTATTTTGATGCGCCCCCAATGGTCGAAGCGGAATTTATCGTTTACAAAGGCGCGCGCATAACGTGCCTCATCAATGTAGCTTTCGGCCTCAAGGCGGCCCAAGGTCTCGTCCACCTCGTCGGGTGTAGCCCCTTTGGCCAGAAGCTTTTTGGCTATCTCGCTGCGGCAATATTCCTTTTGCGCGCAGCGGCTGGTGGCCCACTGGTAGTATTGGTTATTATCGGCCATAAGTTACTTAATGATGCTGCGCAGCACAAACCAGGCATGGTAGCCCAGGGTGGACAACAGACCATAATGGTGCGACATGATGTGGAAACGCTCGCGCAGCGATGCCTTGTGGTTGCGTGTGGTCATGCCCTCGTTAAGATAGTCGGCGATGATGGTGTGTGCATTGACAAGCGGCAGTGCCTTGTGCGAAGCCTCACGCATGATGCGAATGCACCAGTCAAAGTCGGCCGAGAAGCGGTACTTGCGGTTGTAGTGCATACGCCGTGCCAGGTCGGTACGTGCAAAGAAAGCCTGGTGGCACACCAGCATGCCATTTTTGAACGAGCGCCAGTTGAGGTGTTCGGGGGGTGTCAGGCGCCGGCGTCGCAGAAAGTTGCCGTCGGCATCTACCAAGTTGGTGTCGCCATACACCACAGCGGGCAGTTTGGGTGACTTGACAGCCGCCTGTGCCACGAGTTCGAGCGTGTTGGCAGCATGAAAGGTGTCGCCCGCATTAAGAAATAGTATGTAGCGCCCCGTGGCCATGTCGATGGCCTTGTTCATGGCATCGTAGAGCCCCTCGTCGGGTTCGCTGATGCACACTATTTCGTGACGCACGGCAGCATGGCTGTTGCGCTCCTGATAGTGGTGCACAAGCTCAAGGGTATTGTCGTGCGAGTTGCCGTCAATAATGAGGTGCTCCACATGGGCATAGGTTTGCTGCTCCACACTTTCGATGGTTCGTTCAATAAGCGCACCGGCATTCCATGTAACGGTGGCTACGGTAATTTTAAGGCCTTCTTCTGTCGTCTGTGCCGCGGAAGGAGGCACACTGTTCTCTTCCATTTTTATGATAAGTACATTATTATTCTATTAAGTAGGTTGCTGCCGCCCTACTCCATTGCATATACTGCCGCATAAGCCTTGGCCACAGCCTTTTCGTCGTAAGCCTTCAGGGCCTTGGCGCGGGCATTGCGGCACATGGCGGCATAGCTTTGCGAATTGAGTGTTGCAGCTATGCCGTGTGCAAAGTCGAGGCTGTTGCAGTAGGCGGCCAGATAGCCGTTCACCCCCGTGTCTACCATCTGCGGCACACCGCCCACATTGAATGCCACACAAGGCACGCCGCAGGCCATGGCCTCGGCTATGGTGTTGGGCAGGTTGTCCATGAGGGTGGGCATAACCAACAAGTCGCAGGCTTGGTAGAGCTGCCGCATACGTTCCTCGCTCTGTACATAGCCCATGGCATACGCTGGCACAGCAAAGGCCGATTGCAAACTTTCGGCTCCATGCCCCGCCAGCACAATGGCCACCTTGTCGGCCTGGTCGGGGTGCTCCTGCATGAGCAGCGATATGGCTTCGGTCAGATAGTCTATGCCCTTGTTGGGGTCGGTCACCTTAAAGGCGGTAAACAGCAGCAAACGCTTGTCGGCAGGCAATCCGAGTGCCTCGCGCACCTCGTTGCGGGTGGGCATGCCCTCTGTGCCGGCTGGTGCATAGTAGCGTGTGTCGATGGGATTGGGTATGCAGCCCACGCGCTGCCCCTTGAGCAGTGGCGCTTGTGCGGCCAAGCCGGCCAACCACTGGCTGCACCCTATTGCGGTAAAATGGCCCTTGGCGTAAGTGGCAGCCTTGCGGCGGTAGGTGCTGGCCGACAGGTCGCCCGCCGAGGGGCGGCACAACTGCGGACATTTGCCGCAACCGCTGAGCCAGCGCTGGCAGTCGGCCGCATTGTGACACACACCGGTAAAGGTCCACATGTCGTGCATGGTGATGACCACGCGCTTGCCACTGCGCAATATCTTCTGCATATTGCGCAGTGAGAGCATGGCCTGGTTTGTCCAATGCAGATGTATGACATCGGCCTCGGCAAATGCCTTGAGCCGTGTAATGTCGTTGCCAAAGCGTGCCGTGTCTACTGCAAACAGCCCTTGGCGGCTAAAGCCGTTCTTTACGAATATCTCTAACCTTTCGAGCACGAACTTGAGTTTGCGCCACAGGGTGCGTTTAAGGCTTACCACCTCTGTGCGCTCTGCCGGCAGTGTGCGGTTCATGCACAACAAGGTGGCATCTACGCCGTTCTGGCGCAATGCTTTGAGCAGCCGCATGGAGGCTATGGCAGCCCCGCCTGCGTGGTCTGAGGTGTTGATAAGCAGTACTTTCAAGGGAGTAGAGGTTAGAGGGTTAGGAGGTTAGGGGGGTATGAGGGGATAAGGTTATGAGGTTATAAAGTAACCTTTGTGTGTTAGGCAAGGAGTTTGAAAGTTAGAGGGTTATTGGGTTAGAAGGTTAAAAGATTACCCTTGCTTGCCTAACTCACAAAGGTTACTTTATAACCTTATAACCTCATAACCTTATAACCTTATAGCCTCATACCCCCCATAACCTTCCTCTCTCACCGTCCCAGCGTGTCCTTTGCAATGACAGCTGTGGCCCCGGCGTTTTGTTTGATATAATTGTCTGCTGCCTGGCCAGCGCGTGAGAGTTCGTCCTTGTCCGAAAGGAAACAGTCCATAATGGCCGCGAAGTCAGCCGCAGAATGTATTTCGCGGCAACCACCATTGGCCAGCAAAGCCTGCGCCTCGCGGAACTTCTTGTTGTTAGGGCCTATTATTACCGGCACACCATACACCGCTGCCTCGGGCACATTGTGTATGCCCACGCCAAAACCACCGCCCACATAGGCCACGGTGGCATAACGGTAGATGCTCGACAACAAGCCATAGCAGTCTATTATCAGGCAGTCGGCCTCGGCCACACTCTTAGGCGTGGCTGTAGAGTAGCGCACATACGGCCGCTGCAGTTTGCTCTCAATCTGTCGCAAGTGGTCCTCGCTCACCACGTGGGGAGCCAGCACCAGGCGCAGATTGGGGTGGGTGTTGAAATAACTGATAATGATGTCCTCGTCGGGCTGCCACGAGCTGCCGGCCACGAGCACCCGCCAACAACCGGCAAAGCGCTCGACAAGGGGCAGCGGTTTGGCCGCATTGCGTATGTCTATTACGCGGTCAAAACGGGTGTCGCCCACCACCGTCACTTGGTTTACGCCTATGCCGGCAAGCAGTTGTTTCGAAGCCTCGTCCTGCACGTAAAGGTGCGTCATGCGATGCAGCACACGTGCATAGTTGCGGCCGTACCAACGAAAGAATATCTGGCCGGGCCTGAAAATGCTCGACACCGAATAAACCGGCACATGGTTGCGGTGCAATATGTCGATGTAGTTGCGCCAGAACTCATATTTTATAAAGTATGCAGCCTCGGGACGCGCCATTTTTACAAACTTTATGGCGTTGAACGGGGTGTCGAAGGGCAAGTAACATATCACATCGGCCCCAGCATAGTTCTTGCGCACCTCATAGCCCGAGGGCGAGAAAAAGGTGAGCAATATTTTGCGTTCGGGGTGCTCGCGCCGCAAGCGTTCCATGAGCGGGCGGCCCTGTTCAAACTCGCCCAGCGAGGCGGCATGAAACCACACATAGCGGCTGGTGCCTATCTGGCGGCGCAATATGCGCCAAGTGTCGCGGTGCCCGCGCATCATGGTACGCACCTTTTTGTTAAAGAGTGCGGCTATGTTGCAGCCGAGCATCATCAAGTATATTGCGAGTGAATACATCTTGTAGTAAAAAGAGTTTTGCTGTCCGTTGACACCACCAAGCGTCAACGGACCGACAAAAGATAGTTAACTGGAGCCTACAAGCAGACAAGCCTCACGCGCCCACCTGCTTCAACCAACTTGCTTAGTGCAGCGCCTCAATGGCAGCCTTCATGCGGCGCAGGGTCTCCTCCTTGCCAAGGAAAGCGGCAAGTTCATACATGTCGGGGCCCTTACCAGTGCCCACAAGGCACACGCGCCAGGGGTTCCAAGGCTTTTTGCCTGTTTCGGCAGCCCAGGCATCTACCACAGCCTTCTGGCTTTCGATGCTGAAGTCGTCAAGGCCCTCAAGCAGATGGTAAAGCGCATCCATGTCGGCAGCAGCGCCTTCCTTCCAGTTCTTGCGGGTAAACTTGTCGTCGGCCGAATAGGTGGGGGCTATAAAGAAAAAGTCGCAAAGGGGCCAAAGTTCCTTGATAAAGTTAATCTTCTTCATCTTCATCATACCCACCACAGCCTGTACACGTTCTATGGGGGCGTCGATGCCATTGGCCTTGAGTATCTGGTCAAAGGCAGGGGCGAGCACCGCGTCGTCGGTTTTGAGTATGTACTCGCGGTTGAACCACTGTCCCTTGATATAGTCGAACTTGGCACCGCTCTTCGAGCATTTTGACAGGTCGAACTGGTCGATGAGTTCCTGCATGGAGAGTATTTCCTGGTCGGTGCCGGGGTTCCAGCCCAACAGGGCAAGGAAATTGATTACGGCCTCGGGCAGATAGCCGCTTTCGCGGTAACCCGACGACACATCGCCCGTTTTGGGGTCGTGCCACTCGAGCGGAAACACCGGGAAGCCCAGACGGTCGCCGTCACGCTTGCTGAGCTTGCCCTTGCCGTCGGGCTTGAGCAACAGGGGCAGGTGGGCAAACTGGGGCATGGTGTCCTCCCAACCAAAGGCACGGTAGAGCAACACATGCAGCGGGGCCGAGGGCAACCACTCCTCGCCACGTATCACGTGCGAAATTTCCATCAAGTGGTCGTCCACAATGTTGGCCAAGTGGTAGGTGGGCAGGTCGTCGGCACTCTTGTAGAGCACCTTGTCGTCGAGAATGTCGCTCATTATGCGCACATCGCCACGAATGATGTCCTTTACGTGCACCTCCTCACCTGGCTCTACCTTGAAGCGTACCACATACTGCTCGCCGGCGTCAATCAGGCGCTGTGTTTCCTCAGCGCCGAGCACCAGCGAGTTGCGCATCTGCATGCGGGTGTGGGCATCGTACTGAAAGTTCTGCACGGCCTCGCGCTTGGCGGTCAGTTCCTCGGGGGTGTCAAAGGCTATGTAGGCCTTGCCGGCATCGAGCAGTTGCTTTACATACTTGCGGTAAATGTCGCGACGCTCGCTCTGGCGGTAGGGGCCATGGTCGCCACCAAAGCTCACACCTTCGTCAAACTTGATGCCGAGCCACTTGAACGACTCTATAATATAGTCCTCGGCTCCCGGCACAAAGCGGTTGGAGTCGGTGTCCTCAATGCGGAACACCATGTCGCCGCCGTGCTGGCGCGCAAACAAATAGTTGTAAAGGGCTGTGCGCACACCGCCAATATGAAGTGGACCCGTGGGGCTTGGTGCAAAACGCACACGTACTTTTCTTTCAGACATAGTTGTGATGATAATTGCGCGTTGGCAGAATCGGGTGGTCGAACTGACAGACATGCACGGGCTTTGTCGGCCCATCAGGCCGAGGCGTGACTGGCCTTTGCCGGCTCGTCAACCCGTCAACCTGTTAACCCGTCAACCCTTAACCAATTATGCCAACGGGTTGATAGTTTCGTTATTATGCCACAAAAGTACTGCTTTTTTCGCAAAAGGCCAAGTTGTGGCACAGACGCCATAACACCAAGTTTGGCCATCAAAGGATAAAGTTGTACTTTTGCAGACTGTAACCAACGCATAATCAACCAATTCACACATAATGAAGAAGTTTTTCACTCTCACTCTTCTGCTCCTGCTCACCGCCGTGACGGCCGTGCAGGCTCAGGTGAACTTCAGCGTCAAGTACAAGCGCGTGAATTCCACCACCATCGACATCATTTTTACTGGTACCGCACAGCCGGGCTGGCACATCTACTCTACCAACATTGGCGAGGGTGGACCTACCAGGGCCGAGTTTGGCGTGGACAAAATTAAGGGTGCCAAGCTCAAAGGCAGCCTTAAGGCCGGACCGGGAGCCAAAACCATGCAGGACCCCATATTCGAGATGCCTGTAACCTTCTTCGAGGGGCACGCCACCTTTACCCAACGCGTGGAGCTGCTCGACAAGGACTATGAGTTGAAAGGCTACCTTAAATATGGTGCCTGCAACGACGAGAACTGTCTGCCGCCCACCAGCGTCAACGCCAAGGTGGCTGGCACCGACGGCCCCGCCCCCACTGCCGAGAGCAAGGCCGAGGAGGCTGCCGCTGCTGCCGCACAAGGCAACGCACTGACTACTACCACCGACAGCTTGGCTGCCACTGCCACCGACAGTGCTGCCGCCATGGCACAGGTGCAGCCGCTCGACAGCGCACAGACTCAGGCTCTGTGGACTCCGGTTATAAAGGAACTCAAAAACTTTGGTTCGGACACGGGCGACATGACGGGCAAGGCATGGTACTACATATTCTTCCTGGGCTTTGTAGGCGGCCTCGTGGCCTTGTTCACCCCTTGCGTATGGCCCATCATACCTATGACAGTGAGTTTCTTCCTTAAGCGCTCGGGCGACCGCCGCAAGGGTGTGCGCGATGCCATTACCTACGGCGTCAGCATTGTGGTGATATACGTGGCCCTGGGCCTTATCATCACCACCATATTCGGTGCCAATGCGCTCAACGACCTCTCCACCAACGCAGTGTTCAACATTCTGTTCTTCCTCATGCTGGTTGTGTTCGCGGCCAGTTTCTTTGGTGGATTTGAGATTACACTGCCCAGCAAGTGGGGCGATGCGGTCGACAACAAGGCCGAAAAGACTACCGGTCTGCTCAGCATCTTCCTCATGGCCTTTACACTGTCGCTGGTAAGTTTCTCATGCACAGGTCCCATCATAGGCTTCTTGTTGGTCGAGGTGAGCACATCGGGCGGTTCGGCCCTGGCTCCCACCATCGGTATGTTGGGTTTTGCCGTGGCTCTGGCTCTGCCGTTCACACTGTTTGCCCTGTTCCCCACATGGCTTAAGAGCGCGCCCAAGAGCGGCGGCTGGCTCAACAACGTGAAGGTGGTGCTTGGCTTCCTCGAACTGGCTTTTGCCTTGAAGTTCTTCTCGGTGGCCGACTTGGCTTACGGCTGGCACTTGCTCGACCGCGAAACTTTCCTCGCACTGTGGATTGTGATATTCGCCCTGTTAGGCATCTACCTTTTGGGCGCCATCAAGTTCCCGCACGACGATGAGGACGAGCGCCACACTTCGGTTCCGCGCTTCTTCCTGGCGCTCATATCACTGGCCTTTGCCGTGTACATGGTGCCGGGTTTGTGGGGCGCACCTGTCAAGGCCGTGAGCGCCTTTGCACCGCCCATGTCTACTCAGGACTTTAACCTCGACCCTGTAAAGATTGAGGCTAAATTTACCGACTACGAGGCGGGTATGGCCTACGCACGCCAAACGGGCAAGCCGGTGATGCTCGACTTTACGGGCCACGGTTGTGTGAACTGCCGCAAAATGGAGCTGGCTGTATGGCACGATGCCAAGGTGCGCGACTTGCTCACCAAGGATTATGTGCTTATTTCGCTTTATGTGGACGAGAAGGCTCCGCTGCCCGAACCCATCGAGGTGCAGGAGAACGGACAGGCTACCACGCTTCGCACCGTGGGCGACAAGTGGAGCTACTTGCAGCGCAGCAAGTTCGGTGCCAACGCGCAGCCTTTCTACGTGTTGCTCGACAACAATGGCCGTCCGCTCAACAGCTCTTACTCGTACGACGAGAACATTGACAAGTTTGTGACGTTCCTTAAAAAGGGTCTTGACAATTATAACAAGCAATAAGCACTGGCAATTTGCTAATATGGCAATTTGCTAATGTGTTAATGGGCTGACGCCGTAGTGTTACAAATAGTAACGCTACGGCGTCAGCTCATTTATATATCTGCATATTTGCAAGCATGGCGTGCAGACTCAAGCACCAAACGCGAGCACACAACGCAAGCATTAAACGCGAGCACACAACGCAAGCATTAAACGCAAGCACTAAACGCGAGCAACAAACGCAAGCACTAAACGCGAGCAACAAGCGCAAGCAACAAACGCAAGCACTAATGGGGGCGACGCGTCCCGCGTCGGGCTATTTTTCAGCACCCTCGTCCTTCACGTCCCCATTAGAGGTAGCGTTCTGCGAGCAAGGCGTCAGCCCTTATGTATCTTACAGGCAGGGCGAACAGCCCTGCCTCAGCTTATGTGAAAAACCACGGCGTCAGCCTTATGTTACTTATGTAGCTTATGTTCTTATGTCTACCGCGGTAAGCGGCACAAGGGCGAAGCCAGAAACTGCACCTTGCCCGACGCGGGACGCGTCGCCCCCATTAGAGTTAGCGTTTGGCGGTAGCGTTGGGTGCTTGAGTCTGCAAGCAGGGCGTCAGCCTTATGTATCTTACAGGCAGGGCGACCAGCCCTGCCTCAACTTATGTGAAAAACCACAGCGTCAGCCTTATGTTACTTATGTAGCTTATGTACTTATGTCTACCGCGGTAAGCGGCGCAAGGGCGGACAGCCCTTGAAAGCACAGAACAAGGTTCATTACTCCCAATGTCGTTTACCCCTTCAGCCAGACGATGCATTGGCGAAATCAAAAGCCGCATATTTTCCCGACGCGAGACGCGTCGCCCCCATTAGAGGTAGCGTTTGCGAGCATGGCAAGTACATCAGCACATTACCACATTAACGCGAAGCACAAAGCCCAAAAATCCCCGCTACGCCACGAGAGGGGGCATAACGGGGATTGGAGTATATATTCGGCCAAGTCGCGAAAAAGGCAAATTCAGAAAACGCGACGCGACCTATATATGCACTTTAATTAGTCGGCCAACTTAGCCTTGATGAACTCACGGTTCAAACGGGCAATGTTAGCAATAGACTCGTTCTTGGGGCATACAGCCTCGCAAGCACGGGTGTTGGTACAGTTACCAAAACCAAGTTCGTCCATCTTGGCCACCATAGCCTTGGCACGCTTGGCTGCCTCGGGACGGCCCTGGGGCAGAAGTGCAAACTGGCTAACCTTAGAGCTTACGAAGAGCATGGCAGAGCCATTCTTACAAGCTGCTACACAAGCACCGCAACCGATGCAAGTGGCGCAGTCCATAGCCTCGTCGGCGTCCTGCTTAGGAATGAGAATGGCATTGGCATCCTGAGGTGCACCAGTGCGCACGCTGATGTAACCACCGGCAGCCTGTATCTTGTCAAAGGCCGAACGGTCAACCATGCAGTCCTTTATTACAGGGAAAGCTGCCGAACGCCAAGGCTCAACGGTGATAACGTCGCCATCGTTGAAACGACGCATGTAAAGCTGGCAAGTGGTGGCACCGGCCTCAGTCTTACCGTGGGGTGTACCATTGATGTAGAGCGAGCACATACCGCAGATACCCTCGCGGCAGTCGTGGTCGAAAACGAAAGGCTCCTTGCCCTCCTCAACGAGCTCTTCGTTGAGAATGTCGAGCATTTCGAGGAATGATGTGTCATCGGGGATGTCGTGCATCTCGCGCGTGTCAAAGTGACCCGCATCCTTGGGGCCATTCTGCTTCCAATACTTGATTGTGAATGATATGTTCTTAGCCATGGCTTATTAATTCTTGTAGTTACGGGTTTTTACTTCGATTGCTTCGTACTTCAAGGGCTCTTCGTACTTAACGGGATCCTTGTCCTCACCCTGGTATTCCCAGCATGATACGTAGAAGCAGTTCTTGTCATCACGCTTGGCTTCGCCCTCTTCAGTCTGATGCTCTACGCGGAAGTGACCGCCGCAGCTCTCCTCGCGGTGGAGTGCGTCGATGGCGATGAGCTGACCCATGGTGATGAAGTCGTTCAAGCGGATAGCCTTGTCGAGCTCAACGTTAACACCCTCGATGTGGGGAACGAAGAGGTTGGTCTCGAACTCCTTGCGGATTTCCTTCAACTTGGCAAGAGCTGTTACGAGGCCCTCCTTTGAACGAGCCATACCAACATACTCCCACATGATGTGGCCAAGCTCCTTGTGAATGCTGTCAACCGACTTCTTACCATTGATGTTGAGCAAGTGGTTGATGTGATCCTGCACAGCCTTTTCGGTAGCCACAAATTCGGGCAGGTCGGTGCTGAAGCGGGGCACAGTGATTTGGTCGCTGAGGTAGTTCTGAATGGTGTAAGGCAACACAAAGTAACCATCGGCCAAACCCTGCATAAGGGCAGAAGCACCCAAGCGGTTGGCACCGTGGTCAGAGAAGTTACACTCACCAATGGCGAACAAACCAGGAATGTTGGTAGAGAGCTCGTAGTCAACCCAAAGACCACCCATTGTGTAGTGAATGGCGGGGTAAATCATCATCGGGTTGGTATATTCAATACCGTCGTCACCCTTGCGCACTACCTGGCCGGGCTTAACGTCGGTGATTTCTTCGTACATGTCGAAGAGGTTGCCATAACGCTGGAGCACTACGTCGATGCCCAGACGGCCGATAGCCTCAGTAAAGTCGAGGTATACGGCAAGGCCAGTGTTGTTCACACCAAAGCCGGCGTCGCAACGCTCCTTGGCAGCACGCGAAGCTACGTCACGGGGAACGAGGTTACCGAAAGCGGGGTAACGGCGTTCAAGATAGTAGTCGCGGTCGGCCTCGTCGATGTCGGTAGGCTTGATTTCGCCCTTCTGCAACTTGATGGCATCTTCCTTCTTCTTGGGCACCCAGATACGGCCATCGTTACGCAGTGACTCAGACATAAGGGTGAGCTTTGACTGCTTGTCGCCGTGAACGGGGATACAAGTGGGGTGAATCTGCACGTAAGCAGGGTTGGCAAAGTAAGCACCCTTGCGGTAAGCTGCAATGGCAGCCGAGCAGTTACAACCCATGGCGTTGGTTGAAAGGAAGTAAGTGTTGCCATAACCACCAGTGGCCAATACTACTGCGTGGGCGGCAAAGCGTTCGAGCTTGCCGTTGATGAGGTTACGGGCAATGATACCGCGTGCACGGCCGTCGATAATCACAACGTCCTGCATTTCGTAGCGGCAGTAGAGCTTTACAGTGCCGGCGTGTACCTGAGCCATGAGGGCTGAGTAGGCACCGAGCAAGAGCTGCTGGCCGGTCTGACCCTTGGCATAGAAAGTACGGCTTACCTGCACACCACCGAACGAACGGTTGGCAAGCAAACCACCATATTCGCGTGCGAAAGGTACACCCTGTGCCACGCACTGGTCGATGATGTTGGCGCTCACCTCAGCCAAACGGTATACGTTGGCCTCGCGGGCACGGTAGTCACCACCCTTTACAGTATCATAGAAGAGGCGGTAAACAGAGTCACCATCGTTCTGATAGTTCTTGGCAGCATTGATACCACCCTGTGCGGCGATAGAGTGAGCACGACGGGGAGAGTCCTGAATGCAGAAGTTGAGCACCTTGAAGCCCATCTCGCCAAGTGAGGCTGCTGCCGAAGCACCGGCCAGACCTGTACCTACTACAATGATGTCGAGCTTACGCTTGTTGGCGGGGTTCACCAATTTCTGGTGAGCCTTATAGTTGGTCCATTTTTCAGCAACAGGACCTTGAGGTATTTTAGAATCTATATTAGCCATGATAGGATATTCTATTTTATAAAGTTAAAAGTTTAGGAGTTGAAAGAGTTAAGCAAGCAGCAATAGTCATATCTATTCTATTCTTTTCGCTTCTTACCTTCCCGCTCTTCCACTTTAAAAGAATACATTATGCTGCGCAGCAAGCACCACCGCAGAAGGCGAACTTGAGAGCTACTGCAAGGAAGATGAGCATGAGCACAGTAACGTAAATGTTACCGATGCAACGCCAGCGGTTGAACCAGATCTTGCCATTCCAACCGAGAGTCTGCATAGCGCTCCAAAAACCGTGTGTCATGTGGAACCAGATGGCTACAAACCAGATGATGTAGAGCACGGTGAACACAGGATTGCTGAAGGTGTAGGCTATCATGCCATAACCATCGGCAGCATCTTCTACGCCGTTAACATAAGGCATACCAGCGTTGAAGAGTTCGGCAAACATCATGTTGTACCAGAAGTTGAAGAGGTGGAGCAGCATGCCGAGCACCACGATGATACCGAGCACGAGCATGTTCTGCGATGCCCACTCTACCTTTTCGGGCTTTGAGGTAACGGCATAGCGGTTGTTACCACGGGCCTTGCGGTTCTGCAGGGTAAGAATGATGGCATAAATAAAGTGGAGGGCTACGAGTACTGCAAGGCCGGCGGTTGCCACTACGGCATACCAGTTGGCACCCAACATCTCGCATACCCAGTTGTAACCTTCTTTTGAGAAGAGGGCTACCAAGTTCATGCAACCATGAAATGTGAGGAACAGAATAAGCGCAATGCCAGTTACTGACATGATTACCTTCCGTCCGATGGATGAGTTAGTTAACCACATAAAATGATTTGAATTAAGTTGATATTTAGATTATTAAATTTATCCGGCGCCACACGGGGTGCGGGGCATGCCCCTTCTCCCTTGTTTTGCTGCATATCCTCATAAATGGGGAGGACACACCTTTATGCGTGCAAAATTAAAGGTTTTTATTTGTGTTTACAAGTTTTGCGGGTACAAAAAACGGGCTGTCCGTCCGTTTGGGGGGGGGGTACGCCTTCGCAGGGTCTGTGCTACCACCCAACGCTACCTCTAATGGCGGCGACGCGTCCCTCGTCGGAAAAATGCAATGTTTACTCGATTTTCGGATTTAGCAAGTGCGGGCTGAAAGCCCAATGTAATCCATAGCCCAAGGCA
>ERZ1034669.285-NODE-285-length-20304-cov-8.523236_pt1 | contig 20304 bp, 16 predicted proteins | sample MGYA00520705_ERZ1034669 | MGnify/ENA primary metagenome ERZ1034669 (study PRJEB33766, sample SAMN09781766) | gut metagenome | biome: gut microbiome | host: Homo sapiens | place: Madagascar | study: EMG produced TPA metagenomics assembly of the PRJNA485056 data set... | reverse complement strand
ATGATCCGGAGGCTTCCTTAGCCTATGCCGACCGGAGAATCAGGCTCCAGGACGGTCTTGTCATCAGCGACGAGAGGAGAAAGGAAGGATACGTTAACGAATGGAAGACTTGCGGAGATACTCTATTCCTCCCTTATAAAAAATCCATTGATCAAGAACAAGAACAGCAAATTGATGATATTCTCTCGAAAGGCAATATTCATCATATCCGGCAATTAGATAGCGGTTTCGAAAAAACAAAGGAAATACCTAGCGATAAGGAAGTCTTTTCGTCGAAGAATAACAGCTTTGATAAAAAAGCAAAGAGAACAATCACATGGCGGTTTACTAAGAAAGGAAAACTAGGTTCTTTTAGGAATGCTGCTTTATTTGCTTTGCTCTTTGTTATTTTTGTTGTCTTTCAGACTTTTGTTTCTTTTGATTCTTCTCGTGTCAGGAGTAGTAATCTTTCTTCGGATCGGAATGATGTCGTTTTTTCCAAGGTTCAAGAGAATACGGATAATTTTGGTTCTTATGTTGATATTAGCGAAGAAACGGAAGAAAAAGTATTCTATGGAAATGATGTTAAACATTATCCGATTGTCAGTTACTCAATAACAACGGAACAGGGTTCTACTTCGGGTTTAATTGATTGTGGATTCAAGCTCCAGAATGATGCCAAGCTTCTGAACCATCATGGATTCTATTCGAATGGAACTCAAGGAACGGCCATTGTGGATAGGGATTATTTGAAGAAGCGGTTCGGAGACAAGGACGGAAATGTTGAAGTCTTAGCTGGAAGTCTTGAGAACTGTAAATCTGAGTTTAATCTTATTATTACGGATTATATTGCAGATGCTAGGATTGATTCCTATTATGAGGGTCCCTATAAGGATTACAACTATGAAGATTTGATTGGACCGGTTGCCGGATATTCTACTGTCAAATACAAATTTAGGTCCAAAGATACCCAACGCATTTGTAAAATCGGATGTGTTATCAAGACAAATTACAAAGAGAAATACAGTCTGCTATTGCGTGCTTATGATGAAATCAAGAATCAGGACTTCAATCCTGTCAGGCTTGCGAGGCTTCAGCAACGAAAAGAATACGAAACCTATTTTAATGATATTGTCAATGGCGAACTCACTCTTGGATATACATTAAATCCAGACTTTTATTCTCAGAGGAAAGATGGTGAAAATTCAGACCGAACTATTATCTATCTTAGCGGAATCTTTTTCTCTCCAGGGGAAGTCCCCGGTCAATACGATCAGCAGGGAGCTACGACCTGGTCGAGTTATGGCGGTTATGAGAGTGCCTTGAAAGATGATGAAGTTGTTCTTCCTGCTAGTTATCGGGCCTTGCTTTTTGTTGCCTTAGGGAATCAAGAACCGGTTGGCAAAGAAATCCATCTATACAAAACGGATAATGGCGAAAGAGATGGAAAAATCACTGGTGATATTAAGCTGAAGATAAAACGTTTCTCTCAAAACGGAGCATTTGCCTTTAACTATAAAACGGGAAAAAGAGTCAATGCGATGCAGACAAAAGTGCTCGGATACTTAGTTCCGATTAATGAGCCTGGATTTGTAGATTCCCTTAGTTATGCTACGCAAGAAGGCCTTACTATCTGGGATAAGGATAACAGCATTTATTCTAGGATACGTAAGACATTGCTGCTGTTTACCGAGTTGTTTGAATTCGTTGAAATAGCTCTTGCTGTTATTAGGATGATTCTTCTTGTCGTAATCGGCCGTGATAATATCAAAAAGAACAAATACCAGATTGGTGTTAGGAAATCGTTGGGAAGGAAGGACCGAGATATTCGAAAAATCTTCAGGACAAAAAATATTCTCTTTGAATTTGTTTCTATTTTCTTTGGTATAGTTGCTCTGCCTGGCTTTTATGCCTTCTCGAATAGGGTTGTTGAAAAAGCCTATTCTGCCGAATTGAAGATTGCAGTTAAGAATCTGAAGGTGTTCTATTTCCATCCGGTATTGCTTGCAATCGATGTCCTTTTCCTTATTCTCTATTTTATCTTGGTAGCCTGGATTCCACTTTTGACACTAAAGAAGATAACTCCTGCAAAAATTGTTAATAATAAAGATGAGTAGTAAAAACAATCCTAAATAGCAAATGAAAAAGGGCACTTTGCAAGGTGCCCTTTTCTAATCTTTGTTAATTACGGAAGAATAGAACCGGTTGAACAATAGAGCTCATACCATTCGGCTCTTGTCAGTTTTATTTCTGTTCCATCGATGGTCTGTTGGATGTGGTCTAAGGAAACGGAACCGGTCACGATCTGAACGTTATCTCCGAGCCTTGAAAGGAAGGCAGTTGCAATGGCACAGGGAGAAGTGTGATATTTTTCGGCAAGCCGCGAGAGGACATCCTGAGTCGGTTTCCTATGTTTGTTCGTAAAGATTGAGCCATTGAAGAATCCATACTGATAAGGAGACCAGCATTGCAGTGCCCTGTTGTGGTGTTTCCTATAAAAGAAAAGATGGTCAGAAAGGAGCGGTGTCTGATCTGGGTTGTTCGTATTGAAGATCTGAGAAAGGATTGCGGGTTGACCGAGGGAAACCTGTATCTGGTTGAATTCAATCGGGACCGGGCTTCCGTCTTTCAAGTAATCGATGATTTCTGTGTCCCTATTCGAAACACCGAAATGTTTTACTTTTCCCTCTTCGTAAAGCTGTTTGAAAGCAGCATGAATTTCCTCATTGTTCCTAAAGACATCAGGGCGATGAAGTAAAAGGCTATCGACATAGGTAAGTCCCCTTCGATTTAAAGAGGCATCTACTGCTTCAAGAATGTGCTCTTTGGATAAATCCCTGACAGTTCCTTCCCCTGGCTTGCGGACAATTCCGCACTTAGTCTGGATAAACCTCTTTTCCCGGAGATAAGGCTTCAGTTTCAAAGCAGCACCAAGGTTGCTTTCACATTGTCCTCCAGAATAGATGTCGGCAATGTCGAAATAGTGGATGCCTTTTGATAAAGCACCTTCGATTAAGTCGGCGACTTGTTCTGGAGTAAGATCCCGGATACGCCTTAAGCCAAGAATAACCGGATTGTTTTTGACGTAGTCTTGCATTTGTCCTCTCCTTTTATTTGATTAAATCGACAAATTGTGCCCCGCATGCTTTTTCAAGGTCTTGGGGCGTGATTTCAATTTGGTAACCTCTTTTGCCGCCGGACACCAACCTCTTTTCCAGTTTTAAAGCCGAGGAATCTACAAAAGTGAGGAACGGTTTCTTCCTTCCAATCGGTGAGCATCCCCCATGGATGTATCCTGTTAAAGGCAACAATTCTTTTTGAGGAAGCATCTCAATGAATTTCTCGCCTGCGGATTCGGCAGCTTTCTTTAAATCCAATTCTCCTACCGCTGGAAGAACAAAGACATAATGTTCTCCTGATTTTCCATAAGTTACTAGAGTTTTAAAAACCCTATCTGGATTCTGGTTCAGATAGGCAGCGACTTCGGTTGCGGAAATTGCTTTTTCTGGATCATAGGTATGAATCGTAAACGGAATTTTCTTTTGCTCTAACAAACGCCTCGCATTGGTTTTGGAAATTTTCTCTTTTGACATTTTCTATTTTAGGACCTTTCCCTGGAAGTCACGTACTCCATTGTTGAAATCCTGTGCACTCCTCCTCTTTTTCCCAGGACGCTGAAGGAGCGTAAGACGTACTTGACCCTTAGTTAATTGAAGAATGATATCTTTTTTATGGGCTAAGACAATGGTTCCTGCTTCCCTGGTCTTTTCGTCATTGTATTTTTCAGCTTCATAAATCTTAATTGGCTGATTTTCTAATAGAAGGTATCCGCCAGGGGTAAGAGAAAGAGCACGGACATGATTTACGAATTCTTCGGATGAGCAATCCAAAGAAAGATGCTCATCTTCTTTCTTGATCCTGTGGGTAAAAGTGACAAGACTTGGATCCTGTTTCACAGGTGTGAGTTTTCCTTCAAAGTAGAGAGGGAGTTTCTCAACGGCGAGTTCTAAAGCGGCATCTGCCATTTTCTTACATAGGGATGAGTAGTTGTCTTTTTCTGTGAGTGGTATGACTTTAGTTCCATACCTGTCACCGGCATCCCTTTCCTTGACCCTTTCCCTGAGGGTGACACCAGTTTCCTTATCTCCATTTAGAAGCGCATACTGCATTGGTGCAGCACCGCGATACTTTGGAAGTAAAGAGCCATGGAGATTCAAGGGCTTGTATTTTCCCAAAGATAATACGGTTTCCGATAGAATCTGCCCAAAGGCAAAAGTGAGCAGCAAATCCGGTTTCCACTCTTTGACAATTTCATAATCGTTATTCAGCTTATGTGGCTTATGAAGCGGAATATGATATTGGTTGGCGATTTGGCTAACCGGAGATTCTTCCCTTACTTTATTTCTTCCTTTTTCCTTATCTTCTTTTGTAACGACACCGACAATATTCCTTCCTGCTTTGATTAGTCCTTCCAAACAAATGGCTGAAATTTCCGGTGTACCTAGGAATACAATGCGTTCGTTCATTATCTTCCTCCTTATTCCATATTATGGTATCATAAATCAGGGGATTTAGAACAATGAGGATGGGTAGTAAAATATTGTCAAGCACAGAATTTAGAGTCAGCAAAATTCTGATTCTTTATCTTTTCAGGTTTAGGACAGGATGCAGGCTTGGTTACCTTCTTGAAGTTCTCTTTCGGAGATTCGTTTCGGCTAAAAAATGGGTCAATCCTGGCTTCCTCAAAGGACCCTGGCTTCCCCTTTATGGATTTGGTCTTGTTGTGAGGTTCACGTTCTGCGAAATTCTTTATAATTTCCTTCCAGAATCGGTTTTGCTCTATCTTCCGTTTCAGGGGAGGTATGGAAAGACTTATACTCATGGAGCAAGCTGGAATGATCTTATTCCAATCTGCATCAGGGGTGTGAGCCTGATTATTCTCGAATTCATTGCGGGTCTTATCTTTGTCAAAGGATTCAAAGTCCGCTTATGGGATTATACAAACCAAAAGGGAAACATTAGGGGTATCATTTGCCCCCTCTTCTCTGTAATCTGGTTTGCGGTTGCTATCCTATATTACTATCTAATCAACCCTTATGTGTACGAATACGCAGAAGATGCCTTTGTTTACCTCTTTGGCAGTACAAATGTACAGGAAGCTGCCCATTTCGGATCTATTTTTATCCTTGGTCTTACTTATGGTGTATTTGCAATTGATATTGTTGTCTCTGAAAACCTCTTTGCCAAGGTCAGCAAAGTTACCAAAGAGTCGGTAATTGCTCAACAATATGAAAAAATCCGTGAAAATCAAAAAGAGAATGCGAAGAGGAACAAAAAACGCTTCTATGATGCCCTCCCGCAGCGTTTAAAGGACGGATTAGGCGAAAAAGACAAGTTAAAACCGGCAAAGAAGATCAATAGGTGGAGGAGAAAAATCCTCTTGAAAGACCCTGAAAAACAGAAAGAAGACAATTACGAAAAAAACGGACGTCCAAAGAAAGAAACAGATGACTCTTCTTCTAATAACTAGGGCTTGAAAAAACAACTGAAGGTTAACTGATATCGTCCAAAAATAAAAAACTATTTTTGAGGTAACGAATTTTTAATCCTTTGTTGAAAAGAAAAATCCGCAGTGTATAATTTAGCTTGTACAGAATCTATTGGAGGGGTTATTAAAATGGATAAGTACATTAGCTGGATGGAGAAGAATCCGAAGTGGTTGAAGATCGTCCTTTGCTTCTGGATCTTAGATTGGTCTTGGGCAATTTGGCGTATTTGCAAGGCTGTCAAGCATAACAATAGGGTTGAATTAATCTTAGCGATTCTCTGGATCCTTGTTGGTGGTACCATTGGCTGGATTCTCGATATCGTCTTCATCATCCTCAACGATTATCCTTTCTGGTTCAAGTAAACAAACTAAAACAGTCGCTGCAATGGCGGCTGTTTTCCTTTGCATTGAAAAAGGCCTGTATTGAAGCAGGCCTTTCTTTTATTTGTTATAGTTCTTCCACCTAATGTCGGTAGCTTCTTTGATGGACTTTGTGACAGCATCGACTTCACTCTTTTCCCAATCTTTAGAATCCTGACGGAGGAAGGAGGTACGATCAACGCGGTTATCGAAGACACCAATCGGAAGATGGAATTTCTTTCCTTGGCTGATAATAGTAATCGTATTTTTCACTTCTGAGGAATTCCTCAGGTATTCCCTATCATCTACTCCGTATTCGTTCCTCCTGACAGTCAAAGGAACGCCATGGAAGAGGTTCGATCCTGGATCGTTCGGATTTGCTCGGGCAAAGTTTTTCCGACGGGATTCTTCTGGTGTTACCCAGATATAAAGAATGGCTGCGTCTTGTAGAAGATCTGGCGCGAATTCTTTTAAGTTATATTGATAGCCCCTAGTTCCCTGAAGTGGCAGTTTTGAACCGTCTTTTCCGCCACGGGCTGCCTCAATTACAATCGTCTTATCTTCGAAACTTTCTGGAATCTGGCTTTCTTTCTCTTTGATTATATTTTCTGCTTCTTTTTCGAGCTTTTCTGCTATTGTCTTTCTGACTTTCTCATCAAGCAAAGAAAGACGTGGTTTTAAGCCAACCATTACAGAACAACGGTCTAGACGTTCGAAAAGATATTCAGCAGCAGAATCTGTTTTGACGAAGTTCCGATTCAAAAGATCGTGATAATCTTCATTGAGCCTATGAATCAAGGTTCCCCAGTCTCTACCATCGAAGAAAGTATCTTCATCGCCTTTATAGAAAATTCTGCTCTCGCCGATTTTGGCTAATTCCTGATCAATTCGGCGCCTATAGTTGACATAAGGAAAGTCATCCAGCTGAAGATTTTCGCCAATATGGAAATCTTCTTCGAGAACCTTCTTATCCCTATGGGCCATAAGATTACGAACTTCCGATTTTCCACTTGCCGGAAGAGCAAGCAGTAAGACAGTCTTAAATGCTTTCATTCTTTTATTTCCTCTTTATTATTTTACTTTGTTTTCGTCAAAAGTGTGAATTTGTGTGAATTATTTTTTCTATTGACTTTTTAGCTTGACATCTAGGGAAAAGACAAAAGTGGGATTAGGAAATAATCGTTGTATTACAAACGCAAAGGGAGTAGAAAACCAGGTGTTTCTTATAGTTCACAAAGGAAAAGCAAAACAGCTTACTGAACTGGCTGGATAAAATGGATTCTTCCAGGAAAGAAACATTCACCTTTGATGGCAAGACCTATGGTGTTCTCCGTGATGGCTAGGGACTTGGCTTACTCCTTAATATCAGTCTTTTAGGCGAAGCTGGTCTTCTTCCCGAGTATAAAGATCAAAAGAAGACTCTACTATTGAAGATGTAAGAAAGAGACTGAAAGACAAAAATCAGTATTGGGGAGGCAAAGAAGGACCTGCAAGCAAGACAAGAGTCATTAAGCAAGCGGATGTAGTTGCTCTTAGGGTCTTGCATATAGGCGCTTTCTCAAAAGAACTTGAAAAGAAGAATTATGAGTTTTATCATCCTTATACAGAACATGGTAGTTCTCTTTCTTCTTCCAGGCATTCCTTGCTTGCGTTCCGTTTAGGAAAGAACGAAGAAGGATATCGCTTCAGGAAGAAATCTATCAGGTAATCATTACAAAAGACAAAGTGATTAAAAACGGAGGAGTCATTAAATGGTCAAAGGAAGGATATTCGATCTTGATGGTGTACTTGTCTTTACCGACAAGCTTCATTACAAAGCCTGGAAGAAGAGGGCGGATGATGAAGGGATTTACTTTGATGAGAAAATAAATGACCGCCTTCGTGGCATCTCAAGAAGGGCTTCTTTGGAAATTATTCTTGAAAAAGCAACAAAGAGTTACACACAGGAAGAAAAAGAAGCACTTGCTGAAAAGAAGAACAAGATTTATGTTGCTTCGATTGAACAGCTCACCCCAGATGCAGTAAGCGAGGAAACCCGCAATACTTTAAAGACCTTGCACGAAAACGGTGTAAAACTTGCCTTAGGTTCCTCTAGCAAGAACGCAAAGCTGATTCTCGAAAAGGTTGGCCTGACCTCTTACTTCGATGCCATCAGTGATGGGGTTGGCTTAGTCCATCCGAAACCAGATCCGGAAGTATTCTTAAAGGCTGCTAAGAGGCTCAATCTCCGTCCAGATCAGTGTGCGGTTATTGAGGATGCAAAAGCGGGCATTGATGCTGCAAACAAAGGAAACTTCACCTCCATTGCTTTCAATGGTGAAGCTTATGGATATGATAAGGCTGATTACCGCATTAAGAATTTCTCCGAACTTATTAAAATAGCAGAAAGAAGTTTTCCTTCTCGATGAGCCTTTATCCAACCTCGATGCAAAGAGGCGTGCTCAGAGGCGAACTGATATCACTAAACTTCACAAAGAATAAGTCAAAGAAGAAGTGATAATTGATAAGATAAAAGCTAGAATCGGTGGAATCAGAAAGACGGTCCAAAAGATATTTTTATGAAGTTCCCTAAAATCAGAGTCCTGCTTTTTTGTGATTCTTTTTTTCGTGACTTTATTATAGAAGCAATGGTGTTGATTTAAAACAACGAAAAAACCGGCTTTCGCCGGCTTTGTTTTTCAATTGGTGGAGCTGACGAGGATCGAACTCGCTACCTCATGCTTGCAAAGCACGCGCTCTCCCAGGTGAGCTACAGCCCCAAAACGTAACGGAAAACATTATAATGAATTCCGTTACCGCAATCAAGCTAAATCTTAACAAAAGTTCCAGTTATGTCTTTATCGGACTCGAATTCGTATTTAAGATAATGCTGGCTATAGCCTTCGTACTTTCCTTCCTTATTCTTTCCTTCAATAAGTACAAGCTCAGAAGTGATTACCTTCCGGTAAGAATTTTCTTGTTCGTCCGAGAGCTTAATAAGTTCACGAGTGCGTTCCTGACGGATAGATGGCTTTACACTGCCTGGCAGTTTCGAAGCCCTAGTAAAGGGACGTTCCGAGTAAGGGAAAGCATGGATACGCCTGAATCCGACTTTCTTGCAGAATTCATAGGTTTCTTTAAAATCCTCATCTGTCTCTCCAGGGAATCCAGAGATGACATCGGTACTGAAAGCAACGGACGGAATCTTTTCCCGAATCCTATTCACTTTGTTAAGGTAATCATTCAGTTTATATTTTCGGTTCCTTTTAACAAGAATCTTTTCACATCCGGATTGAAGAGGAATATGGAAATGGGGGCAAAGTTTATCCTGATGGGAAGCAAAAAGTTCGACATAGGCATCATCAATCTGACTGATTTCAATGGAAGAGACACGGATACGATAGGGAAGGGAAGAAATATCTAACCTATCCTTCAACAAATCTTTTAGACGATAGGAAGGATTCTCAGGATCATGGTAACTGCCAGTATCGATGCCACCGATAATGAGCTCCCGGACTCCGTTCTCAATAAGGGACTTTGCTTCCTTCAGAATAGAATCCTTGTTTCTTGAGCGGGAGCGGCCTCTGGTGTATGGAACAACACAGTAAGAACAGAAATTATCGCATCCGTCCTGCACTTTCCTATAACCTCTGACGCTCTTTTCTCCTTTCTCGGTTGGAGTATCTTCGTATTCGAATTTTCGACTTTCTGGGTCCACATAATCGCAGCCTTCGGACGGATTAAGAAGCTCAATTGTTGATTTGTTCGAGGAACCGGTGACAATGGCAACACCCGGGATAGAGAGGTATTCTTCCTTGTGAATCTGGCTCGAACATCCCCTGACAAAGATCTTCTTGCCTGGATTCGAACGGGAAAGGGAACGGACTCTTTGAAGGTCCTTCCGCTCGGCCTCGTTCGTGACAGCACAGGTGTTAACAAAATAGACATCGGCTGCTTTTCCTTTTGCTTCCTGGAAACCTTCCTTTAACAGGCGCTCCTTTAGCGATTCGGATTCATAAGCGTTTACCTTACAACCAAGTGTATAAATTTTAAAAGTCATCTTCTTGTTTCTCCTTGTACTGTGCTTCCTTGTTTTTGATTGCCGCTAAGACAACGTTTGGAGAAAGCAATTCTAATTGTATTAAATCCTGACTAAGCTGTGGGAAATTGTTGGAGTAGTAATCACGGGCAACTGCTTCTAATCGTTCTTTAAGGTGGTCTGTATTCTTTTGTTTCCTGCCATCATCGAAGAAGGGAACCCTAGTTTCGAGATATCCGGAAGAATCAATAAAGAAAAGAATTCCATCTTTCTCCATATAATAGGCGGAAGAATCAATGTCAGATACATCTAGCTTCTTCCTTTTTGTTAAGGACCTATCAAAGAGATGACTTCCATATTCGTGAAAAGGATTGATAAGAGAACAGTCTGGATCTCTTAAGAAAGCGTCATAAGGAAAAGAATAAAAGGAATCCAGTGATGAAAGGAAACGTTGATTAATAAAAGGAGAATAAAAAGGAAAATAGATTGGAGTCTGATGATAGGAAAAGGATGGCATTCCTTTCCATATTCTCTTGATTTCGTTTTGATGGAGGATGATTTCGTCCTTAGTAGAAGATTTTAAAATTGAAATTACCCTGTTTCTCCTTTTCATGCTTCTTAATAGGATATAGGAACGCCTGATTCCATAAGGAGAAGAAAAGTCAAGAAACGTTCTCCTGCTAACAGGACAGATTCCTTGGTTTGCATTAATAAAGGTAAGTTCTGAACTTGGGGACCTCACTTTAGGAACTGACCAATTCAGATAGGAGAAAAAGCCCTTGTACATTATGACTCCATTATAGTGAAAAAAGAGAAAGAAAAAAGTCCGGATGTTCCGGACTTAATTTTCTAATGGAGCAAGCGACGGGAATCGAACCCGCATGTCGACCTTGGCAAGGTCGCGTTCTACCACTGAACTACGCCTGCAAATAGATGGCGGATCCTACGGGATTTGAACCCGTGATCTTCTCCGTGACAGGGAGACGTGATAGGCCGCTACACTAAGGATCCATCCAGCGCTTTCTTTCGCGCTTTAAGATTATCGCATGTAGCCCAAAGAAAAGCAAGAGAAATTTTTTAATTTTTTCAGGATCTTTCTTTTTGTCTTGTTTAGGCTGCTTTTGAGTGAAAAATCAAGAAATGTTAAGCGGTTTCATTTAAATAAAAAAGAGAAATTCTACCAACTTCTTTTGCTTTCCTTTAAAATAAAAATGTTTACAAAGGAGCTCGCTTATGGAGAAACTTATTCTGTCGGAAGATGAAATCTCTCGCATCTGTGGCCGTCTTGCATCCGAAATCGAACCAAAGCTGAAAGAAGATGATAACGGAATTCCGATTTTCGTTGGAGTCAGGAACGGTGCTCTGCCTTTCCTGTTTGAATTAGTCCGTCATCTTAAGGGCGCTTACTGGTTAGATACCAGGAAGGTTTCTTCTTACAATGGTGAATCTTCTACCGGAAAAGTCACTCTTGAAAAAGAGCCAGACCATAATTTAGAGGGTCGTGATGTTGTTTTAGTCGAAGATATTATCGACACTGGAACAACTAGGCACTTCCTGAAAGACTTTGTTAGGAAAAAGTATAAACCGAAACATCTTTATGTTTGTGTTCTTGTTAAGCGCAAGAATCCGAAGGAAACTTATAACGAATTAGCTGATTTCACCGGACTCACTACGGAGGAACAGCGTTACATCGTTGGATTCGGTTTCGACTACTACGGACTCTTCCGCAATGATCCTTACGTCTTCGTTCCCTCGAAGGATGATAGGGAGAACTGGGATAAGATCCTTGACGACGATAAGAAGAAACATCCGAAGCAACTTAGAAAATAAAAAAAGAGACCGGCGCGATGCCGGTCTTTTTTCTATCTTATTTTCCCGTCAGCTTTTGGTAGAGCTTCTTTGCTTCGATGATAGTGTCATCCCTATCAAAGTAGCTGTAGTTTCCAAGACGTCCTGCAAAGCTAACATTCTTAACCTCTTTTGCAAGGTCCTTATAGCTTTGGCTTAGGCACTTATTCTTTTCGTTATTGATTGGATATAAAGGCCTATCGCCTTCTTCGAATTCCTTAGGATATTCTTTTGTGATATAGGTAACCTTACTACCTCTGTCCCTGAAGTGCTTGTGTTCGCAGATACGGGTGTAAGGAACATCTTTATCCGTATAATTGACAACGGCTGCTTTCTGATAATATTCTTGATCGAGTTTCTCTGTCTCGAATTTCAAAGTCCGATATTCAAGATGACCAAGTCGATAATTGAAATAAGCATCAATCGGGCCGGTATAGATGACATGTTTTGCTAATTTCTCAAGATTATCTTTGTCAGCAAGGAAGTCTTTATTCAGCCTGACATCAACACTTTCCAGCCTATTTTCAATGGTTTTGGTATAGCCTTCCATAGGAATGCCAGAATAAGTGTCGTTGAAGTAGTTGTTATTGAAGGTGAAACGGACCGGAAGACGTTTGATAATCGAGGCAGGAAGCTCGTTACAAGGACGGCCCCATTGCTTCTCTGTATATCCTTTCACTAGAATCTCAAAGATATCTTTTCCGACCCTTTTAATGGCTTGCTCTTCTAGGTTCTTCGGCTCTTGGATTCCGCTTGCATCAATCTGTTCCTGGATTTTCTTCTTTGCTTCTTCCGGGTCTGTTATTCCCCATAAGTCCTTGAACGTGTTCCTGTTAAAAGGCCTATGGTAGTATTTTCCTTTATAGAAGGCTAAAGGTTCATTGATGAACGTTTTCCTTTTCCCATAGGAATCAAAGAAATTCCAAGCAAATTCATCAGAGGTGTGAAAAATATGAGGTCCAACGACATGGATGTCAATATCATCCTTGCGCTCACTACGAATAGCGCCACCGACATAAGGAAGCTTTTCAACAACTAGGACTTTATAGTCCTTCTTCCTCCTAGCAGCTAAGGAGGCTCCAAAGAGGCCTGCGCCGACAATGAGATAATCGTACATTCTATAAGAGTCCTTTCTGCCTAAGGATAGGACGAAGTTTATCCGAGGTTGCAAAATCCTTCTCTTCCCGGGCTTTCCTGTAATCGTTGTACCTTGCTTTATCTTCTTCTGAAACAACAGGAGTCTCAAAGATTAAGCCGAGGATGGAGAAGAACTTGTTCAAGGTTTCAAAGATGGATGACAGCTTTTCTAAATCAAGCGGCTTCTTCCTTAAAAGAGAATTCCTTTCCTTGATATCCTTGTCTACAACTGCCCTAGCATTAGAAACGTTCAGATCATTGGCAAGGGAGGACATGAATTCGTTGTAATCGGATTCGATAACTGGTTTCTTCTCGACATTATTCAATTGAAGGGTGCAAGAAGCACGTTTCCTTGCAGAAGCAAACTTGTTTGCTTTCTTATCGAATAAATCCAATTGTTCTTCTGTATAATTGATTGGAGCACGGTAATGGGTTGAATAGAAGAACCTACGGACTGCATTTCCGCTGTGACGTGCTAAGACATCCTTAGCAAGAATGGAATTGCCTAAGGATTTACTCCTCTTGGTTCCGTTTGTGAGAAGGAAGCCGACATGCCTCCAATAATTTGCAAGATGCGTATTATGGCTTGCTTCCGACTGTGCGATTTCGTTTTCGTGATGTGGGAACTTTAAATCGAAGCCTCCCCCATGGATATCAATCAATGGTTTATGGAAGACAGAGTTGACCATGACAACACATTCCGTATGCCAGCCAGGACGACCGGTTCCGACAACGGTATCGAATTTGATGCCATCGTCTTTGGTTAGTTTCCAGAGAGCAAAATCGAGTGGGTTTTCCTTGTGGGAGTTGACATCGATTCGCGAGCCGGCAACAAGGTCATCGATATTCTGTTTGCTTAAAGTTCCGTAATCTTTGATCTTGTTGACACGGAAATAGATATCGTTATCGGCTTGATAGGCGTATCCTTTGTCAACTAAGTCTTTGATAAAGGAAGCCCTGATATTAATGTACTGGCTTGCCTTTGGATGATCATAAAGAGGAAGAATATGAAGCTGGTCTAAGCAATCCTCGTAAGCTTTGATATAGAACTCGGAAAGATCTTTTTCGCTCTTTCCTTCTTTTTTTGCTTCCTTAATGATTTTATCGTCGATGTCGGTGTAATTCGAAACACACTTTACCTGATATCCGCACTCATCCCTGAATCGGGTGAGAAGATCGAAGGCAATGGTTGGACGGAAGTTTCCAAGGTGAACGTAGTTGTAAACTGTTGGCCCGCAGTAATAGATATCGACTTCGTTTTCATCTAATGGTACGAATTCCCGCCTTTTTCCCTGGTAGGAATCATAGAGACTGATTTTCATTTTGGTCATGGCTTGTCTGTCCTTTCCCTAAATTGTTTTCCCTATTCTGTAACTGATATAGATTATAGTAGATTTTATGCCTCTTTAGTAATTCTTGATGGTTTCCTTGCTCCCTCAGATGTCCTTTATGAATGACGAAGATAATGTCTGCATTTTTGATGGTGCTTAGTCGATGGGCAACAATAACCCTTGTTCCGATGCTGCGCATCTTTTCCAAAGATTTCTGGATAATGCTTTCGGTTTCCGTATCGATATTAGCAGTCGCTTCATCGAGAAGAACCATGGAGGGTTTGTAGACAAGGGTTCTTGCGAAGGAGATTAGCTGTCTTTGACCAGCGGAATAATTGTCTCCTCTTTCTTTGACTTTTTCTTGGTATTTGCCGGGAAGCTTGTCAATGAAACTGTCTGCTCCAACTTCCTTAGAGGCAGAGACAATCTCGTTTTGAGATATTTTCTCATCTCCGAGTGAGATATTATCACTGATTGTTCCAGAGAATAAGAAGACTTCCTGGAGCATGACACCGATGTTCTTCCGGATGCAGTCGAGAGAATAGTTTTTGATATTGACATCATCTATCAGGATCTCGCCTGAGTTAACTTCATAGGTACGATTGATTAAGGAGATAATGGTTGATTTTCCAGCACCAGTTGCTCCCACAAAGGCAGCGGTCTGACCTGGTTGGATGACAAAACTTATGTCTTTCAGTACATAGTCATCCCCTTCATAGGCAAAGTAAACATGCTTGAACTCGATTTTTCCTTTGAAAGAAGGAACCGATATTCCCTTTTCCTTTTCTTCTTCTTTTGCATTGGAATTCAACACAAAGAGGACACGCTCTGCGCTAGAAAAGATAGACTGCCTCTGATTGAGCATTTTTGTAACGGATTGAATCGGCTGGAAAAACTGCCCATTGAAGGAAATCAGCATCTGGAAAGTTCCAATTGTAAGTCCACCCATGGAGGGATCCCTTGTGACTTTTGGAAGGGCGATGGAAATGATGATGACATAGCAGATGACTTGGAGAAGATACCTTGTTGGATAGAAAGCGGAGTAGACATTAGAACATTTGAGAGCGGAAGAACGAATCGCTTCGTTTCTTTCATCGAATTCATCTTTCTTTTTCTCTTCTGCAGAAAAAACTTTAATGACTTTGACACCTTGGAAGGTTTCACTCAAGAAGGAATTCCTTTCCGAAATGCACTTCTTATTCGTACGGTAATATTTTTTTGTTTGCTTTGTGAAGAAAAGAGAAACAAAGAAGACAATTGGAATAAAGGCAAGGAAGATAAAACCAAAGTAAAAACATCCATTCCTTCCGGAAACGATAAAAGTACCAATTGTAATAATCAGGATTGTTCCGATTGACCGCAGGAACTCAGGCACAATATCGGAAAAAAGAGTCGAAAGGTTTTGGGTATCGTTTGTGATCCGGGTGACATAACTTCCGATTTTAAGCTCTCTTAATTCGCTGAGAGAATAATCCGTAATTTTTCTAAACCTATCATTTCGCCTATCCCGGATGACATATTGTCCGAGCTTCTTCAGCCCCATTGTGACGAAATAAGCGCCAAAGCCAGCACTTAGCCATAAAGCAGTATCGGCAATGGTTAAATAGATGACAGGAAGAAAGACATCAGAGGAATAAGGTTTCGGCATCCTAGAAGTCTTGGAAAGATAGTCAATAAGGACCTTGGCTAAGAAAGGCTCACCGGTAAAAAGGGCATTTACAAATACGTCGCCGATAAGAATGAGGATAAATGGTTTCCTGTAAGGCTTGAAATAAGGAAGGATTCCTCGAAGAACCGAGAACTTCTGGTTTAGAGAGACTTTTTTCTTGTTTTCCATGAATTAGTTCCTCTCCTTCTGAAGCTTCTGCATTTCGACAATATCGTGATAAAGGGAACAGGTCTGAAGAAGTTCTTTATGGGTTCCCATGCCTACGATTCTGCCTTCATCCATGACAAGAATCTTATCTGCGTTTTCAAGTGTTGAGACACGATGGGCAATGACGAAAGTTGTCCTTTTTTTCTTCCTTGTGCGAAGATGATCTAAGATTTCTTTTTCTGTATCTGCATCAACGGCAGAAAGCGAGTCATCTAGGACAAGCCTTGAGGGGGCTTTGTAGAAAGCTCTTGCAAGGCAAGCACGTTGTCTTTGACCACCAGAAAGCGTTGAGCCTCTTTCTCCGACCATCGTATCATACCCTTCCGGGAAGGAAAGAATATCTTTATCAATGCACGCCAAGGCAGCACATTCTTTTACCTTGTTGAAATTGATGTTCTCTTTCTTACGTTCACTAAAGGCAATGTTTTCCTTAATGGTTCCGGAAAATAGATAGCCGAGTTGTGGAACGAATCCGATATTACTCCGGAGGTCTTCTTTTCTCCAGTCACAGATGTCAACATCATCAATCAGCAATTGACCCTGTTTTAAAGGGTATAGTTTCGGGAGCAAAGAAACCAAGGTTGATTTTCCAGAACCCGTGCGTCCCAAGATACCGATGATTTCACCAGGGTTGACGGTAAAAGAAATGTCTTTCAAGGCTTCCCCTTTTCCATCCGGATAAGAAAAAGACAGATGGTTAAAGACTACTTTGCCTTTTAATTCCTTGCGGGAAGGATTCCTTTGATCGTTGATGTCTCCTTTGGCAGAAAGTATTTCACCAACACGCTTTTGCGCGCCTTTTCCTCTGGAAGCATAGTCAATCAAAAGACCGCCAGCCATCCTTGGCCAGATGAGAGACTCATAATATCCGGTGAATGTCATCCATTTTCCAACGTCAGTGATTTTACCGGCGAAGCTGATATCGTTATCGAGAATCGAATAGGCACACCTTATGTAAAGGATTCCGAAGGTAAAAGCTAAGAGAATATTGATGGAAGCGGAAATCCTGGAAGAAAAGCGAAGGTAGGATATCGAAGTGGTCTCAGACTTTTTTGACAGCATTTTGAACGACTTCTGGCGTTCCTTCTCTTTACGGAAGGATTTGATAACATTAAAGCCTTGAAGATTCTCTTCTGTGAAATCAGAAAGGTCTTCGAAAGCATCCGAAGAAATCTTAAAACGTTTGGATTCCCTTTTACCCACCATTCCACCGAAAACAATGAAAAGAACTAAAGGAAGAGCAGTATACAGAGCAATCTGGTAACTCCTTGTCCTCCTTCCAACCAAAGAGACCGTACCTAAGACAACTAAGTCGACTGTATCGAGGATTCCATCTGTGAAACAGACAACGATTGTCTGCACATCATTTGTAAAGAAAGAAAGCAAGCCACCGACTTTCTTATCAGAATAGTAGGAGACTGGCCTAGTTTGTATATGGACAAACCTTTCTTTTCTCAAATCCCGTTCGATATTGGCTCCAATTCTTCCAAGAAGAAAGCGCCATCCCATTCGACCTAAGAAAATCCTAATACCAATAGAAAACAAAAGAATAATCAAAATAAACAGGTCCGTCTTGTATAGAGGAATGTTTTCTGAAGATGAGATGACAAATTGGCTCACATAGCCAGTAAAAAAACGATGCCAAGGTCTCTCACCCTCGATAGGGAGAATGCTTTTGTTATTTAAGGCAGAGACTACATTTCCCATAAGGAGGGGAAGCCTCAGCTGCCTAATATCTACTAAGGAGTCGACAATAAGAACTAAAAGGAAATAGTACCAGTATTTTTTGTAGTATTTGTTAACGTATTTGCCGAAAATCACTTCACTTACGCCTTTCTGATGATGTCAGTGACCTCCGCCTCCAAGTCATAGACGCCGGCATTGACAACCTTTGCATTAACCAAATCGCCTTCATTCAACGGATAACGGGAATAAAGTCGCCTTTCACCGTCAATGTCATCGGGAGCATAAACGTTATTGATACAGGAATAAGATAGATTATCTTTGTTCCTCTTAGTGACAAGGCAACGATAAGTCTGGCCGATTCTCTTTTTGTTGAGGGCATAGGAAATTCGTTTTTGTGTCTGCCTGACTCTCTTATAACGGGCAAGCTTGATTTCTTCTGGAATCTGGTCCTTGAATTTTGCACCAGGTGTTCCTTCTTCCGGACAATAAGTGAAGCAGCCAAGATGATCGAACTTCAGTTCTTTCCTTTGCTTGATTAACTCATCAACATCTTCTTCGGTTTCCCCGGGGAAGCCAACCATAACGGTTGTACGGATGATGCTGTTCGGAACTTTTTCACGGAAACGATGAATCAAGTCAATAATATCCTGTTCCGTTCCTCTGCGTCCCCTGTGCTTTAAAACATTATTAGAAAAATGCTGGACAGGAAGATCGAAGTAAGGAGTCAGGCTGTTATCGGCAGCATAAAGATCAATCAGTTCCTGAGGAACTTCATCCGGGTAAAGGTACCTGAGCTTAACAAAGTCAAACGTAGGATGTTTGACAATCTCCTTGACTAAATCGGTTAAGGTCAGACCAATGTCTTTTCCATACCTAGAGGTATCCTGGCTGATAACAGTTAAGGAACGAATACCATCTTCTTCCATTTCATTCAGTTCGGTTTTTAATGTCTCAAAAGGAACAGACTTAAAACGACCGCGGATATAAGGAATCGCACAGAAGGTGCAGAAGTTATTGCAGCCATCTGAAATACGAAGATAGGCTTCCCGTTTTGGAGAGATGAACCTACGTTTCGTTGGATCTATTTCTCCAGATAACTTTCGGTCTTTGACTAGCTTTTGGAAATGCTCCCCGAAGTTTTTGTATTCTTCCAAAGGAATCCATTCAGCGACTTCAGGAATCTCTTCCTTGAGTTCTTTCAGATAACGCGTTGCAAGACAGCCAGTTACAACAACCGGCTTTCCAAAACGGCACCTTTCAAGAATCGCATCAATCGATTCCTTTTTTGCCGATTCAATGAATCCGCAGGTGTTGACTATAATGATATCGCTGAGTTCTGGATCCGACACGGTTTCAAAACCGTTTGTCTTCAGGTAAGCGAGAATCTCCTCTAAATCGACTTGGTTTTTTGCACACCCAAGTGAAACAATACCAACGTTCATACCATTTACCTCTTATATATTTTTACTAATAAATTAACTTATATATAATAGCAAAGTTTTCTTGCTTATTAAACACTCCAAAACATTTACCAGCTCATAATACACTTGCTTTTTTCTCAGATTACTGTAAAATTTAGTGAAATCTAAAAGACAGGAGGAATAACAATGGGTCGCTTAGATGGAAAGGTCTGTATTATCACAGGCGGAAATTCCGGCGTTGGAGCTTGTACTGCTGAACTATTTGCAAAAGAGGGAGCCAAAGTCGTTATTACTGCACGTCGTGAAGCACAACTAAAAGAAGTCGCAGACAAAATCAAAAACGAAGGTGGTGAAGTTCTTGCTATCTCAACCGATGTCAGTGACGTTAACCAGGTCAAGTCCAGGGTGGAAAAGGTTTTAGAAGCCTATGGAAAAATTGATGTCCTAGTCAATAACGCCGGTGTTCTTGAGGCTGGCCTTAAACCAATCGACCGTTGCTTAGACGAGGATGTAGACAGAGCACTTAATGTCAATACCAAAGGAACCATTTACTGCACACGTGAAGTTCTTCAGAATAGGGAAAAGAATGGTCACGGAAGCATTATCAACCTTGACTCGGTTGCCGGTCATTGTGGCTGTGGTGGTGCAGCCTATGTTTCTTCTAAAGCAGCTGTTATCGGATTAACTAAGCATACGGCCCTCCGTTTTGCCGGTAAAGGGATTCGCTGTAATTCTGTCTGTCCTTCTACGATTGTCACCCCAAGGACTAGGAATATCAATCCGGCATCCCTGGATCCGGATAGGATGGGACAGAGGGCAAAACATGCTGACTTACGTGTCCAACCCTGTATGCCGATTGATGTAGCCAACATTCTTCTCTTCCTGGCAAGCGATGAATCCAAAGCTATTACCGGTCAGGTAATCGTTTCCGATTACGGTTCTACTCTTTAAATTTTGATTTTCGGAAGCTCCAGTTTGATTGCTGGAGCTTTTTGTATCCGAAATTTTCCGGAAATTTTAAAAACCAATGGGAAATCGCGTTTAAAACAAAGAAAAAAGCCCCATTTCTGGGACTTTTTCATTCTGGTCGAGAGTATGAG
>ERZ1034669.282-NODE-282-length-20520-cov-162.470413_pt1 | contig 20520 bp, 13 predicted proteins | sample MGYA00520705_ERZ1034669 | MGnify/ENA primary metagenome ERZ1034669 (study PRJEB33766, sample SAMN09781766) | gut metagenome | biome: gut microbiome | host: Homo sapiens | place: Madagascar | study: EMG produced TPA metagenomics assembly of the PRJNA485056 data... | reverse complement strand
TGAACATAGATGCCATTGAGGTGACTTGGCTTGTGTCCCACGCTGAGAGGTTAAGCTCTGATAGTATATTGCAATTAGCAAACATTGCATTGAAAGTTGTAAATCCACTAGTGTCAAGATTTGCTACATCAGCATATATCAAAGTTTTTTTTGAATATCTATCGCCAACAACCAAAGATTTTTTAGGGTAAACCCTTGTCTTTACCCTAGCTGCGATAGTAATATTTTTACCATCAACGATAATACGTGTATCGTTATTGAACATAAATTCCGCATAACTTCCATGATATTCCTCAACCTTCTTTCTTGTCTCGTCTTCCTTTTGTGAGAGATTTCCAAGTTGTGTGGAAATGCTTGCAAGCACGCCATCACGAAGAACCTTCATAGTCAAGTCAGCTGTGCCTACCTTATAAGATACAACTATCTTGATTGAAGAGTTGCCCTTGAAGTGGCTCATATATCTGCAATAACCATCAATAGGAAGTTCTGCATCCTCATTCAGCTTTACAAGTGGAGAGTATGTTCCTACCTTTGTTTCATAAGTCATAGGAAGATTATTGATTACAGTATCACCTTCCTTGATTGTTGGTGTATTGACTCCAGCTTCTACAGTCCACTCATAGGTGTACTTATGTGTATTGCCTAGATAAGTGGCAGTGGCAGTTGCTATTGTGCCATCCTCATTGTATGTATAGGTGTAGTCGATGCCTCTTGTCTCTATACTTGTGATATACTCAGCAAAGACACACACACTTCCATCAATCACATTTGGTTTAAAAAGGTATTCATTTCCTTTCTCTGCAGTGAACTCAGCTATTGCCCATCCTTGTTTGGTAACTTTAACTCCATCAGAAGAGATAGCCTTGTTTGTCTCCTTGGGAGTAAGGATTACATCTTCCCTATCGCTATATGCACCAAGAGTTTGTTTGATTCTAGTGACATCATTACCTACTTTTACTGCTTCATCAAGAGAAACAGACTTAGTAGTACCTTTTCTGTCAGTAATCTCTACAATATTATCATCTGTTAGATTAGCATTCACCTTCTCAGCCCCAGCAGTGGCGGTCTCACACTTTCTGATTGCCTCGTTGGTGTTGCCAGCTGCGGTGTTGGCGTTGTCGGTAGCCGTCTCGCACTCGGACTTGGCATTGGAAAAGTCGCTCTCACGCTTCTTCTCTGCCAGCACCCTCGCTTCCTCAGCCAACACACGCTTGCCCTCGGCTTTAGCCCTTGCGCTTTCGTTGTCCTCACGAACCTTCTCAGCCTTGACTCTCTCTGCCTCAGAACCATCAATAGAGGAAGAGGCATCCTTCACGTCCTCGATGGCTTTCTTGGTGTCAGCGATAGCCTCCTCAGCCTTTGTGATGAGGTCTGACAATTCCACGCTAGGAGGAAGGATGACAAGTGCCGTGTCCATCTCAACGGAATTGTCGCCTTCATCGGTCTCTCCAAACTCGGTGTCGGCATCGGCATTGTTGGCTACGAGGGCAAACTGAGGATATTCGTTGCTTCGCCAATCATTTCCGAATATCTTGCCCTTCACCTCGATGGCATAAGTGCCAAGGGGAATCTGATCGCCCTCGACCCTCGCCAAGATAACGTTGTCGTTCTCCACGTCCACCTCATAGGAGAGGGAGATACGCTTGAACTGGTTGCATATCCTCACCTGCACATCGGTGCAAGCAGGGAGAGGGAAGGGCACTTTCTGCCCCTCCACGGACTTCATCACCGGTATCTTCAACGTGAAGTCGTTGCCTTTTACTATCTTCTTCATAAGCTTATGATTGATTATCTTTGATTAACCTTACCCGAACTCTCAATCACCTCGTTCACCGCCACGATGACGGCTGGGATGAAGTTCTTCTCAACGAACTCCTTGATGGCGGAAACCTCCTCATCGGTGTAGTCGGTATCGTTGCTACCGTTCCACATCTTCGTGGAGAGTGCCACGTCCGCCAAGCCCCTTCTGCCAGTCTTGTAGATGGCGTTGGCGATTTCCTTTCTCAGTTCCATTGCGGTACGCTGCTCGCTATCCAAGGAGAGGCGCACCATTACGTTGTCTAATTGCAGTTTCATAAATTTTATGATGTATTAAAAATTACCAGTGTACATCTTCAGTATTCCGTTCTCTACATAGATGGTCCCTGTCGAGCCAGCCGTAGGCTTCTTAGTGGGGAGTCCCCTCAAAATCAGTTTCATTTCATTGTCCGCTTTTGACACGTAACATGCGATACCAGCACTTGGTGGCACAATACGCCCCAGACTACCACTGACTACCCATGCCTCAATGTAATGACCGAAATAGTCACCGAAATGAAGTCCGTTCTGTGTATATCTGCCAGAATAACCAGTCTTTTCCGCAAGTAAACCTATCGTACCACCGACACCATCCTGACTTCCTATCATTAATTTGCAGGACATATTTTCATCTGCTGCGGTAAGCGACAAGCATAGACCATCATCACTTTCCGAAGAGATAAGCAATGTTCGCTGGTTAGCATTGTCTGTATATACGATTTTATCGGTATATATGTCGAAAGCGTAGCCGCTTCCCTCGGAATGCAGTTGATTTTTCAGAATCGAGAATCCACCTATCGTTCCGCTCGTAGCGTGCATCGCACCCTTGCTCGTCACATAGAAAGGAGACTCCTTCGCCGTAGCCCCACCGACGAAAAGAGGCGCAAGCGTATTGTCGCCTATCTTGCAAGCATCTTCCTCCGTATTTCCGAAGTAGCCTACCTTGTTAGTTCCATCCTCACTGATTGCCCAAAGGTGCTTTACGTCAATGAGCGAGGCGTTAATCTTTCCGTTAGCGAAGAGGGCAGTGGTGGTCTTGCCATCATCGTTTGTGATGGTTATCTTGTCGCCATAGAGAGTGACACCATCCGCCTTGACCTCCAAGCCAGCCTTCTTTAGGTTGCCATTTATCTGTTCCGTCACTTCAGCCTTAACGTTTGTGGCAGTCGTAGTGATTTCGGAGTGTAAAGAGGCTACCTCGTTGGTCAGCTTTGTATTGACATCGGTAATACCTCCCTCGGCAGTTTCCATTCGGGTTGTCAACCCATCCATCGAGATTTTGAACTGCTGGTTGGTAAGGGTAAGCTCGCCAGTGTACCTCGCAACGTTCACTTGGAATGGAATAGTTACAAACCCAGAATCGCCGTCTTCTGTAGCTATAAAAACTAAAAGATAACCAGACGTTACGGACACGACATTAGAATTACTATCACCCACCTGCTGTTTGCTTATATTTTCGCCACTCAAAGTTATCGAGACTGCATTGTCTTTTACAGTCATTGGCAGGTCTTTTCCATCTACACGAACAATATTCTGCGAACGCCCAATGTTTGAAGCTGCGTTTGCGATTTTTACCCCTTTGCCATTTCTCGTTACATAGATGGTCGCCGTCTTTTTAGTATCAGATGGAACTAAACCGTCGCTATCTGCATCGAAAATCCAGTTGCTATCAACATTAAACAACATTCCTACCTTGCCATTTTCTCCCTTCTCTCCGTCCTTGCCATTGTGTGACACGGAATAGGAGGTAGTGGACTTGCCATCGGAATAGTTGACAACTGTCCTCGTCCAAAGATATGGGTATTCATCGGTTGTAGGTGGTATGGCGCTAGACCAAGAGGAAGGCTGCTGCGTTCCGCTTGCGCTGACACCATAGGTGACGGAAGTGGAGGATATGGACACGCCCTTCACGTTGCCGATGTTCAGCCAAGCCGTTCCGCTGTTCGTCCAAAGGTCGTCGCCAATCATGTAGGAGTCGCCATCGTTGGACTTGCAGATAACCCACATATGTCCTGCCTCAGCCTTCGTATATGTTGCAATACAAGGAGAAGCCACGCCAGCGGGCAGCCCGCTGGTGTCATCAAACAGGTACTTTCCAAGGTTCAGTAATTCTCCTCCTATATCATCTGCGTTCTTAAAGTGCTTGACGGCAGTTCCGAGCACCTTGAAGCTGCTGCCATCCTCACCCTTCTGTCCGTACACCTCCTTGCGCCAAGCCGTGTTCTCATCGGTAGGCTCGGATTGCCAAACCTCATCATTGAGACACGTCCAAATGGCATTGTTGTGGCTCACTTGGTCGTTCTTGTAATACTTCTCTGTAGGGTCCCACTCACCACGGAAGTTGGTAATCTCTACTACCTTGTTGTTCTTGGCTATGAGCTTAAATCGCTCTGCCAAGATTCGAACACTATCATAGGATAGCTCAAATATATCACGCCTCTCGTGAGAATAATCTTTTACCCCACGAAGACCAACGATGGAGGGAGCACCGCTTCCATAGGAAGAGAGCTGGAGCACGCCCTGCCTTGACGTGTCCTTGCGGCTGCCATCGAGCACGATGGAGTCGCCTGCCTCTGGAATGTCGGTCGTGCCAGTTGGCGCATTCTCCTCTGTATAGCCGTCCAAGTCCGTAGAGTGCTTGCCAAGGACTATCCAATAGAATCTTTTATCTGGAAAGAGTGGACTGTTGGTCTCTTCATCATAAAGAGTTTCGTTCCATTCTGACACACCATATTTTGGAATTGTTCGCCAATAACTTTTATTTGTGGCTGAATTTACAGGTCTATTAGATAGATTGCCTATCGTCTGACATCTCACTTGGTCTCCCTCTCTCCATGGGTTATCCATGACATCATTACCTTCATCGGCGACAAAATAGCATTTCCATCCTTCAGCAACCGAAACGTCCGTTGCAAACCACTGCATATCTTCTTCAACCCAGCGTACAGGCTTAACATATACGATTGTACCGCCTGCCGCAGACATATAGATGTTTCCACCAGCGTACTTGGTCTTCATTATCTCCAAGATGGTCACCATTATCTTGCCCCATACAGTGAGGTTGGAGAGATAGAGATGTGACATGCCAGCGGCCTCCATTTCCATTCCGAAGCCCTCGTTGGCAGCCTTGTCGAAACCTATAGATTTTAGGCTGTTGGCGATGATGTTGCCGTTCTCGTCAAAGCCGTAGCCATTATCGTCAATAGCGAAGCCCTTTTGCAAGATGGCATGTCCTGCTGACACGAAGCCGCCGAGAAACTTCTGCATCTTCTCGAAGGTTATGGCTCCACTTGCAACGTCGTCCTCCAACTTAGAGAGAAAATACCTTCCTCCCTCGGACTTGAACATACTCTTGACCTGGGCGATGGTAGGCTCACTTGCAACACCGTTTCCGCTTTCCAATGATGATATACTCTGCTGAATCTTTTGAATTGTGCCGACCTCCTTCTCCTCACGAAGGGTGATCTCGTAGGTAGGTATCTTGCCATCCTCCTCCTTGATGATAAGTTGGTCGATGGTTACGTCAGCCTTGATGCCAAGATCATCATCGCTCAAACGCATGATGTCTCCAGCCCTCAATGTATCGTGAAGACTTCTTGTCGCACCACTCTTGTCTGCCATAGCGGCATCATGCTGCCTAGCCATGAAAATCTCATCGACCTTCGGCTGGTACACATATCTCGTGTAGTCGTTCTTGTCGAGCAAGGCGATTGCGTATTTCAACAGTTTAAGAGACGCAGCCCTTACATACGAGTCGGGTAGCCTTATGCCGGTGAGGACAAAATGGTCGTTCTTCTTAATCTGATAATCCTTGTATGGAAAGTACAAGCCAAGGGCGTCGTCTTTCACCCTCTCTATTGTAAGCCTCCACGTACCGCTTTCCTTTGTGCTTGACGCAACCTTGAAGGAACGACCGCCACACATTCCATCCTTCATGCAGATTGAGAAGTCGTCGTCCTTTAGGTCGTTAATGTCAAAGTCTATAGCCGGATTGAGATAGATGTCGATGTTTTTGACGCTCTGTCCATCAATAAACCTTCCATCATCATCAACTTCCGAGCCTTTGTATATCTCATCAACACGAACACCGCCAACAGCCATCTCCTCAATGGTTGGATAAATCTCTACGATTCCGTTTGCCTTGTCGTCTGTATCGAAAAATTTTGAGTCAGAGCGAAGCCCAATCTTATCAATGTTGAGCGAATCAATGTATGGACGATACTTGTCATTAGAGAAAATATGCTCCTTCCCAGTTGGATTCACATATTTCTTTTCCTCTTCCGTCATCGTATCCCAAAACTCTCGCAAGGATAGGGTAGGGAAACCAGGGAGCATAAGTCTGCTGATGGCCATGTTGTTTGGCAGGTTCTCGGCGTACTCCTTGTTCTCCGAAGGTATGGTCTTCTCGTTGATGCCAGAAGTAATGTATAGTTTTGTGTAGCTGCCAGATTTAACCTGCGAGATAAATGCGTCCAATGCGTCCTTCGACTCCTCGTCACCATTGTCGGTCTGCGTTCCCTTGAGCTCTGAGTAAAATCTACACTTATTGTTACTCGTCCCAGTGACATATCCTGTAATGATTGTCTTGAAATCAAACGTTACACGTAAGACAAACTCATTCGTCTGCTCGCCTGTAGAACCACTATGCTTTCTTGGCTCTGTGAAATAAGTCGAGATACAGTCGAGGTCTAGGTACAGCTCAACAAAGCTTGTGGCATTACCCACCTTGGTTATGCCGACCTTATACTTGATGCCCAGGTCCGCATAATAATGATCAGGAAGATTCTTCTCGGATCCATAGGCCCTGAGTCTCGTAATGATGCTTTGGTCGGAATCTGCGTTCTGGTCAACCTTGTATAGCCCTTTTCCAAGACCATACTTGAATATACCGTCCGTCATCACGCCTGCCGTTCCTACATATATATTTCTCCCTCTTATGACGAAGTTTATGTTCCACTGCGTGTTAACGAGAGCCAAGGCATCCCAGCATTTCTGCGTATCTATGGTGATGGACTTGGATTCAAACGAAGCCGAGTCGTTGGTTCCGTCGCCATACACTGCATTCCATTCCTCTGCCGTGCATCCACGCTGTATGGTTCTCTCCTTGTTACGAGAGAATATTTTCCACTTTCCATCCCCAATCTGCTCATTGAGGTTAGCTTGTATCCTGTCTAGCAAGTCGTCGATGGTCTCAACGTAGAATGAGAATTTTGGCAGTGCGGTGTAGTGAAGTTGGTTATCATGTAACACTACGTCCAGGAACTCAGCCCTCGAAAGCTCGTCCCGAAGAGAATTAAACTTCACGCCATCATAGGTGAACCCCTCTCCATAAGTATCCTTTCTTGCCTGCTTATCCTTGCCCGGCTCGTAGTTGAGCTCAAACCGCTCGCCACGATAGACAATATAGTCGCCTATCTGAAAGTTGATAGGCACTTCATGCTTGAAGTTGATAGTCAAAAAGCACTCACCCATCCAGGAATCAGAGTACTCCAATCCGTGAACGGTTATCATCTCTTCGTTAACATCTGTCAGCTTCGAGCCATCCTTATGATAAATATTCCAAGCGCTCATCTGTATGCTATCCTAAATTTGAAATACTGCCCTGTGCGTCCTTAATCGGCTTAACATCAGTAACAGGGTCGTTAAGCTTGAATGTAATAGAGAGGACAAGCAAGTCCTCGTTACCCGGATATCTGTACAGGTCCGGATCAATGCTCTTCAGCCTCACATGCTGCCTTCCAATCTTGTTGAAGTCGCAGTATATCTTCATCATGCCAGACTTGCGGAGGTAGTCGATGAAAGCCTTACACTTCTCGTTGGCTCCGAAAGCATCACCCTTGAACAGAAACTTGACCTTGTTCTCGTATGCCGCCATATAGAGGCCATCCTTTCCGATATACTCATCGTCACCATGCTCGTCGTGCCACTCCCTTTTCACCGGTTCCTTGACAGAATCACAAGGCTTGAACGGACTCTCGCTAACGTACATACCGAAGTCGGCGATGGAGTCTTTCACCTCGTTCCCATCGCCTTCCTTCTGCATGTATATCCTGAAATAATCTTTCATACCTAAATCAACTATTTATAAATGCAAATATACAAAATAGTGCATAAATATGCAAGTAATATTCGATTAAAATTACATAAATATACAAAAGAGAGCGTGGATATAAGTCCGCGCCCCCGATTATTACTTCATCTTCAAAGATTTTGTTCCGTTGAGAACTCTGTTGAAGTTGTCGTTGTACTCCGTAAAGATGTTTTCGATTCTCTCGGCAGCATCTGCGTTACGGAGAGTATTCCGAGCAATCGCATTAAGCTGCGACAACTGCGACTTTGCAATCTCGCTCATCTCCGGGTAGTACTTAGCCTGCTCAGCCCTCATAACGGAGCAATCGAGCCTGATAGCGTTGAGGTAGGAGGCAATAAGGTCTCCGGTCTCTTCAGTGATACTCTTGACCGAGTTCATTGACGAAGAGCTGCTATTGTCAGACCAGCCGTAAGTCTTCTTGAGATAATCTCGCGTTGCCTCGATTTGCTTAGAAAGCTCATCTGTGCTGTTCTTTACATCTGCATACTCGGCGCCGGTGTATTCCGAGATAACATTTCCGTTGGAATCCTTAATCTTGTCGCCATTCTCTGCGTATCCTTGAGTCTTCTTCAAAAGAGCCTTAATCTTGTCTCCATATGTATTCTCAATCATGGAGTTCAAGATGGTCTTCTTCAGATTGTCCTCGAAATGATCAACGAGATTGTCTGAAGAGTTTGCCATGGTTGACATCGCGTCACCCCAGGAAGACACCAAGTCCGAGAACTTATTACCTGTCAGTTTCTCTGTAAGAGCCTCAATCATGTCATCGGCCTTCTCGCCATACTGAATGAGCTTTTCCAGGTAATCTCTGAAATCTGAGTCCATGTTAGCCCAAAGACCAGTGTAATCCTTCTTAATCTTCGACAATGTATCAGCGTTCATGTTGAGCATGTCTTCCATGCCGTTGAACTGGACTCCGTACTTCGAAGAGATTTCTCCGGCAACATCGCGCCAGTTCTGACCATTGTACTTATATGAACCCTTCCACATTCTATATTTGATAGAGTGGGAGCCAGCTGACGCACCGGCATTGAGCCTTTTCTGCGCGATTACCTTAGTTTGCTCAATCTCCGCCTTAAGCATTTCCTGAGCTTCCTTTGATGCCTCTGTAGCCTCTGTACCCCAATGGATATTCATGTACTCAGTCTTCTTGGAGATGAGCGAATCCCAAATTGAGGTAAGGTTATCGTACTCAGCCTTCGCCTTGTTGTAGCTACTGTAGTCTGCACCGAACGCCTTGATGAGCGAACTACCGACACTAAGCGCTGCTGCCGCTGCTGCTCCGTAAGGACCTGCCGCCCCGAGGCCAAGAGCACTTAAACCGCCAGATACATTGGCAGCTGCGCTGAATGCATTGGAAGCACCGCCAGCAATCTGACCGAGTATAGAATCCTGCTCGCCAAGAGCCTCGAATAAGTTGATAACTGGATCCATGATATTTGACAGAGCCTGCATCTTGCTAGAAAGAGACGATATAGCTTTTGAGGAGTCATTGTATGCTCCCTTCTTACCGTTCTCCAAGTCAGCATTGCTGTACCATTTGCCTGCTACCAATCCCGTCTTCTTTGCCTGAGCATCAGAGATGTTGATTCCGGAAGCACCAATCTTCCTATTGCTCTTAAGAATCTCCCCGATTGCATTTCCTCTATGTACACCTCCGAATATAGAAGGAAGAGGATTTCTGTCAATCTGTTCACTTCTAAGCTTATCAAGAGCATCACGCAGCTGCTTTACAACTTCGATTGAAAGACCGGTCGTCCTAGAGAACTCGTCGATATTGTCAATCATTGTGTTGATGGTAGCAGAAGACACTCTGTCTAAGTCATCGAAGATAGTAACCCAATCGGATTCCTGCTTGAACTGCTCGAACTGGAGCTTTGCTACATTCTCATCGTGAGTCTTTGTGGCGCCAGCTTTGGCTCTATCTCTCATCTGTGGGTCTTCGATACCCTTGATGAGTTCAAGCTGCCTCTCGTACTTGCGATTCTCATCCTCAATCTGCTGAGCGATGGTGGCATTCTTCTCAATCAGGCTAGCCATCAGGTCAATGGTCTCCTTCTTGATTTTATTGTTCTCATCTTCCAGCTTCTTTCGGATATCGTAAACACGAGTCTCCTCGCCGTACTTGTCCTTGACGTTTTCAAGGCTCATTCCCTTAACCTCAGCCGTAGTCAAGTTGAGGCCGGACTGAACATTGTCGTGCTTTACCGCAATGTCAAGCTGTTCCTCCAAAAACTTCTTGTATGTGTCAAGCTGAACAGTCCTGCCGAAAGCGATATTCTCAGAACCCTTCTTGTTACCGGTCAACTCGTATATCTTCTTGTATGTCTCATATTGCTCAGATATAACATCAAGCTGATTGTTAAGAACATTCAGTTTGTCACTTCGCTGGTCTTCAAGAAGCTTTCGATTTTCCGTCTGAATGCCAGCCTTTTCGTTTGCGGCATAGTCCAATCTGTCCTTTGTTGACGCAGGGAGAGTCTTCAAGAGTTCCTTGATAGAAGTCTCGTAGTTGGTGTAATCGGAGATAGGGAATCTCTTCTTGTCACCAAAGATAGCCTCGAACTCGCCGTCATTGGCAAGCTGTCCAAGAGCGCCTTCACCATAAAGCTCCTTGAACTTCTTGATTTCGGCGTACATCTTCTTATATAAGCTGATACGTTCTTGCAATCGCTTGAGTTCTGTATCCTCTTCGCGACCATTCTTGTTTTTACCCTTACCGAAGTGCCCCGTAACCTTATTCTTTCCTACATCAAGACTTATTCCAGACTGAGCTGCTATTGCTTCAAGCATTCGCTGCTCCCTTATGTACGGTTGCCTGTCACCCGCATTCTTTGCGTTGTCGTTCTCGTCACGAACCTCCTTGTATCTCTTTCTTACAGCCTCTCCGAACGAAGTCCATCCGTTACTATTTCCTCCATTAAGATTGTGGAGATACTCGGCCATTTCCTTCTGCCAGAAACCACCTTTATTTCCTTTAAGCTTTCCTGCCTTTTGTAGCTTGTCGAAGGCTTTTCTTTCAATGGTTCCTACTTTATTAGGGTTTTTCCAAACCTTTGGACCAGTATAGCCTTCTTGTGGCTTTGCTTTTCCTATGTTCAAAATAGCCATCGCTACGCTTTGCAGTCTAGCTACAAGGCCAGGAACTTTCTTGTTTGCCTCAGATAGCATTTGGTCAAGCATGGTTCTGAACTTATCTGGGTGCTGTTTGCACCACCTTGAGAATTCAACCATGTCCATATTCCTACTCTTGGCCATATATTCGAGGTATTTAGGAATATCGTCGGTAGCTATTTCGCTGAAATTCGCTCCAAAATGCCGAAGGTCGTCTTCCAAATTTTCAAGACTTCCCTTCATGTCTTTGTTTCCGTTGCTTACTTTGTCAACAAAGAGACGCCAGGTTGCAGCCCCTTTTCCGCCAGTTGTATATAGCGTGTATAGTTTTTCCTCGAATGTCATACCTGCCGCCCTTGCTCCAAGCATCGAGTTTGCCACTTTCTCCATAGAGCTTTTTGTGGAATCACCGAATTTCTCCATCTTCATCTGGAGCTGAGTAAGGTTCTCTGCAACGTCGTTTATGTTCTCGTCAATATCGTCTTGACCGATGCCTGTCCATTGACCGAACCAGCTTGCTCCACCTGCGAATCCTGCACCCGAAGCCTTCTTTGCCTTTGCGAAGTTCTCCCCTTCGCCTGGAGTGAAATTATTCTCATTCCTAGCGTCAATGATTTTCTGTTTTAAGATATCATACTCCTTGCCGAGGTCATCAGTACTATCTATCTGTTCCTTAATAGAGTCTGTATAGAGTCCGCTCTGCTTAAGGACATCAGTCATCTTGTCTACCTGCTGCTGAAGAGTCTCACCAGTACCTTTGTTGCCAACTTCCGACAACGTATCAGATAGTGTCTTTACTGTTGTTTTTGCAGTCTCGTTTATCCTGTCGGTATCCTGTTTGATGCTGTCCTTGAACTGGCTATATGCCGAATATAGAGCTGCTCCTATAGTAACACCAAGTGTCGCAATATTCCATCCCGAGAAGAATCCTCCAAGCTTTCCTTTCGCCTGATTAACAGCAAGCGACATTCTTGCTCTGGTTCCTTCTTTAGTTATAAGCTCGGACTCCTTTGCGCTTATCATACCCATAAGGCGAAGCTGTTCGATCATCTCCTTGGATATTAGGCCCTCGCGGAAAGCTTTTTGCATCTTCAACGCGCTAAGTCTTCCCTCTAGTGCAGCTTGCTCGACAGCATTTCTGGTATTAATCTTGCTATTCAGCATTCCCTGGTAATCAGCAATATTCTGCCTCATTATTTCCTGGGTTATCTTACCCTCAATGAGAGCTTGCTGCTGCTCTACGGCGAAAGTTCTTAGCTTTACCTGTTGTTCAGCCTGCAAAGCTGCAAGGTTACTGCTTATACCAACTCTTGAAGCAATAGCTGTCGCACCCTTACGCAAAGCATACATAGCACCGAATGCAAGTGCTGCGTTAGATACCTTATCCAAAGCCAGAACCAAATCTGTTGTTCTATTAATAAGGAATGAGAAAGTACCTCCGACAACATTCTTACCTTCTGCGAACTTTCCAAGCATAATGTCCCAGGCATCAATGAGCTTATTCCATCGACCAAGCAATGTTTCGGACAGAACGAACTGCATGTTGTAGAACTGGCCACCCTCGTCTGTCATTTTCCAAAGCACCTTCTGGACATCCTCGAAGCTGACCTGTCTTCCAGAAATCATCTTCTTAACATCTGCCGTGGTATAGTTATTCTTTCCGTTCTTTCCTTCAGAGTTGTAAAGCTCAGTGATTCTCTGCAAAAGAGGAAGACCCGCGTAAGCAAACTGGCGCAGCTCCTTACCGTCAAGCCAAGAACGAGCCTTTACCTGACCGAACGCCAAACCTAACCGACCAAAGTCTACACCAAGACCTGATGCGATATCCGCAAGTCGCTTTGTGGTATCATACAAGTCGTTTGCCTCGACTCCGAATGCGGCCAACTGCTTAACATCTCGGTTCAGCTCTCCAAACTTGAACGGAGACTGCAACGCAAGCTGCTGTGTCTGAGCGAATAGCTCGTCAGCCTTCTGCACATCACCGAGGATAGAACGTAACGCTACGTGCTGCTGAACAATCTCACCACCTGTCTGTACGATTGAATTGAAGAACTGCTGAGCGCCAAAGACAATGCCTCCCTGCAAGAAGAGAGACTTGATGTCTCCGACAATAGACTGCATCTTCTTTGCTTCTGCGTTTGCACCAGCGAATGCAGCAGCAAGATCGTTTCGTGCCTTTGCAGCAGTTCTCGTTATCTCTTCTTGATGTTTTCGCTCAAGGTTTATCGCTTCCTGTTTTTGATCAATTACAGTTCGCATACTGTTTATCAGTGGAGTATATTCGCTTGCTCCTCTGCCAATAGAGAATAAATCTTTGATGGAATAACTACCAAGATTATTCATCGCACTGCGCAATGTATTAAGCTCTTGCGTAATTTGCGAGAATGCCTGTTGGAGCTGTATTAACTCTTGCGTACTTAACACATTCTTTCCACTTCCAAATAAACCTTGGAGCTGTTGCCTTTGTGCTTCGAGTTCCTTGACTCTATCACGGACAAGAGACTCTGCTTGTTGACGAGATGCCGCAATCGCTTCTCGACGAGCTTGGTTTGTTCTCGCTGTAGCCTCGGCAAGACGTTTTTCTGCATCTTCAACCTGCTTTTGTACGTTAAAGTATTTCTCGAATGCGGCAGTAAGCTCATTCTGTCTCTTAACATGGGCCTCGGTTGCCATAGCCGCTTCCTTGGCTATTCTGAACTCGTCAGTCGATTTGTTCTCTAAACCGAGCATTTTCCCAAGGTTTAGTGATCCGCCAGATTCCTTTAAACGAGCTATCGTCTGTTCAAGATTCTTAATTTGGCTATCCACGTTCTTAAACGCTTCATTGCCGCCGAGTTTGTTAAACTCGGATTCCAAGTCTGCTATGATATTGCGAAGGCGCTGCAACTCATCCTCCTTGTGTCGCATCCCTGGAGTATTCGCATTACCGAACTTTAATCCGCTCTCGTAATCTAAGAAAGCGTATTGCGCCTTAGGGTGGTAATATGCGAGCTTATCTTGAATCTCTTTCATTCTATTCAGGTCGCTGATTCGCTTCTCGATAACGGTTGTGTCAAAACCGCTAGAGAACAAAGATACCTGCCTATTCTTTTCTGCGATTACGTCCGCCTCCATTTGCTTTTTTAAAGCATCCGCAAAAGCCTTTGACTTTTGTTCGTTCCATCTTATTTCAGATGCCGCGTTTTCTTGGGCTATTACCGCTCTCCTTGCAGCTAATTCATTGAGCTCACGCTCTTCTGCAAGCTGCTTTTCGTTTCTTGCAATAATATCCTCTTTCAGGAGAGCAAGCTCCTTGTTTCTCTGTATCTGCGCATCAAGTTCTTGCTTTTGCTGAACAAATGAGCCATGTTCATTTGCCTCTTTGTCTCTTCGGACGATATCGGCCTTTAAATCAGAGAGTTCCTTAAGTCTAGCAGACAACTTTGAAGCTTCCTCTGTTTGAAGCCCCATTTGTGCGGCAATATTTTTAAAATCCTCAGCTATTTCTCTGCTGTTCTCTCTGTTAAAGTTCTTAAATAACTTCTCAGCAGACTTTCTTCCGGACTCCGTTTTTAGATCCAACTCCGAAAGTGCTTCTGAAATTTCTTTCAGTTTTGACCTAACATTACTGTCTTTAATGTTTAAGTCAAACCACAAGTCACCTAAATTTCCACCTGCCATATCCTGAATATTTTGAAATTAGAGTTTATTGTTTAAGTAATCAGCAAGACTTATCTTCTTGCCGACGAGGCTTCCCTCATTCTTTTTCTTTTCCATCCACCTGTCGTAGAGGTCATCCATCTCCTTCTTGGTATGCTTCTTCGGACCGCCTTCCTTCTTGGTCTTAGGATAGACAACAAGAGGCTGGTCTGCAACCATGAGATCAATCTGTGCCGATGAATAGCCCCACCAGTAGTCGTAGGCTGCGATGAAGTACTTACGCTGAAAGAGGAAACCGAACTTCTCTGCTAGTGAGAAGGCTGTTCCCCAGCTTGTTCTGCTTGGATAGCTTTTGCTTCGCTCCTCGTCATCGTCATCATCACGTCCGTCATCCCGGTCGCTAATATGGTAGCCAGTGAGAATGCGTTCGATGGAATTTTTTTTTTAGAAACATCGAGGACTCTCAGTACATCGGCTATATCCACATCCTTGATGTAGTAGAGCCAGCGCCAGTAGATCCAATACAGGAATCGAATCTTCCAGATGTTGTTGAGGAGAATGCAGACACAAATCTTGACGTTGCGCTTCCATTCGTTCTTCTCCTTAGCTCTGATATGAGAACACCTGCTCATGGTTCCCTTGCGAAGCCAACCGAGCTTGTGCTTCTTCCCTCTGAACACGAACTCGGTAGGCTCGTCGTGCAGCACGCTGTCAAGCAACTCCTGCAAGTCCACTGAAGGCTGCTTTATTTTCTTTTCTTCTGCCATGATTGTATGCTATTAAATGAAGAAGGGCGGCACGGCTGTTGATTAGCCTGCCGCCCAACGGTTTGTTATCCTGAATCTAATTACCTAAAGAAGCCTTTACTTGATTAACCGCCAATACCGGGAGCTGGAGCCTTAGTAAGCCAAGCGATGCTGCGCTTACCTGCACCCTCGATAGAACCTGAGAACTTAAACGCAACTGGCTCTGTACCTGAGTTGTCCCACTGCAAGGTAGCGTAGAGAGCGATATTGGTGATAACCATGAGGTTTTCCTTCTCGTCATCAACGATGACGATAGTACCCTTGATCTTGAACTTCTTAGGCTCAACAGCAATACCTGTAAAGCCGGTAGTAGCGTCGAGAGTAGCATCGCCAGTACCCTTCAGAGTAACCTTGGTCAGCTCTGTGACAGCGTCCTCGCCGAACATAATTGTCAGCAAGTCCTTTGCCTTTGAAGGAACAACGAACTCTACGTTGAAGTCGCCGAGCTCTGCGGTAGTTGCCCAGTCACCAGCCAGACCGATAACCTTGTAGTGGTTGATAGTTGGGTCATCCATGGTTGCCTTCAGAGAGTCAACTGTAACAGGAAGTTCAACCTCTGGGGTGATGTCAACTGTAGCCTTGCTCAAATCGGTAATAGCCTTTGAGTAGAGCAGAGTCTTAGGACCATTAAAAATGTCCTTCATCTTGTCAATAGTTGTCATAGCCATAATCTAAAATATTTTAAATTGTTATACCTGAATACTTATTTCGTACGTAACCTTCCCTGTATGATCGTCACGGAAAAACCGGCGCCGTCATCTGTCTGTAGCGTTATACGAGGATTGGAAACAATGAGATTTTTTGTAGAGATTGGGAATTTATCCATGACAGCCTTCACCTTCTCGTCCACCTGGGCCACATCAAGCGTATTGGGATTATCTGCCGAAACCTTGTCCTTCACATACACCTCTAACTGTAGAGTGGTAGAATAGTCGTTATACACACCGTCAGAGTTCATCTCGTTGTTGTATATAGAAGTTGGAAAGAAGACAACGATATAACTGTTTATCTTCTTGTCAACAGCCTTGGGACGGTTGCGTGGGAACACCCTGTCACACACACCTTTCATGGCGTTACCCACATCGAAGTATAATGTCTTAATGCTTATCATATCGTTACTATTTTTCCTTCAAATATTCCGGGGAGTTCGTCTCTTAAGCCTGTAAGTACGTCGTGATTCCGCTTGTTTTGCACAAACTTGGCGTATTCCATAGCTACAACAGCCACGATTGCGTATGTTCCGCTTGGATGCATTTGCATCAAACTTCTGTGAGCCACACTGACACCGTCCTTTCCGCCAGATCCATACTCTCCGCGATACGGCCTTGTCAGTTTTTTTCCATCTTCTGTGAGATGTCTCGCAGGCTTACCGCTATAGTAGTATGTCAAATCGTAGAGTTCTCCTTTTGCAAGAGATAGCCTTGTTGGCGATTCTAAACCTATGTCACTCGCATCTACTATGCGATTTATTTTTCCATTGTGGTAAACTCCCACAGCAAACGAGTTCAGCAAGTTACCTGTTACGTCATGATAGTCCTTGACGTTTACATACCGTTCCACCATATCATAAGCGACAAGAGATAGCTTTTCCAAAATGGCTTCCGTTGTTTTTCTTCCGATAACATTTTTAGCCATAATTGCAAACTGATCTGCCAAACTTGCCATAACCTAAACTCTTATATAGTCCCAATAAACGACCGTCCTGTTATTGTCCGGCTCGCAGTCCTTAACCATGCCTTTCTCGGCATTGTTACCAACGATAGCATAAATAGTATCTCCATCAAGAGGACATTTCCCGGCAACCCATTCGTCATATCTGACAGGAATCGAAGCCTTCCTCTTATTCTGGTCAACATACTTATCTCCTTCGGTAGTAGTATTGGTATAGCTGCGGCCTTCGCCTTCGTAGATTACAACCTCCTCATCATGCCCAACCGGAGCATCATCGTCGGCAAATGGATCAGAAAGGTCAGCCTTTCCTACTATCGTTCTCACAATCTTTATCATGTGAGGGTATCTCGGATTTCTGATATTCTCTTTCAACATAAGCCTTTAGTTAACGATGTGCGGTAGAGGTGTTCCCCAAGGAGTAAAATTAGCTTTCTTTACTCCGTGGGAATTCACCCGGAATGTGGATTTCTTTTTCAAGACAGATTCCGGTTCAAGCTGCGCATAGATAGCGTTTGCCTCTGCCTTCATCTCGCTCCTGTCTTCATCTGACAGGTCGTAGCCACCTCCCGTGTGAGTCCAACCATTATCGGAATCAGAGGTGTTGTTTACCTTGCTCGGTCCGATGATAAACCATTTCAGGATATCTGCATAAGCAAGTTCAAGGACGTTGTTCTCGTTATCGCAGATAAGAGAGTCTCTGTCAATGCCACGCTTATACATGATACCTATAATGGTCTGCTCAGGAACCTCGAACTTAACCCTGCTCGCAAGGTAGTCAAAAGCCGTAAAACCTTTATTCTCTGAATCCATAATCATACAGTATAGTTACGTTAATAATTAACCCTTCTTGGTGATGTCGATAATCCAACGGTAAGGAGAATCGAGCATGGCAGGAACAGAAGCGAGGAACAAGTCTGTCTTGAACTCCTGGAACATACCGTTCGCAGTTACCATGTTACGCAACAAGCCAAGCTTGTTGTTAGTCTGCGCCCAAGCCACATCAATGAGCTTGTTACCCAGAGTGTCGAAAATTCGCTTATCGAGAATTTCCTTACGCATGAAACGCAAAGGCTTACCAGCAGGGCGAAGAACGACTGTTCCGTCTGCCCAACCACGAATCTCTGTAACTGTACCATCGAAGCGCTTGTTGTGTTCAACCTCATCGACAATCTCGATAAGAGAAAGGCCATTGAGGTCAACAACAGACTTCAGGAACATTGCGCTGTTTGGACCGTAGTTCTGCAAGACTGCTACAAAGTTAGCTTTCGCCCAGCTCTTGTACAACTCGGCAACCTGTTTGTTCTTCAAGAACACGTTGTTGTAGTCGTTCTTGGTCATCTGCCATACGAGAGGTACACTGCGGTATTCAATATGGCTGTTGCGCCAATCCTCCTCAAATTTACGCATCTGTTCGAGCAAGTCGCAATTTGCATCGTTCCATGCAAGCGCACCCGCCTTCTTGAAGTTCTCCTTTGGAACCTTTGCATCATACAGAGGCTCCTGAATACCACGACCAATCTTCTCGTAGTCAATAAAGCCAGTCGAACTCAACTGTGCTGACATGTACGTCATGGTCATGTCGAGTGAGTCGTACAATACCTGAACCTTGTCGAGGTAAGCGTCAACCAGGTCTGCATCGTTACCGAACTCATCCTGGAGAAGCTTCATCTTGTGGTAACGCTCTGTCGCAGTCTCACGGAAGCCATCAGCAGCGAAGTCTGGGATTGAAGCGGTGTACCACTCGATTCCCTCGTGATCGTTCTGATAACCCTCGCCAAGAGGAGCGCGGAGGTTCATCAAGGTTGCAGGGTTCAATGTTTTTGTGCGAACCTTGAAGGTTGCATCACCATTGTTAGATGTAGGGGTGAGATTTGGATCAATGTCACCCTGTGTCAGATACCAGCCGTTGTTACAGCGCAATACGCCGTCACGATTGACGAACTTCTGAAGGTAAGTGTTGTTTCCCTTACCGGTGAAGAACTTCGCAAGCTGCTCGACACCAATATCAATTTTTGCCATAATCCTGAATCAATCTTTTTACGTTAGACAATAGGTTAAATGTGCCAGAACTCTGGGTAGAGTGACTTGTTCATCGCCTTAACAGCAGGAGGAACAGGACCCATTCGGTCAAGCCACATAACGCAGTCTGGATTCAACATACAGAAGTTGATGTTTGTACGAGGCTTGTGGTACTTATCGCCGCCGGCATCGAAATAAGGGAAATCGTTGTCGCATGGCGCGAAGCAGTTAGGGTTGGTTACCATTGGCAATACAGATTCGCCAGCACTTGCAGCCTCAACCAATACATCGCCCACCTTCAATGCGCCGAGGGCAGCAGAAAGAGTAACCTTCCAAACGTCACCTGCGGTTTCATCGGTAGTAGCCTCAACAGCCGTAACAGTTACACCCTTTGCCTTGGTCTTAAAGTCCTTCTGGCCGATCATGATGGTGTCACCAGCGAATGGAATGTGAACAAAGCCATTACGAACGATATAGATGTCTGTGTCTGTAGCCGCAGTAGTAGCCTTTGCTACGCCGTAAGCTTTCAGAATCTTGATGGTTGCACCAGGACCATCGTTACCAGCTGTAAAGCCAAGGTCATGCTCAAACAGGTCGCCGGCATAAATCTTAGCCTGACCCTTGAATGGGTTAACAAGCTTACCACCGATAGGCGGATGAACGAAGGCATTCTTAATGAGTGCCTCAAGGCCAGCAAACACATACCTGGTTCCACCGACCGCACCTTCTGTCTGAATGATGGTTGCACCGTGGTTAAGCATACCACGAGTACCCATCTGTTCCATGTAGGAAATAGAAGTGTTGTCCATAATCTTTTTACCTTTTTAAAATTGTTATCCTGTAATTACTTCTTGTCTCCACCGCCGAATCTTTTCTTTCGACGCTCGGCCACTTCTTCCATAAACTTGTCATCATCTGTGGACGTGCCTCCGCTAGACGTGCGACTGCCTTTTGCAGGAATACCGTTTTCACCGGTAGCTTCCTTATACTCTGCGGTGTAGATCTTTTCAGCCTTAGAAACCAGGTCGTCGATGTCGGCATCTTCGTCCGGAATCTCCAGCTTTGCGATTGCAGCATTGAGGAAGTAGTTCTTCATTTCAAGGTTTGCCTTGTCGAACTTATCCTTCAAACCTGCCTTCACTGACTCGATGGTTGCCTTCCTTGCAGCCTTCTTGTCTCTTTCTGCGTTAGCTTTTTCGAGAGCTTCGAGTTTCTCAAGCAACTTGGAGTATTTGTCATCAGGATCGTCATCCTTTTCTGCCTCCTTACGCTTACGTTCCTCTTCCTCTTCCTTCTTCTTGCGCTCAGCTTCCTCCTTGCTCTTCTTAACCTCGTCAGAGATATTCTTGTGCAAGTTGCCGTTGATACGCTTCAGACGGTTTG